>Ga0207747_1001590_pt1 | contig 15367 bp, 9 predicted proteins | sample HigsolmetaGSP11D_FD_184839 | JGI IMG/M metagenome (GOLD analysis project Ga0207747, IMG submission 184839) | High solid enriched microbial communities from the Joint BioEnergy Institute, USA - SP1-1-D (SPAdes) | ecosystem: Engineered > Bioreactor > SSF (Solid state fermentation) > Aerobic >...
TTTTGCACCTGTATAATACAAAAACTGTTCTATTTGATGGCTTCCTATATCGCACAGTATTCCTCCAAATTTGTCCTTTTCGTAGAACCAGTCAGGCCTTCCCTTTCCTTCTCTATGTGGTCCCATGCCAATGACTTGTATTACTCGTCCTATTGCCCCTTTTTCTACTAATTGTCCTGCATAGACAGATGCTTCATTGTGAAGCCTTTCACCATAATAGACTGCATATTTTCTCTTCGTCTTTTTCACTTTCTCTTTAGCTTGCTCCAGTTGCTCTCTGGTTGTCATAGGCGGCTTGTCTGCAAAGTAGTCTTTGCCAGCATCCATGGCTTTTAAGCCTATAGCGCACCTTTCTGATGGTATGGCTGCACTTGCTACCAATTTAACTGAGTTATCCATCAGTATCTCATCTTCGTCTCTGGCCTTTTTGGCAGTAGGAAATGCTTTTATGAATCTTTCAACTTTCTCTGGATCTTTGTCATATACCCATATTACCTGTGCACCGGCTTCTACTAGTCCTTTTGTCATTCCATATATGTGCCCATGATCTAGTCCAATCGCTGCAAATTCAAAATCTCCTTCACTGCAGACTTTTTTAGCCCTGCTTTCTGGCATATAGTACATACCGTTTTCTCTGCTCATTTGGTATTCCTCCCTAATTTTTACTTAATATCTCTTCCAAATGTTATGCGTTCGTCATTGAAATTTTCTACAAACGTTTTTTTCTCATAAAAATGAGGTACACTTGACATTATGCCATCTACTGTATAGAATAGATCATCTTTTTTAAGTGGAAGCTTTACAACTTCCCTAGTGGTTGCTGCTTTGTAGATAGCCGTTATAAGCTCTAAGGCATTCCTTCCGTCGCTACCTTTTACCAAGATTTCATGTTCTGATTCTAATGCCTTTAATACATCATCTATTTGTGGAGTATGACCGCTGTACTTCGTTTCTTCCAAGCTGTCATAGTAGTCTTGTATTTTCTTTTCTAGTTCTTCATTTCTGCCTGATGGAAAACCATTGCTTGATGCTGTAGATGCATATACTTTCCACGGGACAGATATCCTCGCCTTTTTTCCTTGAAGTATTATCTGCTGTTCCTCGCCGTGGTGCACAACTGAACTTGTTATCTGAGCTAACGCACCACTTTTATATTTAAGTATCGCTATTGATATGTCTTCAACTTCTGCGTTGTCGTGTGCTACATTGTTCATGACAGCCTGTACTTCTTCAGGCATTCCTAAAAGCCATATAAGCATGTCTATATGGTGTATTGCATGATTTAATGTGCATCCACCACCTTCTTTTTCCCATGTACCTCTCCACCACAGATCGTAGTACGAATGACCTCTCCACCAAAATGAGTCTACTTGTGCATGTACTATATCACCTGCTAGGCCTGACTCGACGATCTTTTTTAATTTCATAAATTGAGTCCTGAAGCGATTCTGCGCTATTACCGACAAGAGTTTTTGGTTTTTCCTTGACGCTTCTATCATCCTGTCGCACTCTTCTAATGATGCTGCCATTGGCTTTTCTACGATTACATTCTTTCCAGCATTTAAACTGTCTACCGCAATGTCTGCATGTGTGTAAGGCGGCGTGCATATGTCAACAATATCAACATCTTCCATCTCCAGTATCTTTTTGTAATCATCATATACGATAGCATCATTTAAACCGAACCGCCTTTTCTTTTCTTCTGCCTTATCTCTGTAGATGTCTGATATTGCTACGATTTTGCACCTATCTTTAAACTCTAAAAAGCCTTGTATGTGAGCAGAAGAAATATTGCCTGCGCCAATAATGGCTATATTAATCATAATAAACTTCCTCCAATCAATCAACTAACTTTATAATCCAAATTTTTAGATTTTTACCGTATTTCTATCTCAAGCTTTGCCTAAGACGGTTATTCATAAATTTTCCTTCCATGTTCATCTTTTATGCCTGTCTTTCTGTAAAAATAGGTATTTACAACATCTCTCCACTCTTTAGCATCAACAACCTGTATGTCTAATCTTTCTAACACGGCTTTAAATATCTCGTCGTCTATTTTCCCTTTTAACTTCATCCAAGATTCTCTTAGTTTTTCTGCCCTTTCCACTCCTTCAAAATGGGTGTCGTAAATATGCTGAATCACAGTTTTCCCCGATTTCAATTTGTGGTCATAAGGCACATGATGGAAGAAAAGCAAAAGCTCATCAGGACATGTATCGATATTTTCATACATTTTCGCAACAGGCTCTTTATACTGCATCGTATAACCTGTACCTGTTGCTACAGTCCTATCGACGCCTATCCCCTTAAAATCGGCGTAGTGATACGTTCCCCAATGGGAATATTCATAGCCATCAACATTAGGGCCGTAATGGTGACCCGGGTTTACCATCCATCCTATCCCAAGAGGACTTGTATACTCCTCGTATATCTCTCTCGATTCTAAAAGCATCGGTACGACTGTATTCAAAACCTCTTTATCACACCCAAATGTAAGTTTAACCCACTCTTCTGCTATCTCTCTTGATGTAAGATCTGGATTCCATGCAAGCCTTCCAAAACCGAAGAGATTTGATTGTGCAAGAGGATGTCCTGTCCATGACTTACTATCGCCTATGTTTGCTACAGCGACAATTCCACCGTATTTTGCTCCAAATAGGCTGCCATTTACCACTTTCTTTACAAACGAGCCTTCGCCTTTAGCAAATGTATCAAAGTCTAAAGCTTCCTTCCAAAGGGGCACAAGATAACATAAATGCTTCTGCTGTCCTGTGTACTCTTGAGTGATCTGAAACTCCATAAAAACATTTGTCTTCTCCATTGCACCAAACAATGGTGTAATAGGTTCCCGTATCTGAAAATCCATCGGACCATTTTTTATTTGCAGGACAACATTATCCATGAATTTTCCATCTAGCGGCTTGAAATTGTCATAAGCTGCTTTTGCTCTATCTGTAGAACGGTCTCTCCAGTCTACCATGCAGTTATATACAAAAGTCCTCCAGATTACAATACCGCCATATGGCTTTAATGCTTCAGCCAGCATATTTGCACCATCTGCATGATTGCGCCCATACGTAAATGGTCCAGGTCTAAACTCAGAATCTGCTTTTACCAAAAATCCACCGAAGTCTGGAATGTAGCTGTATATTTTTGATGTTGTTTTCTTCCACCAATTCTTAACTTCATCGTCAAGAGGGTCTGCAGTAGAAAGACCACCTATCTCAACAGGGGATGCAAAATTTATGCTTAGATATGTCTTTATACCGTAATCTCTAAAGACATCTGCAATCCTTTTTACATCAGGCAAAAATTCATCTGTAATAAGCTTAGTTTCTTGCTGATGGACGTTGACATTATTTATTACAACGCCATTTATTGCAATAGAAGCAAGTAGCCTTGCATAATCTTTTATCCTCGAAAGATCATCAACTATGCGATTATCTTTAAAGAAGATGGATTTACCTGCATATCCTCTTTCGATATTTCCATCCATATTGTCCCAATGATTTAATATCCTAAAAGCATTTTGAGGATTATCAATGCACAATGCATCTTCCAAAGCTCTACCACCAAATATAGACCTTATTAGGTGAAAAGCACCATATAGTACACCTTTTTCACTTCCACCTATTACTGCCATTATTTTTCGATTATTTTTTTCAAATGTCTTTAAGGCAAAGCCTTCATTTTCAAGCTCATTATCCAAATCAATATCAAATCCTTCTGCCTTAAAATCATCTAGAGTGCCTACAAAAATACAATTGGACTCCGGTATATTTTCGATTATTTCTATATCAACATCTTTAATATTCGATAAAGCTTTTTTTAGCTCATTGGCCGCATTGCTAATAACCCTATTATTGCTTTTAACTACAATATATTTAAAATAATCCTTATATCCATCAAGTACTTTTTCATCGCAAAGCTTATACCTAAGCCAGCAGTCGTACATGCTGCTAACTAATTCCCTACTATTCATCATAATCTCATCACTCTCCATAAAATGTAATGATTATTAAAAATCAACTATGCTGTAAAAGGCACTTTTAGGTCTACCATCCACATCAAAAAGAAGCGGCCAATCTTTTCTATCTTTAACCGGAAAATTGTCTTTCCATGTGTGTTTATCGCTTATACCCCAAAAAGTAACACCACTAATTACATCTTTATAATACCTGAATATCTCAAATAACTTTTGATAAACTTTTGATTGCTGTTCTATCATTTCATCTGTTGGCTTCAAAATACTTCTTGTCTTATCATCAAATGAAAACATGGAAACATCAAGTTCTGTTATCTGAATCTTTACTCCTAAAGAAGCATACAATTCTATGGCAGCTTTCAGATTGTCAAAAAGGTTTCTGTCATGTATATCCCAATGGCCCTGTATCCCAATCCCGTCAATTGGAACTCCTCTATCTATCATCGATTTTAATAGCTTATACGATTTATGTAGTTTTTCAGGCTTCTCATTGTTATAATCGTTGTAAAAAAGAACCGCATTTTGTGATGCTTGTTTTGCAATCTTAAAAGACAATTCCAAATATTCTTCGCCGATTATCTTATACCACTGGGAGTCCCTATATAAAAAGTCGCTCTTATCCTCCACAGCCTCATTTACGACGTCCCATGCGTATATCTTGTCATTGTACCTGCTGCACAATGTATTGATATGCGTTTTAAGCCTTTCTACTAAGATTTCCTTTGAAACTGCTTCACCTGATTCATCTTTAAAAAGCCATTCAGGAACTTGTTTGTGCCATACAAATGTATGCCCCCTCACCATCATCCTATTTTCTGCAGCAAAATTGACAATTTTATCCCCATCATCAAACGCATATTCATCTTCTTCTGGATGTATGATTGCAAATTTAAGTGAGTTTTCAGGCGTCATGCTGTTAAAATGTTTTAAAAGAATTTCCCTCTGTCCTTCATCTTCCAAATCACTTACCGCTACAGCAGCTCCTATGGGAAAATAATCCTTATACACTTCCTTTAAACTTATATTATCACACAACTGACACATAATTTACCCCCTAACATTTTTCCTTTTGAAAAGCTTATATCCGTTTAAAAGTATTTGTATTTTGCAATACCATACTATTATTTATTAAACGTAAATACCTGAGTTGCACATCGGTTAATGAATCAAACTTTTTTCTAACACCATAAATAATTCTTGTCTCTATTACATACCTTATCACATTTTTTACGGCTCAAAGCGGAACCAGCCAAAATCAAAATTACAGCCTGGTAAGAATATGAAGGTCACCTTTTGTTTTCCTGTTATTTTTTTTAATTCAAATATCCGCTCTTCATATTCGTCGGACTTAGTAAATTCGATAATTTGATCACTTTCGCTCTCAGAATTAGCAAATCGGACATGAATTGTATTTTTATCAATATGCGACCTGCCATAAACTACAATTTTTGTGGCTCCCTCACTTGTAAAATCCATATCTTCAAATACTAGGGAAACATTATTTCCTATCCCTTCGACATAGTTACCTTTTACTGTAAAAGTATCCCCATAGATGTGGTCACTTTCTGCAGCCATATTTTTCTCAAAGGCTCTGTTCTTTTTTTCAAAAGAAAATCCTTTGATGTGTACCTTCTGATGAAGAACAAAACAAATTGAAGTAACACCGCGTAGTCTTCTTGGCAAGCGATAGGTTTCTTCTTGATACACATTCCACTTGGGTTCTTTTTGATAAACTACGTCAGTCAACAATTCGCTTCCCGCTTCATCAGGCATTCCTTCCCAAATTTGCAGAGAATATTTTTCATTTGTTAAAGCAAAAATAGGGATGGTTATAGTATCAGAGCCATATGGTCCAAAATTAATATTGCGAAAACCTACTTGAGTTTCACCATCTCTAGCTGTAGCTATTCCTTTTTCGTTTCCGTTAGTAACCTCACCTTTACTATAATCATAGAGTCCTGCAGATATAAATCCATAAGGATCTTTATAGACCGTTCCAAGACCAACTGCCTTAAATTCCAGTTCTGATATGATTTTCGTCTTATCAGTACCATTCTTACTAGTACAGCGAACTCGAAATTCTCCATCACCTAAAGCTATTATCTTCGCCTCATGGCCAAATGATTCTACTTTGGCAATATTAGATGTGATCCCACCATCACTCACAATGCTCCACTCTACATCATGATAAGAAGTATTTTCAGGATATAATTTTGCTTTTACAAGAATCTCCCTCTTTGATTCATTAAACTCTTGTCCTGAAGTACTGATAATTTCAATTTTGCGAAGAGGTATTTCATCATTGTTTCCCATAACACATGGCAAATCTTCATTCTTCATATGTGCAGAAATCCCCTCTAAAATTTCTCCCTTTACGGGAAGAGACTCAAATTCCACAATTTGACTTTCTAAACCTTTAGAGGTTACTTCCATATGAATCTTTCCAGGTTCTAATGTTGCCCCTATGATCGCCATTAACTTGCCACTAAATAATCTTCTGCTTAGTCCTTTATATTGGTCATAATCTGTGCTATCACCATTATCAAGACCAATCAAACGGCCTGCTCCCGTAACATTGACATGTACTCTGTTATTTGCATTCTCTACTATATTTCCATCTTCATCTTCCACGGTTATTTCTACAAAAATTAAATCCGTACCATTTGCAAAAAGACTTTCTCTATCTGCATGCAAACGAATCTTCTTGGCATCCTTAAAGGACTTTTTTACATCTGTTGCGACAATTTTTCCTGTTTCATCATAGGCTATTGCTTTTAATTCACCTTCTTCATAAGGTATCTTCCAACAGCCAACAAGTTGTGTTCCATGTTCATGGTCAATTTCATAAGTTCCTATTGTATTACCATTTAGTTGTAATTCAATTTTGGGTGCATTAGAGCATACTCTAACATCAATTAATTGACCTTTGTTGAAATCCCAATAAGGAAAAATATGAACCATTGGCTTTGTCTTGTAATCTGTCCATGCTGCTTGATAAATGTAATACGAATCTTTCTTAAACGTAGCAGTATCAATCTGTCCAAAGTAGGAATTCTTAGTATGATATGGTGTAGGTTCACCTATATAGTCAAATCCCGTCCATATAAATTGTCCGAGAGAAAAAGGTGTATCTCTGTCTGCTATGATACACGCCTCCGCTGACTTTGCTCCCCAACTGGTTGAACTATTTCCAAGAGCCGAACATTGTTCATCGTCATCTGCAAGAATAGATTTTTCAAATGGAAAATGATAAATGCCCCTGCTCTGTACAACTGAACCTGTTTCACTACCATAGATAATCCAGTCAGGATGTTCTTTGTGATGTTTTTGATAATATTTTTCTCCATAATTGTATCCAACTACCTTAACAATGTCAGCACACTTTTGAGCATTCTCCCAAGGCATATAATTGGATGCAATAGTAATTTTTGCATTCTCTTTTGGATCATATTTTCTTACATAATCCACGAGCATTTTAGTTATTTCTTGCCCTCTCTCATCTGCATGAGTATCATAGATCTCATTTCCAATACTCCACATAAGAAGACTCGGATGATTCCTGTCTCTCATCACCCAGCTTTTTACATCATTATGAACCCATTCTTTAAAAAATCTTGCATAATCAAAAGGAGTTTTTGATCTCTCCCACACATCAAAAGCCTCTGATAGTACAAAAAACCCCATCTCATCTGCTAAATCCATAAAATCTGGTGCAGGCATATTATGAGCCGTTCGTATAGCATTAACACCCATATCTTTCAATATCTCAAATCTTCTTTTTAAAGCAGTTTTATTAAAAGCAGCTCCTAAGGCTCCCAAGTCATGATGTTCACAAACTCCATGTAGTTTCATCTTTTTGCCATTTAGAAGCAAACCCTGCTGAGGGTCAAATACAATCTTTCGAAAACCGATATTTTGAGATATAGATTCTATTTTTTCTTTGCTTTCTCTTGAATCTTTATCTGCTTTAATCAAATATAAGTCAGTTATAAGCTTATAAAGATTAGGCTCTTCAGGACTCCAAAGATTCGGATTTTTTACAAAAATAGTTTGCTCATTATGTGTAACGGAGTTACTTGCTTTAACAACACTCTTTGAAGAAGCAACGATTTGATCCCTATATATAATAGTATGGGAGATTTGCGCGTCTTCACAAATATTCAATTCTGTGTCTACTTCTACAAGCCATCCATCATCTTTTTGTTTAGTTGTCACATAAATCCCATTTGTCACAATATGATTCTTATCCCTTATTTTTAGCCATACATTGCGATATATGCCAGCACCAGTGTACCATCTGCTATTTGGGCTTTGATGTACTACTTTAACAAGAATTTCATTTTCACCATCTATCAATGCATCTGTAATTTCATATTCAAATGAAGAATAGCCATATTTCCATTTTCCTACAAACTGTCCATTTACATATAGTGAAGAATCCATATAAACTCCCTCAAAATATAAGAGAATCTGCTTTCCTTCTTTAGCACATCTAAATCTCTTGCGATACCAGCCTATACTGTTTTCATAGAGATTTAATGTATTGTATATAAGCCAATCATGTGGTATATCAACTGATTTAAATTTTAAAGTGTCCAAATTTGTAACTTCAAGGTTACTTTTCGCAAATTCCCATCCATCATTAAAAAGTATTTTCTTATTCATACTAAGATACACTCACTTTCAAAAACTCGTAACCATAACTATTAATATTAATTATCACACTAACATTTTTCCCTTTGAAGGCATAAGCCCTCAAAGGGAAAAATTATCTCAATACATTTTTATTTTATCTTATCCTTTGTACTTTTATATACGTCATTAGTTAGTTTTGTCAATTGGTCAGAACCTTTTGATTTGCATTGTTGTACATAACTATCCCAATCTTTATCTATTGAGGCAACACCAGTTATAAATTTTAATGTCATCTGACTAACATAATCCATCAAAGGTTGGCTTAACATATTGGCTTGTTCTCTTTGACTTTCATTAAATAAAACTGGCGGTGCAGGTGGCAAATATTTAAATGTATTATTTACTTCATTAGTGTAGTTTTTAACTTCTTCAGTCATCATAGATTCCGCAAGATCTTTCGGTCCGCCATATAACAGACAAAATACACCACCTGAGAATCCATAATCTTTCTGCAAGTTCTTAGTACCGCTTGGGTTAAGATTCATGTAGTTGACATCAGGCATCAACTGGAACTTGCCATTGACTTTCTGATAAGTTACACCTTCAACGCCCCACTTCGTAAGCGTTTGACCTTCTTCACTGTACCATAACCAGTCAACAAACTTGAGAAGCTGTGGGAAATTAGGATCGTCTTTTGCTTTAGCCGAAATCATTATACCGTTTTCAAGACGACTATCCGGCATAACTGCTCCTTTAGGCCCTGCCAGTGGCAATATTCTCGTTACTTTATAGTTTCCTTTGCCTAATGTTTGATCCATTTGAGTTTTCATTCTCTCAATTTCTTGCGTATTTGTCATAATTACAAACGATTTACCTGTTACAAACTTCTGAACTGCTTGATCATCTGTCTGTGTAAAACTAGCTGGATCGAGAAGTCCTTCTTTAACAAGTTTATTAAAATATGTCAACATATTCTTATAATCATCTGTTATAGGATAAAAACCAAATTGATCTTTATCTTTATAATAATACATACCGTTTCCAGCTCCCCATCCTCCAGCAACACCAAATGTCGGAGCTGCAACATTTAATAATGCATTGCCTTGCCATCTATCTGAAAAAGGTATTATATTTGGATATATCTCCTTTAATTTCTTCAATGCTGATTCCAAATCGTCCCACGATTTTGGAATAGGTATATTATTTTTATCAAAAATATCTTGTCTAATTGCTAAAGCATAATCAGAAACGTTAATTTCATGCAAACCTGGTAATACATAGAATTTACCATCAGCTTGTTTCAATGAATTTATTAAATCTTGAAGGCCCCACTCTTTAACTTCTCTTGAAAAGTTAGGCATCTGATCTATATAATCGCTTATTGGAAGTATAGCACCAGATGAAACAAATGGTACTTCCTGTCCAGGATATGTCTTAGTTATTATCTCTGGCGCTTGGCCCGAACTTATTAAAAGGCTTCTCTTTTGTGTATAATCACTCATAGGCACTATTGTAAGTTTCAACGTAACATTTGTAGCATCTTTTATAGCTTTCCACAAAAGCCAATCTGATTTATACGGATAGTTTGGATGGTCACTGTAGAGCATAGTGAACTCTAATGGCTTATCTGATTTAAAATGTAAGTTTTGTGGATCTTTGCTATTTGTTGCCGTTTGTTCTTGTTTGCTTGTATTGCTACTGCTGGATGATGAATTTTTATTGCCACACCCTGCCAGTAAAACACCTACTGCCAACACAACAACTAATAAGAATGACAGCAATCTTTTTACATTTTTACTCATATAAAAATCCTCCTCTTATTAAATCAAATGATTAAAAGTGACATAAACTTTAAGTCTTTTATATCTTTGCTATCACCTCCTTAAAAGTGCACATAAGCCTTCACCTTCTTTCATTTTTTTGATATTTAGAAACTGTTAAATTAGCCTTTTAACGAACCAATCATGACACCTTGAACGAAGTACTTCTGTATAAATGGATATACCATCATTATTGGTATTGATGTGAGTATGACGCTGGCTGACTTTAAAGTAGCAGAAATCTGTGCTAGTTCGCTTTGGTCTGAGGTACTGCTAACTGCCGTCTGCTGTGCACCTGCTAATATATTTCTTAAGTAAAGTGCAACTGGAAATTTTGAGCTGTCATCAAGATATATAAATGGTCCAAACCAGTTGTTCCATACACCAACTGCGTAGAAAAGTGCCATAACGTACATGATAGGTTTTGACAGTGGAAGAATTATTTTAAGGAGAATGCCATACGTGCTCATCCCATCAACTTCTGCTGCTTCTTCCAGCTCAGTAGGTATGCCTTCAAAGAAAGTCTTCATGACCATTACGTTAAATGTGCTGACAGCTCCAGGGAGTACAACGCCCCATATTGTATTTCTCATTCCTAAAGCATTAACTAATAGGTACGTAGGTATCAAACCACCACTGAAGAACATGGTAAATACTACAAAACCTAATATGATTCCTCTTCCTTTAAGACGCTTTTTTGAAAGAGGATACGCTAAAAGCGTCGACAAAAACAATGAAACAAGTGTACCAACTATTGTATATATAATAGTGTTTTTATAGCTGGTCCAGAATTCTTTCTCTGCCAAAAGAACCTGATACGTCTTTAAAGTAAACCCTCTTGGAAATAACGAAACAAGTCCTGCATATACGTATTTTTCACTGCTTAATGATAAACTTACTAGATACCAAAATGGATAAAGCGTCACTAAAATTACAATTATCATTATTATTGTGTTTACTACTTTAAATATCTTATATTGCTTTGATTCTTTCATTTATCATCACTTCCCTTACCATAAACTTGACTCTGTAAATTTTCTCGACAAGTAGTTTGCCGTATAAACTAGTGTAAGACCTATTATCGCTTCAAACATACCTACTGCAGCCGCATAACTGAAGTTGTTTGATACAAGACCCATTCTGTATACGTATGTCGATATAACATCTGCCGTCGAATATGTTAGCGGATTATAAAGCAACAGTATCTTTTCAAAACCTACTGCCAAAAGTCCACCGATATTTAATATCAAGAGAATCATAATCGTTGGCATTATGCCTGGAATAGTTACATATATCGTTTGTTGCCATCTGCTAGCTCCATCAATAATAGCTGCTTCATATAATTCTGGATTGATATTTGTAAGTGCTGCAAGGTAAAGTATAGCGCCCCATCCCATGCCTTGCCAAATACCTGAAACTATATAAATCGTCCTAAACCATTGCGGTTCTGCTAAAAAGTTTATAGTATGACCAGTGTAGTGCTTCAAAATCATATTTATAACGCCTGACGATGGATCAAGTATCTGCATTATCATATCTGCAACAACAACAGTCGATATAAAGTATGGCAAGTATGACACTGTCTGTGTAAATCTTTTAAACCACGTGCTTTTAATTTCATTTAAAAGCAATGCAAAAATTATTGGAAATGGAAAGCTTATTATCAAGTATTCAACGCTTAAAATTAATGTATTTCTGAAAACTTGCCAAAATGTTGGATCATGTATAAACATGTCAAAATATCTCAATCCAACCCATTCTGTACCGTACACAGGGCCTCCAGGTAAGTACTTTCTAAAAGCTATAATATTTCCATACATAGGTATATATCTAAAGATGATGTAGTATGCAATAGGAAGTATAAGCAGGCTGTATAACTGCCAATCTTTTTTAATGGCTTTTAAAGTGCTTCTGAAATTGCTATTTTTCTTAAATCTCGCCTTTTTATCGCTTCCGTCTTTATCCACCAAAACCGAATCCATTCACTTATCTCCTTTCTCTAATGTTTAAAGTAAACTCTGAAATATGAATTTTATTCGATCACAATAGTTGGCAACGATTACTAAATAAAAAGAATAGTCATGCTTCAATCAATGAAGCAGCTAAATTAATAAAATAGAAATTATCTTAAGACATTTTCTGAATAGCCTCCCACAAACCATTTAAATAAGCTACACCCAAAGCCCTATCGTAAAGCCCATATCCTGGTCTTGCTTTTTCACCCCATATCATCCTTCCATGGTCCGGCCTTATATATCCTTCAAAGCCTATATCATAATAAGCCTTCATTATCTCAAACATATCAAATGACCCTTCACTTGATAGATGTGATGTCTCATAAAACTTACCATCACCTGTAAATTTTATATTCCTTACATGTCCAAAGTGAATTCTGCCCATCTTTCCAAAATACCTTACAAGCTCTGGTATATTGTTTTTAGGATTTGAGCCTAGTGAACCGCTACAAAGTGTCAATCCATTATACGGGCTATCTACAAGGTTTACAATCCTTTCAAGATTCTCCTTACAGGTCACAATCCTCGGCAGTCCAAATAATGACCATGGCGGATCATCTGGGTGAATCGCCATCTTTACATCGTATTCTTCACATGTAGGTATGATATTTTCCAAAAAGTACTTAAGATTATCAAATAATTTTTCTTCATCAACATCCTTATACATATCAAATAGCATTCTTAATTCTTTTAGACGATCAAGCTCCCACCCGGGAAGTATAAAGCCATTAGAGCCTTTGTCCATATCTTCTATCAGTTTTAATGGATCAATTCCTCTAATCTTGTCTTCATCGTAAGACATGACATATGATCCATCAGGCAATTTTTCATTTAAATTCGTTCTTATCCAGTCAAATACAGGCATGAAGTTGTAGCAAACAACTTTAACACCGGCTTTGCCCAGATTTTTGATGGTCTCCTTGTAGTTTTCAATGTATCTATCTCTCGTTGGAAGTCCAAGCTTAATATCTTCGTGAACATTTACACTTTCTATAACCTCCAACTCTAGACCATATGATTCAACTTTTTTCTTCAAATCAAGAATTTTTTCAATCGGCCATACTTCTCCTACCGGCACATCGTATAAAGCCCCTACAATTCCTGAAACACCTGGTATTTGGCGAATTTGATCAAGTGTTACGCTGTCATCTTTTTCGCCAAACCATCTAAAAGTCATTTTCATATATCTTACTCCCTTATTGTAGATTTTTTAGTGCAACATTTTTTATTGTTTAAAATACTCTGGGTACTTTTCTTTAAGCATTATCACATCTCTATCTATCATCGTTAAGTGATCGCTGATTATTTTTAGTCCTCTTTCCTCATCCTTGTCTTTTATTGATTTAATAAGCTGCTTGTGATCATCAATTATTGCATTCCAGTCAGTATCAGATGACAACCTTAAAGTCCTTATTCTGTCATAATCACCACTTATAAATCTTATTGCTGACCAAATCCTGCCCATCTTGCAACCTTTGTAAATAAGTTCGTGCATCTCATTGTCAAGGTCGAATATTGTAATATAGTTCTTTTTCATTATGCAGAATTCTTGTTGATTAATATTTGCTTCAAGCTGAAACAATATCTCGTCCGGGAAATCCTTGCAAGCCTGCCTTATAATCTCCTTTTCAAGATTTACCCTCATGAATTTAGCTTCCTGTGAGCGCTTTATATCAATCAGTGAAACAAATGTACCCTTTTGAGGATAAATCTCAATCAACTCTTCATTGGCTAATCTTGTAAACGCTTCTCTAATAGGTGTCCTGCTAGTCTCAAATGTGTTTGCTATCTCGTTTTCTGAGATAACCTCTCCCGGCTTCAAATTGATGTCAATTATGTTTTTTCTGATCATCCTGTAGATGTAGTCTTTTTTAGACTCATAAGTACTATTTTCCAACAGTTCTAAGCCCATTACTTTACATCCCCTATAACTAAATCTTGTATACTTGTATACTAGCATATTAATATGCATGTTATATAATTATATATTCTACGTTGTTTTAAAAAATCCTTCTTTTATTTTAAAAAATTTTTTCTTCTTTTGTTAATAAATTGAGATATTACCAACGGGGATATAAAGTATTGTCACTTTTGTTTTGTTTATGAAGTTATATAATTTTGCTTGTAATAATATATATTCTTTATCACCTTTAAAAATTATTATTTTTTTAAATTAACTTGTATACTAGTATATTAATATGTCAGCTTTTATATTATATATATTCTACACATTTTTTAAAAATCCTTCTTGATTTTAAAAAAATTTTACTATAATCAAGCTACATATGGAAAAAGGCTGTGACATTTTACATAATGTAAAAAAGACAGCCTCCATTTAAAATATCAATATATGTTAGCTTTTTGTAAAACCCCAAAATTATTGATTTTAAAGGGTTTTATTTTATATATCAGCAGGATTTTCCTCCACTTTTGCCGAATTATATATTATACCAAATATTCAAAATCAAACCAAAGTGAAAGGAGATCCTGCATGATAAAGCAACTTCATTTTTCTGATTTTATTGATGATTTTCATAAATTTGTTGTTGTTCAAAAACCTCAGTTGCTTGAGCTTCTTGACCAGTATATTAATATTTGTGAGTTAATCCCTGTAAATTGGTATTTTCACTATAATAAAGCTACTGGTCGCCCTCATGATAATTCTCTCGATTCAATTGTTTCAACCTTACTGTTGCAAAAGTTACTTTCTATACCAACTATTGATTTACTTATTACTTTTTTGTCATTTTCAAAAGAACTCCGTGATTTTTGTGGGCTTAATACTGTTCCTGATGCTTCTTTTTACTCAAGGTTCAAACAGGATTACTGTGATGACATTGAAGCCTTCTTTCATAAGTTAGTCGATATTACTGAACCTATTTGTCAGGAAATTGGCCAAGCCCTTGAAAAAG
>Ga0207747_1001593_pt1 | contig 15346 bp, 12 predicted proteins | sample HigsolmetaGSP11D_FD_184839 | JGI IMG/M metagenome (GOLD analysis project Ga0207747, IMG submission 184839) | High solid enriched microbial communities from the Joint BioEnergy Institute, USA - SP1-1-D (SPAdes) | ecosystem: Engineered > Bioreactor > SSF (Solid state fermentation) > Aerobic >...
GGTGAGGATCACCGCCCGGTCACGGTTGCCGCGGAGGGCTGCGCCCAGCAGCCGCTCGCTGTCCCCCTGGCCATAGATGTCGGCGGTGTCGAAGAGCGACACGCCGACCGCCTGGGCGTGGCGCAGCAGCCGGTCCGCCGCCGCGCCGGTGCAGCCGCCAAGCGTGGAGCCGAGCCGGCTGCAGCCCAGGCCGACCGCCGACACGGTCATGCCCGTCGCGCCAAGTGCAACCCTGTGCATCATCGCGCTTGCCGTGCCCGCATTGCCGAATCTCCCCGGGATGGCCGGCTCAATTCCGGAGCCTGTCAGGCATTGCGACGAGGCGGCGTGGCGCGGCGCCCGGGGGGGCTGGCTTCCGGAAGGCGCCGCGATGGAGTGTTCGCCGGGACAGGAACCAGGAAGCGATCTTCATTAACCCCCTCGGAGCATGGTCTCGCATTCCCCGGTACGACGGAGGGCGAATGCCCTCAGAGGCAGCGCGCGACTGGAGAACTGGAGAAGGGTGCATGAGCAACCATGTACAAGGCAAAATGGTATACTAGATTCATTGATGCCGAGAACACGGCGCTGAAAGCGGCGCATCAACTCGCCGTCATGCGACGCGTCCGGAATGCGCCGCGGCTGCTGCCGTCGCCGGCGGGAATGCGGAGCGGCGGCGGGCGGCAATGGCCGCCATCCAAGCCGCACGATAGGCTTCGAAGATGCGGTCGAAGCTGTAGCGCCCGGACTCCGCCAGGCATGCCGCGGACATCGCCGCCCAGTCGGGCGGCGCGTCGAGCAGGCGCCGGAGGAGACCCTCCAGCGCCGCGACATCGCCCGGAGGAACCAGGAAGCCGGTCTCGCCGTCGCGGATCATCTCCGGAATGCCGCCAATCGCGGCGCCGATCACCGGAACGCCGGCCCCGAGCGCCTCATGCACCACGCGGGGCAGGCTGTCCTCGACCACGGAGGGGACGACGAGAAGATCAATGCCGGCGAAGAAGCCGGCTGGCTCGACGCGCCCAAGGAATTCGGCGCAGCCCCCATAGCGCGCCCTCAGCCGGGCCTCCTCCTCCGGCAGCCCCGTCCCGCCGAGGCACAGGCGCAGGCGCTCCGGCCCGATCCGCGCCGCAGCCTCCAGCACCACCTCGACGCCCTTGATTGCCTCCAGTCGTCCGAGGAAGCCGAGGCGCAGCGGCTGGCCCGGCACGGGGCCGGCACGCCGTGGCGCCGGCGGGTCAGTATTGCAGCCATGGATCACGCGGATGTCGCGCAGCCCGGCGAAAGCGCCGAACTCCGCGACGCGGGCGAGCAGCCGACGGCTGACGCCGGTGAGCACGTCCACCCTCCGCGACAGCAGCCGTCGCGGCGCGCACAGGGCGCGGCAGGGCGGGCAGGGCTGGTTGCAGCTCCGGCCATGGCGATAGGCAACGCCATTGGCGCAGACCGTGTAGTGGTCATGCAGCGTCTGCACCACCGGCAGGCCGCGCCGCGCCAGCGCCGGCCAGATGGCAGAGGTGAAGCCCTGCAGGTTGTGGATGTTCACGACATCCGGCGCTTCGCGGTTCAGCACCGCGCAGAGGCGGCGCGCCATGACCGGGTTCCAGGCCTCCAGCAGATGCCATGCAGGGCGGAGCCATCGTGGCCTCCGTCCCGGCCCGTGCGGGAAATAGACGTTGAACAGCGGCAGGTAGTGCACGCGAACGCCATTGATCAGGCGCTCCTCCCGCCGGCCATGCGGCGAGAGGGTGACCGCCACGGCCTCGTCGCCGGCGCGCACTGCGCCCTCGGCGAGCAGCCTGACCGTCTGCTCCGCGCCGCCGACGGCATAGGGATGGTAGAGGGTGCTGACGAACAGGATTCTCATTGCGGTGCTGGCCCCTGTTGCCGCCAGGGCGGCCGGGGCGGCGCCGGAGCGATGCGTGGCCGCCATTCCGGCGGGTGCACAACGAATTGCCGCTCGGCCGGCACATCCTCGGCGTGGCGCAGCCGCAGCGCAGGCAGTGCGGCGGGCGGCCATGCCATGCGCCGGGCGGGGACAGGCCAGGCCGCCTTGTCGCCCTTGGGCAGCACGCAGAACAGCAGGATCAGCAGGTTCAGCCTGGGGTCGAGCAGCATCCCGCCGAATGTGAGGAAGCCGATGGTGAGCGCTGCGGCCACCCAGGTCGAAGGAGCGGCGGCGAACACCGACGTGGCGAAGAGGAGGATGAAGCTGCCGAGGCCGAACAGGCCGTATTCGAACAGCAGCTTGGCCCAGACCGGGTCATGGGTCTCATGGGCCACGTCCTTGGTGTACTGGAAGAAGGCACCAGGGCCGTAGCCGAACAGCAGGTCCTGCGGATAGGGCAGGAGCTTGTCGGCGATCAGCCAGGCCGCGGCGATGTAGCGGGCGGTCGCGCTGGTGTTCTCGTAGCCGAACTCGCTCACGCGCCGGATCAGGGCATCCATGTGCCAGCTCTTGCCGGTCGTCAGCGCGATGATCGCCAGCACCATCAGCAGGCCGATCGTCTTGTAGGCCCGCTGTTGCAGCAGGACCCAGGGCATCAGCAGGATGAGCACGATCAGGCCCGTTCCCGAGTAGCTAAGCGGCAGCGCTACGCCATAGGCGATCATGCGCAGCGACAGGCCGCCGAAGAACAGGACCTCGAACAGGATCGCGAGCGCCAGGTACTGGGAGAAGGTCGAAGGCTCGACAAGGAAGAAGCCGTTGCTCTTGAAGATCTGCGAGCCGTAGTAGAGCGGTTGCTGGTTCCCGAAATGGTGGAGCAGGATGCTGTCCGGGAACAGGCCCTCGAAGGTGAACAGGTAGTCGCTCTTGATGACGAATTGCGCAAGGTACTGCGCGATGCCGCAGAGTGCGCAGACCAGCACCATCGTCTGGTACGCCCTGATACAGGCCTGGAACACGCCATGCGGAGCGCGCAGCGCCAGCGCGAAGGGCAGGTAGATCACCATGACCAGCATGGCCGACGGGACGGAGGCATGGCTGGCGTTGATGAAGGCGCTCACCCACATGCAGGCCATGAAGACGAAGAGGAGCCCGGCGCGCGCCAGGTCCACGACGAAGACGCCACGCGCCGCCAAGGCCGCCAGCGCGAGAAGCGTGACGAACAGGTTGGCGGCGATACCGGCTTGCCCGATGGGCAGCGCGAAGCGCTGCAGGAAGATCGAGGCGAACAGAGCGGTGATGAGCCAGCCGCGGACCACCGCATCGACCTCTCCGTCCTGCGAGCGGGCGGACGCCGCCGGGGGCGCCGTCCCGCGCTTGGACAAGGTCTCCGGCCAGGCCTGCGGTATGGAGCCGGTCGAGGAGATGGGCATCGAGGGAGCAGGCTCCACAGGCTCGGGGGGGCTGCGCTGGGAATGGGGCGAAGCGTCGCCCGCACGACGCCATATTCATCGGCGGCACTGCCGATCCGCTGCAAGGGCCGCAGCGCGGTCGGCGGCGCCCGCGGCATCATCTCGGCGTGACCTCGGACCATCTCCGGGTGCCCTTCGCAGGGTCATGATAAGAAGATTGGCGGAATGCCGGCGGCGTGAGGACGAAGGGGTGGAAGAGCGTGCCGCGCCTGCTGCGCGAAGATCCACCGGTACTGCTATCGCGCTGCATGCCCTGACGGATAACGGATTGTGATCCACGCGCGGATGCACGTGCGTGGCGTTCCTCCGTAGGATTGCAGACAGTCTCGAATCGAGTACCGGACTTCGCATCGACAGAGGCAACCGCACAGGCATCGCGACCGCCACAGACACTTATTCCGTGGCACGGCATCGGCCACGGATCCCGAGAGAGGCCATGGAACAGGACAAAACCGGCATCCTCGACTTCCTGCGCATGCTCTGGCGCCGCAAGCTCGCGCTGGTGTCCGCTGCCCTGATCTCGGCCCTGGGTGCCGTCGTCATCGTCAAGTCGCTCCCTGCCCGCTACACGGCCGAGGGCATGCTGCTGGTGGAGCAGCGTGAGCCTGCCATCCCGGAACTCAGCTGGGCCGCCGGTTCGGGCGCGGGCGGCATACCTACCAGCCCGCGCACCGAGGTCTCCCTGCTCAGGTCCCGCGCCCTGGCCGAGGATGTCGTGCGCAGCCTCAACCTCGCTGCCCGGCCGGAATTCGGCACGGATCCAGCCTTCACACCCTGGCCCGAACGCCTCGTCGAGGCGGCGCACAAGCTTGCGATGGACGGTCTGGCCTGGTTCGGCCTCCGGGCGGATTCCGAGGGCGACGCCAGCCGGGCCGCCATCGACCGCGCAGTGGAGAAGCTGCAGCGGGACCTGGGCATCTCGACGGAGGACAACCAGCGCGCCATCTGGGTGCGCTACGAGGCGCCGACCCCCGCCCTCGCAGCCGAGGTGGTGAACGCCGTCATGGAGCAGTTCATCGCCCGCGAGCTGGCCTCGCGCGAGCAGATGACGAAGCGGCTGCATGACTGGCTCGCGGAGCGCGCGAACGCGCTGCGGAAGGAGGTGGAGGCGGCCGACCGGCGCGTCCAGGAACTCCGCGACCGCAACGCGCTGTTCAACATCCAGGCCGGATCGCTGAGCGCCGTGCTGCTGAGCAGCGAGCAGTCCCAGCTCTCCAACGCCAAGCTGGAGCTCGCGCGGCTCGAAACCGCCCTTGCGACCATAAACCAGGCGGGCGGGAGCGGCGGCGCTGCATCGCAGGAGGCACTGGCCTCGCCGCTGATACAGCGCCTGCGGGAGCGGGAGGCGGATGCCATCCAGCGTCTCACCGGCTTCGAACGCCGCCTGGGCAGCCGGCACCCGGACACGGTGGCTGCGCGGGAGGAGTTGCGTGACCTCCGCCAGCAGATCAGCGCGGAGACCGCCAAGATCGCCACGTCGCTGCGGCGCGACGTGGAGATCGCGCGGGAGCGCGTGGCCGAGCTCACCCGCACCGTCGCCGCGGCCGAGGAGAAGGTCCGCCACGCCGCGAAGGCCGAGGTCACGCTCGACGCGGCGGTGCGTGAGGCGGACGCGAAGCGGCAGGTCTACCAGGCCTTCCTGGCGCGGGCAGACCAGACGGAGATCGCATCGTCGCAATTCGTCCCGGCGCGCATCGCTTCCGCTGCCGTCCCGCCCTTCCGCCCGAGCAACCCCTCCGCCGGCACCGTCGCGGCCTTCGGTGGCTTCGGTGGGATGTTCCTGATGGCGGCGTTCCTCCTCCTCGGCTCGCAGATCCGGGGCAGGATCGGTTCTGCCGAGACGCTGACCGTGGATACCGGCGTGCCGAACCTGGGCAGCCTGCCCGTGGTGTCCGGGCGCGCGCGCCGCCTGCTGCCGCAGCGCATCCTCGATCTCGACCAGTCCGGCACCGCGGAGACCCTGCGCGGCCTGCGCATCGCGCTGCAGCAGGCCGATGGACGGGGTGCCCTCGGCACCGTGGTGCTGATCACCTCACCGACGCGCGGCGACGGCAAGACGACGGTGGCCGCCGCCCTGGCCCGGGTTTGCGCCGCCGACGGCGCGCGCGTGTTGCTGGTCGAGGCGGATCTGCGGCGCCCTGGGCTGGCGAAGGCGCTCGGCGAAGCGCCGGCAGGCGGCATGGAGGCGCTGCTGGCGGACGGGATGCCGTTCGAGGATGTTGTGCAGGTGGATCCGCAATCGGGCATGCATTGCCTGTTTGCCTCCGGCTCCGCCGCCAACCCGCAGCGGCTCCTCCATTCCCAGCGCCTGGCCGACCTGATGCGGGCCGCGCGCCGCCGCTTTGACCTGATCATCATCGACAGTCCGCCGGTGCTCAGCGTTTCCGATCCGGTCCTGCTTTCCACCTACAGCGACCTCACCGTGCTCCTCGTCCGCTCCGGCAAGGCCTCCCGCAGCATGGTCGCAGAGGCCATCCGTCGCTTCCCCAGCGACAGGGCAAGGCGGGTCGTCACTGTGCTCAATGGCGTTTCGCCCCGGCATTTCGACATGCAAGGCTATTATTCGGGTTATGGCCGCAGCCGGGGTGCCGAGATCGGGCGCCTTCCGGCACCGACGGCCTGAGCGCAATGTGCGGCCGCGGCCCTGCCGCCGCCCACCGGCCCTCGCCGCGTGCGGGCCGGTGGGCGGCGGTGCTGTTCTTTGCCTGCACCCTGGCCCTGCCGGCTGCCGCCGGATCCGGAGCCGACAATCGGCTGGGCGTGTACAAGGGGGCGGGCTGCGACGGGCGGCCGCGCATCGCCGAGTTCGGCCGGTGGCTGGGCCGGATGCCCGGCTGGGCCGTGGATTTCCTGGCGGATACGAGCTGGACCGAGATCCGCAACACCGCCGAATGGATCGCCGGGTGCTGGCGCGGCACGCCCTACCGGCTCTCGCTCGCCGTGCCGATGCTGCCGAAGGATGGCCGCTCCACGCTGGAGGCCGGCGCCGAGGGCGCATACGATTCCCACTTCCGCCACATCGCCCGCGCGCTGGTGGCCAATGGGCGTGCCGATGCCGTGCTCCGGCTCGGCTGGGAGTTCAACGGCGAATGGAGCGCCTGGAACGCGGCGAAGGATCCGGAGGCCTTCATCCGCTTCTGGCGTCGCATCGTGCAGGTGATGCGCGCGCAGCCTGGCGCGGCCTTCCGCTTCGAATGGACTCCCGGCCTGTTCCGCGGCACGGTCCATCCGGAACGCGTCTATCCGGGCGATGACGTGGTCGATGTCATCGGGCTCACCGTCTACAACCAGAGCTGGACGGTGCCGCTCTCCGATGCCGAGGGGCGCTGGCGGGAATTGCGGACGCAGCGGAGCGGCCTCGACTGGCATCGCCGCTTCGCCGCCGAGCATGGCAAGCCCCGCGCCTTCCCGGAGTGGGGCACGGGCGTGCGAACGGGGGGCGGGGGTGGCGGCGACGATCCGCTCTTCATCGCCAGGATGGCGGACTGGGTCAGCGCGCCCGATGTCCTGTACTACGGCTACTGGGATTTCCCGGCGCCAGACTACAACGCCCTCCTCTCGGCAGGGGACCGGCTTCCGCGCGCCGCGCAGGCATTCCGCGAACGCTTCGGTCCTGCCGCCGCCACCCGTCCAGGAGACAATGCACGATGACCGCCGTCCTGCCGGAGGAGGCAGTCGAGCCCGCCGCCTCCCATCAGTCGGGCAGAGGCGCCCCGGCCGGATCGCCGCTGCGCTTCGCGCTGCTCTGCCCGGGGGATGGCCGCGAGGTGCCGCGCTGGCTGACCGAGTGCGCACAGGCCCTCATGGCTTCGGGCGAGGCGGAGCTCGTCGCCGTGCTGACGGTCGAGGTGGCGCCTTCCGCCACGGCCCGGCGGCGCCAGCCGGGGCCGTTGCTGCGCGCCTATGGCAGGGTGCTGGGTGCCACCTGCAGGCAATTCGACTTGGTGGATCCGGCGCCGGACCTGCCGCGGTTCGCCCTCGGTTCCGGGATTGCTGCCTTGGCGCCCGATTTCCTGCTCGCCTGCCTGCCGGAGGAGGCGTTGCCGCCGCTCGATGGGCCGGCGCTCGGCATCTGGCGGTTCCGGTTCGGCGGCCTCGATCCCTGCGCCTTCGCCATGAGCGAGCTGCCGGGCCTGCATGAGGCGGCGCAGGGGCTACGCAGCATCGAGGCAGAGCTGCTGGTCACAGGCGGCGCCATGGGCGCGGCGGAGCCGCGGCTGCTGCATCGCGTGGTGCTCAAGACGCGCCGCAGCCATCGCAAGACGCTGGAGGACCTGACCGAGGCTGCCCCCGCCCTGTGCCTCGGCGCCTGCCGCCGGCTCCGCCTCGGCAGCCTGCCCGCCGGCGAGGGCGGTGCGGGAGCGGGGCCTGCCAGAGGAGCCACGAGCCATCCGCTGCGCGCGGTGGCGGGGCAGGCCTGGCGGCTCGTGCAGGGATTCGTGGAGCGCCTGTTCCTCCGCGACGTGTGGAACGTCGGGATCGTGGACGCGCCGATTGATGACATCCTTCGCAAGGGCAGGATGCCGGAGCCGCGCTGGCTGCAGCCGCCGCGGCCGCTGCGGTTCCATGCGGATCCCTTTCCCTTTCGGGCCGGCGGCCGCCGCTGCCTGCTGTTCGAGATGTGGGATGGCGCCGCGGGGCGCGGCTGGATCGCTGCCGCCGCGCTCGACGGGGAGGGCGATGGTCGCCTTGCCGAAGCGCCGGTGGCTATCGACCTCGGCTGCCACATGTCCTACCCGCATGTCTTCGCCTTCGGCGGCGCCCTTTACTGCGCCCCCGAGGTTGCGGAGGCGGGCGGGCTGCGACTGTTTCGCATGGGTGCCACGCCCTGGGAGTGGACCCCGGTGGCGACTGTGCTCGAAGGCCTTCCGCTCATTGATCCGACGCTGTTCGAGCACGACAGGCGGTGGTGGCTTCTGGCCATGATCGCGGGGCCGGCATCGGATCGGGACCTGTACGCCTGGCATGCGGCAACACCTTTCGGACCATGGACGCCACACCGGCTGAATCCGGTCAAGTCGGATGTGCACTCGGCTCGCCCTGCGGGAGCGGTGTTCCGCACCGCCGGAGGTGACGGCGCGCTGCACCGCCCTGCCCAGGACTGCGCGGCGGGCTATGGCGGAGCGGTGGTGGTGAACCGGATCCTGCGCCTCGATCCGGACCACTTCGAGGAGGCCGTGATGGCGCGCATCACACCCGGGCCCAATTGGCGCTACCCGGATGGGCTGCACACCCTGAACCTGTGTGACGGGTTGGTGGTGGTCGATGCCAAGCGGCGCGTCCTGGATCCGCTGAAGCTGGTGCGGTCGCTGGCCGCGCGCCGGTTGCGCCGCGCCTCTGCCGGCAGGACACCGAACGGGGCCCCCCCAATCGACGGCCCGTCGGCGGTGGTGATATAGCGGCAGCGGGGGAACTCGCAGGTTGAGTGTGCCGGTTCACGGCGCCGGGGCGTCGGCGGTAATACCGCCAACCCCTGCGCCGGACTTGCCGGACAGGCTGCCGGGGGATTCGCCCGCGGGCTTGCGTCGATGCAGGGGCGCCATGCCCGAATTGCGTCGGGACAGGCGGAATGCCCGGCCCGCCGGCCAGGGACAGAAGGAGTGGACGGATGCGAGTCGCCGTCATCGGCCTGGGCAGCATGGGCATGGGTACTGCCCTTAACCTGCTGAAGGCGCCAGGGATCGAGCTTGCCGGCGTTGAGCCGCGAGAGGCGGCGCGGGCCGAATTCGCCGCCGCCGGCGGCACGGCCGTGCCGCGTGCCGCGGATCTGCCGCAAGGGACGGAGGCCGTGCTGGTCCTGGTGGTGAACGCCGCGCAGGCGGAGGCGGCGCTGTTCGGGCCGGAGGGCTGCGCGCCCCGCCTGGCCCCGGGCGCGGTGCTCATCGTCTCCTCCACCATGGCGCCGGAGGATGCGCGGCGCCTGGCGGCGGAGGCGGAGGGAAGGGGGTTCCTCTATCTCGATGCGCCGGTCTCGGGTGGCAGCAAGGCCGCGCGGGCAGGGAGGATGACCGTCATGGCCTCCGGCACCGCCGCCGCGATGGCGAAGGCGCAGCCGGTGCTGGATGCGGTGGCGGGGAAGGTCTGGAACCTGGGGGAGGCACCGGGCCTCGGCAGCACCATGAAGGTGGTGCACCAGCTCCTCGCCGGCGTGCATATCGCCGCGGCGGCGGAGGCCATGGCGCTCGGCATCCGCGCCGGGGTGGATGCCCGGACGCTCTACGACATCGTCGTGACCGCCGCCGGCAATTCCTGGATGTTCGAGAACCGCATGCCGCATGTGCTGGAAGGTGACGAGACGCCGGCCTCGGCGGTGGACATCTTCGTCAAGGATCTCGGGCTGGTCGGGGACCTGGCGCGGGCGGTCGCCTTCCCGGCGCCGCTGGCGGCGCAGGCGCACCAGCTTTTCGTCTCGGCGCGGGCGCAGGGGCATGGCGGCAAGGACGATGCCTTCGTGATCCGCGCCTACCAGGCGCTGAGCGGAATCAAGCTGCCCAAGGAGGGCTGATCGGGCCGCCCCCGCTTGCCCCGAGGGGCGGGCGGGTGTTCCCTTCCTGGCGCTGTCGGAGACCTGGCTGATGAACGAGCTGAGCGTGCCGCGTCCGAACAACCTGGACGCCTTCTGGATGCCCTTCACGGACAACCGGTATTTCAAGTCCAACCCGCGCCTGCTCGCGCGGGCGGAGGGTATGTCCTACTTCACCCCGGATGGGCGGGAGATCCTGGACGGCACGGCCGGCCTGTGGTGCTGCAATGCCGGCCATGGCCGCCGCGAGATCACCGAGGCGATCCAGAAGCAGGCCGCGGTGATGGATTTCGCCCCGACCTTCCAGCTCGGCCATCCCGTCGCCTTCGAGGCGGCGGCGCGGGTCGCGGAGATGACGCCGGACGGGCTGGACCGCGTCTTCTTCACCAATTCCGGCAGCGAGAGCGCCGATACCGCGTTGAAGATCGCGCTGGCCTACCACAAGGCGCGCGGCGAGAGCAGCCGGGTGCGGCTGATCGGGCGGGAGCGGGGCTATCACGGCGTCGGCTTCGGCGGCATGTCGGTGGGCGGCATCGGCCCCAACCGCAAGCAGTTCGGTGCCCTGCTGCCCTATGTGGACCACCTGCCGCACACCCATGGGCTGAAGGAAAATCTCTTCGCCAAGGGCCAGCCGGAGCACGGCGCCAACCTGGCCGATGCGCTGGAAAACCTGGTTGCGCTGCACGGCGCCGAGACCATCGCTGCGGTGATGGTGGAGCCGGTGGCGGGCTCGACCGGCGTGCTGGTGCCGCCCAAGGGCTATCTGGAGCGGCTGCGCGCCATCTGCGACAAATACGGCATTCTGCTGATCTTCGACGAGGTCATCACCGGCTTCGGCCGCCTCGGCACCCCCTTCGGCGCCGAGCGGCTGGGCGTAACGCCGGACATCATGACCATGGCGAAGGGCCTGACCAATGCCGCGGTGCCGATGGGCGCGGTGGCGGTGCGGAACGGCATCTACGATACGATCGTGAATGGCAGCCCGGCGGGGATCGAGCTGTTCCACGGCTACACCTATTCCGGCCACCCGCTGGCGGCGGCGGCGGCCATCGCCACGCTCGACCTGCACCGGCGCGAGGACCTGCCCGGCCGCGCCCGCGCCATGGAGCCCTACTGGCAGGAGGCGGCGCACAGCCTGCGCGGCCTGCCGAACGTGATCGACATCCGCGACTACGGCCTGATCGCCGGCATCGAGTTGGCGCCACGGCCAGGCAAGCCGACGCAGCGCGGGATGGATGTCTTCCGCCGCTGCTTCGATAACGGGGTTCTGGTCCGCGTGACCGGCGATATCGTGGCGCTCTCGCCGCCGCTGATCGTCGAGAAGCCGCATGTGGACCGGATCTTCGGCACCCTGTCCGACGCGATCCGGGCCGAGGCGGCCTGATCCAGGCTGGCGCCGGCCCCTCCGGCGCCAGCACCCCTCCGGCGCGGGCTGGGACGGGGCGATTGGCATGGCCTGCTGGCGACCTATCTTTCGGGCCAAGCCGGAGGCCCAGCCATGCCCAGCCGCAATGTCGTGATCACGGATCATCAGGCGGCACTGATCGATCGCCTGGTGGTGAGCGGCCGATTCCAGGATGCCAGCGAGGTGCTGCGCTACGGCCTCAGGCTGGTGGAACAGCGGGAGGCGGAGGAGGCGGCAAGGCTGGAGCGGCTGAGAATGGTGGCGGAGGAGGAACCCGACGCCGTAACGGCCAGCCTGGGTACGGAGTAGCCCTCCGGCCCTCCGCAAGGGAGCCCTGACCCGGCCCTTTGCCCCCTGCCGTGGACCGCCCCATATTCCCTGCCGAACCGATCTTCCCGCCCTTGCGGAGACCCCCGAAGAATGAGCGAAGCCAGTCCCGTTCCCGTTCCCGTTCCCGTTACCGTGCTCACCGGCTATCTCGGCGCCGGCAAGACCACCCTGCTGAACCGCATCCTCAGCGAGAACCACGGCAAGAAATTCGCCGTAGTGATCAATGAGTTCGGCGAGCTGGGCGTGGACAACGACCTCGTCGTGGATGCCGACGAGGAAGTGTTCGAGATGAACAACGGCTGCATCTGCTGCACGGTGCGCGGCGACCTGATTCGCATCATCGGCGGGCTGATGAAGCGCCGCAACAAATTCGACGGCATCATCGTGGAGACCACCGGCTTGGCCGATCCGGCGCCCGTGGCCCAGACCTTCTTCGCCGACGAGGACGTGAAGCGGGCGACGAAGCTGGATGCCATCGTCACCGTCGTCGATGCCAAGAACCTCCCCGCCCGGCTGAAGGACAGCCCGGAGGCGGAGGAGCAGATCGCCTTCGCCGACATCGTCGTGCTGAACAAGATGGACCTGGTCAGCCCGGAGGAGGCGGAGGAGGTCGAGAAGCGCATCCGCGCCATCAATCCCTATGCCGAGATCCGGCGCGCGACCAAGTCCGACGTGCCGATCGATGCCGTCATCGGCCGCGACGCCTTCAACCTCTCCCGCATCCTGGAGCGGGAGCCGGAATTCCTCTCCGGCGAGGACGAGCATGAGCATGATTCGGAGGTGATGTCGGTCTCCTTCGAGGTTTCCCGTCCCATCGACCCGGAGCGGTTCAATGCCTGGATCAGCCAGCTCCTGGCGCAGAAGGGCCAGGACCTGCTGCGCACCAAGGGCATCCTGCACTACCAGGGCGACGACCGGCGCTTCGCCTTCCAGGCGGTGCACATGATCGCCGATGGCGACTTCGTCGGGCCGTGGAAGGAGGGCGATCCGCGCAAGTCGAAGATCGTCTTCATCGGCCGCGACCTGAACCGCCCGGCGCTGCGCCGCGGCTTCGAATCCTGCCAAGTGGACGCTCCGGCGGCGGACCAGGCATGAGCGGCGCGGCGGACGCGGATTTCCTGCTCGCCTCCCGCGGCGTGTCGCGGGAGCTGGGGGCCTGGGTGGTCGGCATCGCCTTCGGGCGGGACGGGGCCGGCTGCGCCTTCGGCCTTGGCGATGGCAGCCTGCGCATCGCGCGCCTCGCGACGATGGACGGAGAGTGGCAGGAGGTCGCCGCGCATGACGGCGCCTGCCTGTCGCTCTGCGCCGATGCGAAGGATGGCTTCCTCTCCGGCGGCGATGACGGCCGCCTGCTGCGCGTCGCGCCGGACGGGACGGTGGAGGAACTGCACAAGGCGGGCGGCATGAAATGGGTGGATCATGTCGCCGCGCATGAAAGCGGGGTGCGCGCCGCCGCCATCGGCAAGCAGATCCACCTCTTCGACTGCAAGGGTCAGGCGATGAAGGTGCTGACCCATCCCAGCTCGGTCGGCGGAATCGCCTTCGACGCCAAGGGCAAGCGGGTGGCGGGCAGCCACTACAACGGCGCATCGCTCTGGTTCGTCGCGGCAAAGGAGGACAAGCCGCGCCTGCTGGAATGGAAGGGCAGCCACGCCGCCATCGCCATCAGCCCGGACGGGACGCATGTGGTGACGGCGATGCAGGAGAACGCCCTGCATGGCTGGCGCCTCTCGGATGGCCAGCACATGCGCATGTCCGGCTATCCCAGCAAGACCAAGTTCCTCTCCTTCACCGCCAAGGGGCGCTGGCTGGCGACCAGCGGCGCCGATTCCGTGGTGCTCTGGCCCTTCTTCGGCGGTGGCCCGATGGGCAAAGCGCCGACCGAACTGGCCGGCGGCGACAATGTGTTCTGCACCGCCGTCGCCTGCCATCCGCAGCATGAAATCGTGGCGGCCGGCTTCGCCGACGGGCTGGTGCTGATGGCGGAGATCGCCTCCGGAAAGGTGGTGCCGGTGGCGGCGCCGGGACATGGGCCGATTTCCGCGCTCGGCTGGAACCCGGCCGGCACGCATCTGGCCTTCGGCACGGAGACGGGCTTCGCCGCGCTGGTGGACCTGTCGAAGCGCCCATGACCTCCGTCCCGGTCTTCGAAAGCGCGCTGACGCGCATGCCCCGGCTCGGCCTCGGCACCTGGCCAATGCAGGGGGCGGAGTGCCAGGCAGCGGTGGAATCCGCCCTTGGCCTCGGCTACCGGCACATCGACACGGCCGAGATGTACGGCAATGAGGAGGCGGTCGGCGCCGCCATCAATGCCAGCGGCATACCGCGTGGGGAGATCTACCTGACCACGAAGGTCTGGTGGGACAAGCCGCGGGGCGATGCCATTCGCCGAGCCTTCGAAGGCAGCCTGCACCGCCTGGCGCAGCCCTATGTGGATCTGCTGCTGATCCACTGGCCCAGCCCGCAGCTCGACCTGCCGGACGCGCTGCGGACGCTGGCGCGGCTCCGCGAGGAAGGGCTGGCGCGTGCCGTCGGGGTGGCGAATTTCCCGCTCGGCCTGCTGCGGCGCGCGGTGGAATCCGGCATTGCGCCCATCGCCTGCCTGCAGGTGGAGCACCATGTCTTCCTGTCGCAGCGCCGGTTGCTGGACTACACCCAGCCGCGCGGCATCGTGCTGACCAGCTATACGCCGGTGGCGAAGGGCGAGGTGGCGAAAGACCCGGTGATCCAGCACATCGCCGCGAAGCATGGCGCAATGCCGGGGCAGGTGGCCCTGGCTTGGCTGCTATCCATGCCCGGGGTCGCGGCAATCCCGAAATCGGCCTCGCCGGCCCGGCAGCGGGAGAATCTGGAAGCGGTGAAGCTGGCACTCGATGCCGAGGATCTCGCCGCCCTTGCCGCACTGCCCAAGGATCGGCGCCTGGTGAATCCCGGCTTCGCGCCGGACTGGAACGCCTGACGCCCGGGCTCAGCCCCGTCCACGCAACCGCGCCCAGAGCATCAGCCCGGCATCATAGGGCAGCGCCGGCACCTCGCGCAGCCGCCACCACCAGCGGCTGCGCCAACCCGCTGCGGGCCGTGGCGGCGGCACCGCCCGCGCCGGCACGCCGGCCAGGCGCAGCAGCAGCAGGCAGCGCGGCAGGTGATAGCCGCTGGTCGCGGCGAAGACCGGGCCGACATGGCCCATCTCCCGCAGCAGCGCCGCGCAGGCGAGGACGGAGGAAAGCGTGTCCGTCCCCGTCGGCTCCTGCCGGATCCGCGCCTCCGGCACGCCCAGCTCATGTAGCAACGCCGCCATCACGGCGCTCTCCGCCTCTCCGTGCCGCCCCTTGGCGCCGGTGGGAATGTAGAGCGGGTCCCGCAGCCGCGCGCCGAACGCCGCCGCCGCCTCCACCCGGCGTCGCAGCGTGCCGCTCGGGCGTCCATCCGGCCGCACCGCGGCACCGAAGATGATGATGGCGGGCCGGTCCTGCCGTCGGCTCATGCCGGCGCGGCGAGCAGCAGCCGGTTCATCGCTTCCATCCCCCGCCGCAATGCCGCCAGGTCGCGCCAGAATGCTTCCCGCGACACGCCATTCGCTGCCAGCTCATCCGCGATGGAGCCAAGCGATCGCTTCCCGTCCACCCGTTGCAGGATGGCCGCGGCCAGTCGCGGCAGGGGCAGCGGCACCCGCAACCCGTCGAAGCTGACCGGCAGCACGCCGTCCTTCGGCAGGTTCCGTGCCAGGGTCGGTCCGTCCATCTCCCGCA
>Ga0207747_1001595_pt1 | contig 15337 bp, 18 predicted proteins | sample HigsolmetaGSP11D_FD_184839 | JGI IMG/M metagenome (GOLD analysis project Ga0207747, IMG submission 184839) | High solid enriched microbial communities from the Joint BioEnergy Institute, USA - SP1-1-D (SPAdes) | ecosystem: Engineered > Bioreactor > SSF (Solid state fermentation) > Aerobic >...
GAAGTGGAATGAAAAACCTTGGGCGGGCGGCGTTTTCCCCAGGGCGGGAAGGGGCCGCCCCATTCCATTGCCGTTTCGGACGCGGATTTGGTTTGCTTGCTGCATCATGTACATGTCTAGCCCTGGCAAAGATAAGTATTGCTCACTTCATGAACGCTGGAATTCAGCTTTTCTTCGATGATGGAAATCGCCTTATTTTTACCGATTGATCAATGAAGTCTCGGATTTGTTCGTCTTTGCTTCCATATAAGTCCTCATCTTTTTTATTTGGGCCGTATCTGCAGAATGGACGATAACTTGATAAAAAATATGACAATTGGATCGCACTCAAGAGGTCGTGGGTTCGACTCCCATCGCCTCCACCATAAAAACATTGATATAAAGCGGTTTTTGAGTAACAGGGTCACTCTGGCGAGTGACTTTTTTCATGTCTTGGGGACAAATTGGGGACAAACTACTGAGGAGAAAATTTTTCAAGCTTGTTGGCCGCTTCACGGCTCGCCTTACGTGTGACATGGGCATATATATCAGCCGTGATCTGGTATCGTGAGTGCCCAAGTCGTTCTTGGATGGTCTTGAGAGATTCTCCAGCCTCAATCAACAACGTTGCCGCACTGTGGCGCAAATCATGGAAACGGATATATCTCAGGCCATGCCGTTCGATGAATCGTCTCCACCATGTGGTCGGTGTCGTATGATACAGGGGCTTACCCATGTTGTGGAATACATATTGATGGTCACCGCCTTGCCATTTATCTGTGGCGGCCTTTTTTTGTTTTTCCCATTCGTTTCTATATTGCTTCATTTCAGCCATGTACCAGACGGGCATGTCTACCTTGCGGATTGAACTTTTTGTTTTCGGCTTTTTGACGATGGGCTGCCCGTCTTTTGTAAGGGAAATGCTTTTGCTCACAGTGATTGTCATTTCATCGAAATTCACGTCCGGCCATTCAAGCGCCAAGAGCTCCCCGCGGCGAAAACCGCCAATCATAGCTCCCAGAATGAGAAGGCGCCACATCAGAGGTTCTTTCGAGAGCGCAGCGATGACTTGCCGGGCTTCTTCTTCGTCGTAATACTGCGGTTCTTTTTTCTCCACCCGTGGCCGTTCTATGCCGGACAAGGGTGATTCCGGTATGATCTTCCAATCAACTGAACGCTGAAAAATGTTGTTCATCACGTCATAAACATATTGTTGCGTCCTGGCGGAAAGAGACTTGCCCCTGCCGTCCTTTCGAGACATTTCAGCCAGCAGAGTAACCAAGTGCATAGGCTTGATAGTGTCGATCCGCATGTGGCCAATGACTGGGATGACATGCTGCGTAAGCAGGCTAAGGTATGTCTCAAGTGTCAGCGGTGCAAGTTTTTTCTTCGCATATTTTTCGCGCCACTCATCCACAAATGAAGCAAACGTCATTTTCTCCGGCTTGATGTATTCCCCGACTTCAACTTCCATCTTAAATTTCAGCCATTCCTCCTCCAGGTAATCTCTCAATTTTTTTGGCGCTCTGAGCAAGGTCTTGTCTTCGACTTTGATTGTTTTCCTTGCACGCAACCGTTCACCATTCGGGCCGGTTCCAAGCTCCACTGTCAGCCTCCATGTGTTTTTTCCGCGCTTTTCGATGGATGCCATATCACAACGTCACTCCCTTTCAAACTTGAACGCTTTGATCCGTCTGCCTTGCGGGGGTTTGACAATCAAGCGCCACGTCTTTCAATCTACGCCATGTTGATCACCTCCTTTCAAAACGCGTTTTAAAATCGAATGTATGTTTGGTTAAAGGGGTATAAAAAATTGGCTCAGAAATAAAATCTTGCCATTTCTTCCGGCACTCCGTTTCTCCGCAATACTTCGGAAATTGTTTCGCCACGTCTGGGAGGATCATTCGCAATCAATAGCCTGATTGCAAATTTGTTTGCTTGTCGTTCGTACTTTCCGGGGTTGAAAAGGGTATGCTTGTCTAGCCAAAACCGGTTCAAACCGGGGTGAAGCCGGTCATGGCCCAACTCGTGGGCGCAGACGAATCGCCTCCAGTGGTCATTCAGGTCATGATGGATGATGATATAACGGCGGCGGAGCTGGCGGATATACATGCCTCGAGTTCCTTTGCCAAGATCTGCAAACCATACATTAATGTTAAGACCTTCAGAAATCACAAACGGATCGTTGGTTTTATGCTTGCGGATTAGCTGTCGGATTAAGTTATCCATCCTGTTTCCTCCGCTGTCCAACTATTCCTCGATAGGTTTCCTCTTGTTCTTCTTTTTGGCATCCCAAAAAACTGCTTCCACTACTCTTAAAATCTTCTCTTTATCCTCATCGTCCAAAGGCATTCCGTCAAACATGATGGTTTCTTCCTCAAGCATTTTGCGGAAGTCGCGGACATCTTTTTTTGTGGCCCATGTAGGTACTGAAGATTGATTATAACCCAAAAGGTAATCAGGGCTAACTTCAAAAAAATCCGCTAGTTTTTTGATCATATCAGCTCTTGGCTTAGCTATTCCTTGCTCCCATGCGTTATAACGAGGTCTTTTTATTCCTAGTCTGTCTGCAACTTCATATTGACTTAACCCTTTTGCCTCACGTAATTTAACAAGTTTTTCTGCAAAATCCATAACTATCATCCCTTTAAAATAAATTATCCAATCCCCCCTTTACGGATAAATTATTTATCCTATATAATCTAACTGACGAAAGGGGGAGATAGCAGTAAATGGCAAAACGTGAACTTTTTAGACAACTTCGTAAAGATAAAGGAACACAAGCAAAGGTAGCCGATGAGCTCGGGATTTCAACTGTTTACCTTCGTATGATCGAAAATGGAACCTTTACTCCTGGTAGGGATTTGATGTTCAGGCTTTCGCATTATTTTGGAGTACCTGTTGAAGAACTATTTCCTGATTACTTTGAGAAACATGATACTGGATAAAGCGATAATTAAATTATCTATACCGCATTATAGATAATATAGTTCTCCAGATCAACAAGGTCAAGCATATTTTTTTACCTAATATGGATAAATAGATTATCTAATATTTACATGCCGTATATGAACGGCTTGTCCAGTCTTGTCATTTTGTATTTGAGTATGCGCGTGCCTGTTTGGGGGGTGGAAAGATTCAAAGAACAGCACGGGATCTGTTAACCGCCTCTTGAAAAGTGGAGAGGAGGCTGTTCATGACTGTTGAGATGCTGTTGGTCAAAGTGTTGGATGAGCTGCGTAGGCAGCTTAAAAAAGAACTTCTCGAAGAACTTCGGGAGGAGATGAACATTTCTCCCGACCGTACGCTGACGTTTAGCGAAGCTTGCGATTACCTTCGGATGTCGGAATACACGCTCCGCAGGCTCTGCCGGGAGAAGCGTATCCCGCACAGGGTATATGGAGCTGACGGTTCCAAGAATCCAAGATACTTGTTCAGCACGGCCAGCCTGGATCGATGGATACGGGAACAGGAAATGATGAACTATCGGCCCGCAAAGGAAGAAGTGGAAAATGGATGATCTACGGCACTCTTACCTTTCGTCGCGAAAAAGGTTGACGGATCCGAAGGTTCCCCAACCGGAAACAAGAGAGATTCGCAAATACCTCCGACGAAAATCTTTCGTTTCCGGCAGCAGAAGCAACATTGACTATGCCCTGGGCTTCATCAACTCCCACATTCGCGTCAAGAGAAGGAGGGAAAAATGATGCAGTATGTAGCCGTCCAAGTCCTGACAAAAAAAGAAGCTATCGTGGCGGATATCATCGAGGAACAGGGAAGACGCCACGGTGTTCATCTGGAAGCTGTAGCTCCCGGGATTTATGCCAATCAGTACGGGCGGGGAGCTGCATGTGCCGAGCACATTAGCGAACTTCCCGGATACGTCCTTGTCGGTTTCAAAAAGTGGGAAAACCGGATTTACCACATCATCAAGCAATCATCCGGCGTCATTCGTGTTTTGTTGGGACAACATATCGCGGGCGGCTACAGTGGCATCATGTCCGAGGAAGAGATCAACCCCTCCTTCCTGCATGAGAAAGTGGAAGTGGCCGTGGAAGTGACCGAGGATCACAATGGCATGGCCGAACGTGTGAAAAAGCAAATCCAAAAATGCAGAGAGATTGTTGAACAGAAAAAACAAAAGGCAGTCCGTTGGATTGCAGTGCCTTGTCACCTTGTTGCTGATTTGTTTGACGACACGATCCCCGAATCCGCTTCAAACGAGGGAGGGAAAGCGTTCCGCAGGATATGGGAGCGATTATCCCGGTTCCTTAGACAAAACAGGCGTGCCATGTAATCCAAATATGGATTCATTGGTTCAGCACGCATGTTTCAGTCGTCTGTCGTGACATTGTTCCATACGGGGATTGTGTTGGTATTACGGTTGTTGCCATGTCGCCCCAACCCACAGAGCCTATGCAGCCTTCAGTAGCCTGAATACATGCCTGGATTGTGGGATGGCGAAGCTGGCCCACGGTCGAGCCAAGGATTCGGGATGGCGGAGCTATGCCCAAAAAAGGAGGGATGATATTGGGAAAATACATAGGCGTCATCCATCGGGTGGTTTATTTGTCTGATGAATTTTGCGTTTTCCGGCTGAAAACCGCCGATGGAATCGTCACTTGCACGGGGCCGAAATGTTTTACGCGGGGCGAAGGGGAACACATGGAGCTTGAAGGGGAAGTGGTGAAGCACCCCAAATATGGCCAGCAGGTGAAAATCACGGCATGGAAGACGGAGCCGCCCAAGGGAGAGGAGGCCATCATCGCTTTCTTTGAGGCGGGCCTGGTCAAAGGCGTCCGGAAAAAGATGGCCAAACGGATTGTTCAGGCATTGGGAGACAACGCCTTGCAGGTGATCGTTGAGAAGGGGCCGTCCGTGTTAAGCGGGATTCGCGGCATTGGAAAAGCAAAAGCTGAAATCATCTATAAGCAGATAAAAGAAAACATGGCCGTGCAGCTCATCCTAAGCGAGTTGATTAGGATGGGCCTGACGGCCAATCTTGCCGTCAAGGCGCACAAGGTGTTTGGCGCAGGGGCGGTTGAGACGCTCAGGAAAAACCCTTATGAGCTGATGGAGATTGATGGCATTGGCTTCGCCACGGCGGACGCGCTTGCGCGGAGGCTTGGCCACGATGAAAAAAGCATGTTCCGCGCGGAAGCGGCTTTACTTCATGTCCTGAATCAGGAGACAGGAAAGAACGGGCATTGTTTCCTTTATCATAGTGATTGGATTGAAGGTACAAGAAAAATTCTCGGCAATATAGATGATGACACTCTTAGGAATGCCGCCGGGAACCTGGAAGCATATCAGCGTGTCGTTGTGACGGAAAAGGGAGGAGATATTGTCGTCTATCCCAAAAGATTGTATTTCGCTGAAAGGGCCGTGGCGGAATGGGTTGGAAAGCGGTTGAGACTGGCAACAATCATGGTGCCTCGAATCAACCAGATTATCGGGCAATATGAAAAAGCGCACGTGCATACCTTTCCCAATGGGTTGGAGGAGGAACAAAGGGAGGCAATCAGGAAAGCATTGTCCTCGCCTTTTTTTATTTTGACGGGAAATCCTGGGACGGGGAAAACGACTGTTACGAAAGCAATTCTATGGTGTTATCAGAAACTGTTTCCAAACCGGCGTGTTGCCCTTGCAGCCCCAACGGGACGTGCGGCTCGCAGGATGGAAGAGGTCATTGGACACGAAGCCAGCACCATACACCGTCTGCTGGATTTTGTTCCGGGGCAGGGGCCGCAGTATGACGAGAACAATTTGCTTCCATATGATTACGTGATTGTTGACGAAGTGTCCATGATGGACATCACGCTGACCCATCTGCTGTTGCGGGCCATCGGGCCAAGTACACAGGTGCTGTTTGTAGGAGACCCCGACCAGCTTCCTTCGGTGGGGCCGGGAAATGTCCTGAATGACCTATTGCGGGCGGGTGTTCCGTCCATTCACCTGTCAAAGATCCACCGGCAGGCGGCGCAATCCAACATCGTGATGAATGCCCATCGAATACGCGAGGGAAAGCCGACAAGAAACGGCGGGGATTTCTTTTTCGTTGCGATGGACAACAATCTTGATATCCAACAGCGGCTGATTGCGGCGGTCAGGAAACTTGCTGCAAAGGGGTATACGTCAAATGACATACAAATCTTCACACCCATGAAAAAGACTGAGTTTGGAACCGTTGAACTGAACCGGATCCTGCAGGATATTCTGAACCCTTCCGGGCAGGACAAGCCGGAAATCCGTAAGGGGAAACGGCTGTTCCGTGCCGGGGACAAGGTCATGCAGACCAGAAACGATTACGAGAAGCTCGTTTTCAACGGTGACATCGGACAGATTGTCGGCATTGACGTTGAGGACGAACTGGTCACCGTCAATTTCAACGGGAAGCTTGTCGAATATGTTTCAGACGAACTTCTGGAGCTGGAGCTGGCGTATGCCATCACCATCCACAAGTTGCAGGGCGGGGAATATCCGGTCGTCCTGATTCCGATGACGACAAGCCACTACATTATGTTGTACCGGAATCTGCTGTATACAGGCGTCACCCGTGCCCGTGAGCTTTGCGGCATCATCGGCCAGCCCAAGGCGATGGGGATAGCCATAAGGAACGTGAAACCGGTGAAAAGAAACACGGGACTGACGGAAGAATTGGTAACTGAATGGGGAGCAAAACAAAGGAAGGAGGAAGTAGGTTGAGGGAAATTAGAAAAAGCAATACAGAAAAGATTGTGGTCACCAGGACGGAATATCGTGGAAAAGAAAGGATAGATATCCGCATTCATTATTTTGATGTCGAGAACGGGGAATGGAGGCCAACAAAAAAGGGTATTTCCTTCCAGCCGGAGTTTCTGGAAGACATAGTCAATAGTCTGATGGAAGTTGCACAGTCGAAAACATGCTAACAAAAAATGAATGAGAGGAGGTAAAAGAAAGGAGCCGCCGGACACCACCCGACGGCTCTTTTCAACAAACCACTATGTCAAGTAAATTATATCAATTGTACCTGTATCTTGTCTACAACAATTTTGCATCTTTGAGCGATTTAAGTGACATTTTCAACGTAAACCGTAAAACCATCATGCGCTGGATCAGCAAGCTCCGTCAATCGGGGCTTGTTCTTATTAAGAGCACCAATCGAGGATATATCGTGGAAGGATACAAGGAATGGGACGAGACCCTGATTGGAAATTTGCCAGTTGAAATCACGAAGTACAAGGCGATGAAGGAAGAGTTTTACCGTTGGAAAGAGGAAGTGGAGCATCAGGGAATGGGACTTACCGTTGATGATGTCATTCGGCGGTTTGGAGTGACTGAAAAAACCGCCAGAAAGTGGCTCACATCGGAAAAGTCCCATTTTGCTACGTTGAACGGTTCCCATGCGACGAATGTCCGGCGTGCCACGTTATCCAGAGGGCTGGAGAGGAAAGGGAGGGAAAAGTCCCATCCGGCGGAAACCCTCGATGCGAAAGAAAAGTCCCATGCACGGAAAAGTCCCTCCGGGAAAAGTCCCATCGAAGGGCAGGTTACGGAAAAGTCCCATATGAAGGCCACCTGCGACTGCAATGTCCATGCTGCCAACGCCCAAGCCCCATGCTCCGGGCGAGTAGACTGCGAACAGTCCCATGTCCGGGAAAAGTCCCATCGGGAGCCAATATACCAGATCTCTCTATACAAAGGGTATATTACCCCAGCTGGTGCGCAGGATGGGACTTTTCCCGATCAGGAAAAATTTGCAAGAACCTTTCCCGTGCAGGAAGAGATTCCCAGTCTGCAAGGCACGTACCGCAACGCCGGGGCCGCCAGGGTGGCGAAGTGGATCCGCGCCAACGTAGACGCGGTGGGTTTTGTCCAATGGATGGGCGTGACGTTGTACCGGCCACGGGGCAACTCCCGGGAGTGGGCGGGGCATTGCCCGTTGCATGACGACCGCAGGCCGTCATTTTACGTGAATGAAGAAAACGGCTTCTGGTACTGCCACGCCTGCGGCATCGGCGGTGACCTGGTGGAGCTTGTCCGGCGGAAATACGGGCTGCGTTTCGGGGAAGCCATCCGCTGGATCCTCTCCCGCCTTTCTTTCCAGCCCCAACAGGACAAAGTCCCGCATCAGCGACAGGCGGCGGAACAGGAACCGTCATTGCCGGATGGCCCCAAAACCGGTTGGGAGGTATCAATCATGGGTGAAGAAGGGAAAAGCGCCGATATGGAAACCGCCAAACTGAACGCGGCGACATACCTGGTCAAACAAAGGGGCATCCGTCCGGATACCATTGAGCAATACAACCTGGGCGTGACCGAATCGGAAGAAATCGCAATCCCTCTGATGGACAAGAACGGCAACCGTACAGGCACCCTGTACCGTTCCATCCGGGAAGAAAACGGCCAGCGCTACCGCCAACAGGGCGGGACGGTGCTGTTTGGCGTTCCGCAGGCGCTCCGGCGCATGCAGGAGACTGGCCAAAACACCCTATATGTTGTGGAAGGGCCGTTTGATGCCATGTCCATCTATCAGGAAGGCTATCCGGCGGTGGCCATCATGGCTTCCACACTGACGTGGAAACAGGCGCGGGAAATCCGTGAAGTCTTTGGCGATGTCCGGATCGTGCTGATTCCGGACAACGATCAGGCCGGGTGGAAGTCTGCCGAACAAAACAGAAAGACGTTGCAAAAGGCCGGGTTTGCCGTGAAAGTGAGCCGCCTGCCGCATGGGAAGGACGCCAATGAATACCTGGCGGAAAAGTTCCGCCGCCGTTACATATCCGGCTCATGCATTAATTATACAGAAAATAAAGAAAACAACACGGCATAAGGAGGAACGAAGTGGCTGTATCCATTTACGCGAACCGGGGCATGACGCTGGAGGCCATGATTGACCAGGCCAACGAGGTCTACCGGAGAAGGGGCATGGCGGTGGTGCACAAACGTCCCACGCCGGTGAAAATCGAACGGGTTTTGAAAGGCGGCAAGGTGCAGGGGTACCTTGAGAAGCCGTCCACCGTGGATTACGAAGGGGTCTACCGTGGCCGGGCGCTGGTGTTTGAGGCCAAAAGCACGCGGGAAAGGAACCGGTTTCCGCTGGCCAACTTCCATGGACACCAGATCGAACATATGCGGCAGTGTCTGGAACAGGGGGCCATTGTGTTTGCGGTGATTGAGTTTTCCAAGCATGACGTCCGGTTTTACGTGCCCGCGAAGATGCTGCTGGAGGCGTGGGACAGGGCGGAGTCCGGCGGGCCAAAGTCCATCCCGTATGAGGTTATCAACGAAAACTGTTATGTCATCCCCGCCGGTCGCGGGGTTCTGGTGGATTACTTGTCTGTGGTGGACAGGATTCTGGCCAGAAAGGAGGGGGCGTCGTGAAGAATTGGATTGAACTGGCAAAAGAAAAAACCGATGTGCGTTGCGAATGCGGACTACAAATGAACCGGCTGGAACTGGAGGAATATGGGAAATGCCTGTTTTGCGTGCACGATGAGAAGGAGAACGGGAAATAGCGAGATGTGTTGGAACACAGACAAACGGAAGGGGGATCGGGTTTTGATCAAGTTACGGGACTACCAGGAAGAGGCATTGTCGGCAGTTGAGCAGGCGTTGGATAGGGGCGTCCGCAGGCAGGTTTTGAACCTTGCTACCGGCCTGGGAAAGACCATCTGCTTTGCTGAACTGATCCGGCGCAGGGGCGGCACGGCCCTTGTCCTTGCGCATCGGGACGAACTTATCACGCAGGCGGTGGAAAAGATCTGTCTGGTGCACCCGCTGATGAACATCGGCGTGGTGAAGGCGGAAGTGAATGAGGCGGACGCGGATGTGGTGGTTGCCAGCGTCCAGTCCTTGCACGAACGCCGCCTGAAACAGTGGGAGGCGGACAGGTTTGAGACGGTCATCATTGACGAATGCCATCATGCCACGGCACCGAGCTATCGTCGAATCATTGATTACCTGCAACCGGAGCTTCTCCTTGGGGTGACGGCCACGCCTTATCGTGGGGATCGGCTTACGCTGGCCGGGGTGTTTGATGAGATTGTCTACAGCTACGGAATCCTGGAAGGGATCAGGAACGGGTATCTGGTGGACATCGAGGCGTACCGGATCCAAACGGACGTTGACCTGGACGGGGTGAGGACAAGGGCGGGGGACTTTCACGCCGGGGAACTTTCCCGGGCCATCAACAACGAGGGCAGGAACGCCGCCATCGTGCAGGCGTATCGGCAATACGCCGACGGGAAAAAGACCATCGCCTTCACCGTCGATGTGGAACACGCCCGCTTGTTGGCGGAAGCGTTCCAGCACGCCGGCATTCCGGCGGCCCATGTCCACGGGGGAATGCCGAAGGAGGAACGGAAGGCGGTCTTGGAGGGGCTACGTACCGGGGAAATCCGCGTGGTGTGCAACTGCAACGTGCTGACAGAAGGGTTTGATGAACCGAGCGTGGAGGCGGTCATCCTTGCCCGTCCTACAAAATCCCTGTCCCTGTTTACCCAGGCGGTCGGTCGGGGGACACGGCTGCATCCGGGAAAGGAGAAACTCCTCCTGCTGGATGTGGCGGACAACACGAAAAGGCACCGGGTGGTCAGCGTCCATGAGCTGGTGGGGCTGAAAAAGCCTCTCCAACAGGGGCAAAGGTTGACGGACGCGGTCGTGGAACAGGAACACGGGTTGCCCGAGATCCGGGAATTTTTCACTGCGGTGTTTCCGCAGATACAGGTCGAGGAAGTGCCCGATCTTCTGATGGAGTTTGCCAAGACCGGTGAGCTTCCGGATTACGACTGGCGGGACGTTCTGGACGAACTGGAACTGCTGAGGGAAGAGGAAGAGACGTATGGTCGGGAAAGGTGGAGGTTTGAGGAAGAGTGAGGCGGCGCGGACGCGCCCTTGACCAACGGGCAGCGCAAAGCGCTGGAGGGATTCCAGTGGCCGCCTGAGGAGATGGACCGCCTCACGAGGTTTGAAGCAAGCTATTGCATAGATTTGCACTTGCAAATGATGCGGGGCTGGAAGGAAAGGAAAGCGAAAGTGTGGAGCGTCGTGTTGGGCGTGACCGAGGAAGAGGCGATGAAGCAGTTTTCCGCGCCGTGGCAGCTGAAGCCGGCCACAGACAAGCAGTTGAAACTGCTGAAAAGGGTGGGCGTCCCCTTGCCACCCTACGACCTGACGGCGGGGGAGGCGTCGATTATCCTGGACAAGGTGCTTGGAGGGGATTCCGGTGCTGGCAACAGAAAGGCGGATTAAGGATCGGTCGGTCATACAGGCCATCCGGGAAGAGGCGGAGTACCAATGTGAATATGTCGATCCGGCCACGGGCCTGCGTTGTGACAGGGAAGCCCTTGGGGAACCGCACCATATCCGTACGCGGGGAGCAGGCGGTAGCGACATCCGGGAAAACCTCATCCAGTTGTGCGGGGAACACCACCGCGCCGTGCATGACGGGCATCTGAACCGTCATTTTTTGATCCAGGTAGTTGCTAACCGGGAAGGGAAGACGGTCGAGGAGATTTACAACATTTTGGGTCTGCTTCCGCCTGACAATGAGCCGGTGGTTGAAGAGGCATCCCCGGAGCTGTCACTGGAAGAACTGATTGCCGCCTACCAGCAGTTGGACGAACAGGAACAGGAAGTGCGGTGGGTGAAGGGGCAATTGCTGGATGCCATGCTGAAGGCGGGTGCCAAGACAAGCTGGCTCTCCAGCCAACTGGGTGTAAGTCCTGCCCAGATCCGTGAAATGGTCAAGGTGTACCGCACCTTTCCGGAAGAGGGTATGCGCATACCATCCATGAGCTGGTACCACCACCGCGTGGCGGCCAATTCCCCTGACCCGGCCAAATACATTGCCTTGGCTAACGATGAGAACCTGTCCACGCGGGAGCTACGAAAACGGATCCTGGAGGACGAGGGCAGGCCGGACATCAACCGGCAGGAAGAGGATGAGGACATGAAAAAGGCAAGGATGCTGCTGGAAAAGGTGGAGGCGTTTTTGGCGAAGGGTGGGGAAGTAGCTAAATGGTTGAAAGAGCAATTAAGGGTGCAGGTTTGTGATTAAATGTCATTTATAAAGATGGGAGTGACTTTAAACAATGCATGACATTGTTGATGGTGGTGTCAATGTGGAATTCTGCTTTCGATTCGCCAAAGAAGCAAACATGGCGAAGGATATGGAAACTGGGGAACCTTGCGAAGCATACGCAAAGATCAAGATGAATCTGAAAAAGGCTCCTTTTGAAGAGGAATATGACAGTATGCACCAATCACTTCGCCGATCACTTGCAAATTGGCTTGATATACCCGAGGAGCATGTTGTCCCGATAAGTTTTCGGGAGTATGTGGAAAATGCATGGGAAGAAGACTTACAAAGCATTGACTTTGGGTCAACGACCCCACGCCTGAAGGCGGGGGCCTGGGATGACGATACCAGGGGCAACCGTTGACTAGACCGAGGCGAAAGCCTACGCCCTGGTGGGCTACCAAGCACGTCCCAGATGCACGCCCTAGTCCGGGGAGATGCGGCATAATCGTTGAATGCCACGATGTGCGGCAGCGCATCTAAGCCTGTCAGGCATGGTCGAAGGGCATGAAACTCCGGATGGAGGCACGAATACCGTGCGAAAAGTACCTGTGGTACATGTGAATGGGACGCCGCTCATGCCGTGCAGTCCCGCAAAGGCAAGAAAACTCATTAAAAACGGCGGTGCCGTGAAACGCTGGACAAAGACGGGCATCTTCTATCTCCAGCTGACGACACCGACGGGCAAGCGCACCCAGGAGATGGCGCTGGGGATTGATCCGGATCAACTTCTATCGCTGGGTGCAACAAGGATTGGAAATTGGCATCCCGATGGAGAACGACGAAAAGCTGTATTACGACCATCTAAGCCGCTTCAATGCACTCATCCGTTCAGGACAAACGGAGAGCAGGGAAGCGGCTGAACTGTTCTATTACCTGAACAAAACAGGTTTTAACGGCCTTTGCCGGTTCAACCGGAAGGGCGATTACAATGTTCCGTTTGGACGGCACAGGATAATCAACTATGCTTCTTCCTTCCCAGCCCACCGGGAACTGTTCCGGCGGTGGACGTTCATGGCCGGAGATTTTGAGGAAGTCCGCCTGCAAAAAGGGGATTTTGTGTATACGGATCCGCCGTATGACGTGGAATTTGTCCAATACTCGAAAGAAGGCTTCACATGGGCGGATCAGGTTCGGCTGGCCGAATGGCTCTCCAGGCATGACGGCCCGGTGACGGTGTCCAACCAGGCGACGGACAGGATAGTCCATCTGTACGAGCAGCACGGATTCCGACTGATGTACCTGGACGGCCCAAGAAGCATCAGCGCGAACGGGAAAAGACAACGCGCGAGGGAGGTATTGGCGACCAGACTGTAGAGGTGAGAGGAATGCACGAACATCGGGTATATCGCTATTACGGGCGGCTAAAGAGGCACCGTGATCCTCGGCGGAGCAAGATGCTGGATCACCGGCGTAGGGGGATGAGAAGCATTGGCAAGGAAAATGCCGCTGTCAGGCGTTTGGAACCGCAGCGTCAGGAGAAGTCTGAACCAGCGTCTGAGGGTGGCCGTATCGAACGGGGAATATGATGTGTATCTGATCGAGCCGAAGAAGACCCAAGGATGGCTTACGTGGTAAAGAAAAAGAAAACAACTGGGGAGGTTTCATTCGATGAAAAAACGAGAGTTGTTGTTTTCTATCCCAAGAAAGGATTTTCGGCTGGAATTTTTTCGTTCCGGAGGGAAGGGAGGGCAACATCAAAACAAGACAGAAAGCGGAGTGCGGATCGTGCATCTTGAAAGCGGCGCTGTCGGCGAATCAAGGGACGAACGTTCTCAGCACGCAAACAGGAAGAAGGCGATACAAAGGCTTGTCGAGCACCCAAACTTCAAAAAGTGGCTGAAGGTAAAGGCGGCGGAAAAGCTCGGGATTCTGGCTGATGTCGAAAAAGAAGTGGAAAGAGAGATGTCCGAGGAAAACCTGGTTGTGGAAGTCAGGGAAAACGGACGGTGGGTAAGAACAAAGTAACAGAAAGGTTGGTGTGTGATTGGATGGAAAGACGCATTTTCTAACCGGCGCGTTCGCTGGCTTTTGTATTACTCATGATTTGGAAAGGATGAATGAACGAAGGGCAGAGGTTATGCCCCTGCCCCACTAACGAATATGAATAACGAATGGGTATGTAACGAATAGGATAACGAACGGTATAACGAATCCTTGATTACATGTTACACAAAACAAATGTATTGTCAACAAAAAGCATTCATTCTTGTTTATCCAATTATTGGATATTTTTGAAGGAAATCCCCTCCTGTTGGAGAAGTAAGAAAATAAGTAAAGGAGGGGGATAGCATGGATGGATTGATCCAAAAGAAGCGTTTTGCCGAAATAAACCTTTGTGATCCATTTTTTGATTCCTTGAAGGAAGATTATAGCAGTTTTTCAGAGTGGTTCAGAAGAAAGGCGAATGAGGAGGCATATATTTTAGATTTCAACGGAAAAATACAAGCTTTTCTGTACTTAAAAAAGGAATTCGGGCCTGTAGAAGATGTTATTCCTCCGCTTCCCGATGGGACAAGGATAAAGATAGGTACCATGAAAATCAATCCTCATGGCACCAGACTTGGGGAAAGATTTATCAAAAAGGCATTTGATTATGCAATTAACCAAGGTATATCGGAGTTGTATGTTACAGTTTTTCCTAAACATGTAGCGCTAATAGATCTATTTAAGCGATACGGTTTTATAGAGCATGGGAAAAAGGTGTCACCAGATGGTGAGGAAAAGGTTTTTGTGAAATCATTTGAACATTTGACAGGAGATATATTACTAGACTATCCCATTATCAATGCAAAGGAATCGCGTAAATATTTATTAGGGATCTGGCCAAAGTATCATACACGATTGTTTCCTGATTCAATATTGACGAATGAATCTTTTGATATGATAGAGGATGTATCGCATACAAACAGTATCCATAAGATGTACATTTGCAGTATGAATGTTTCCCCGTTGAAGAGAGGTGATATTGTTGTTATTTATCGAACGAAAGATGACAAGGGGCCTGCATGGTATAGATCTGTGGCCACATCTATTTGTGTGATAGAAGAATTGAAAAGTAAACGTGATTTTGAGAGTGAGAAGGAATTTGTAGATTACTGTAAGCCGTATAGTGTTTTTACGGAAAAGGAATTAAAAAAGTGGTATAACGATCCCGAAAGGAAACGGGTCAAGTCCAAATTATTGTGTAAATTCCCCTTTGATAGACAACATGGACCTGATGACTTGACGTATGGTAGGTAAGACCGGAAAGTCTCCCTGCCGGTCGCCTTCCCGGACAAATGATCATGTTGT
>Ga0207747_1001596_pt1 | contig 15308 bp, 13 predicted proteins | sample HigsolmetaGSP11D_FD_184839 | JGI IMG/M metagenome (GOLD analysis project Ga0207747, IMG submission 184839) | High solid enriched microbial communities from the Joint BioEnergy Institute, USA - SP1-1-D (SPAdes) | ecosystem: Engineered > Bioreactor > SSF (Solid state fermentation) > Aerobic >...
TGATACGAATTGGATTGTTGGAACGACACACTTTCTCAAGGTTAGGCTCATTCTACCCTAAATTATACCAATACAGGAATGTGGTCTACTGTAAGATCACGGATTCAGGATATAGGTATATAAGCAATAATTTACAATTGACACAAATTAAAGTAAACTGATCGAGTTGGAATTATTCTTACCATACTTTTTTGCCAAGCGTGATAGAAGCCGTAGCGGGTGGAGGTGAGATGTCTTCGAAATAGAGGACGAATTATCGTATCTACTAAGTGTAATCCATAACTTGATTGCGTCTTTCTCATACGAATGGTTTTTACACAAAATGATAATGATAGGAAGATTTGATCATTTTCATGACGGATAGTAAAGGATGTGTGTTAGTAATGTCCGTGAAAATTCTGCCTTTGTGCATACGACCTCGTATTCTACACAGTACTCCAGTTACCGTCTACAGTATTGCAGTAATGTTGACAGTAAAGGATTACTTGGCCTGGCACTATTCAAATTTTATTCAATTGCGTTGCGATAGACAGGTCGACCAAAGCATGAAGCTTGATTATTATATTATGCCAATGCGTTTTTAAGACTTTACGATGTTCCCGTTCCTGAAATACGACACTTATTGCGGGCCTTTGCTCACTCGCAGCCGCACGTTATTTGACATACTTACATCATATGTTGATCGAGACTTTTATGTCATAGCCTTTATCCAAGATTCTCATGTTCCAGTATTGATATATGGTTATAACTCCGATGGGAAAGCGCAAGAGAGGTTGAATCGGGCATGCAAACCCGGTTTGCGTCTCTTCGGCGTCTGCGATTTCCATCAGAAGTTTTGGTACTTTCTTTAGCTTCTTCACAACAAATATCCGGTTGATCAGGTTGTTTTCCGCGAAAGAAGCTATCTTTAAGGCCTTCTACCCGCTGGTGAAGATGGAGCTGATGTTCAAAGACGCTTTGCTGCGTTGGGATAGGAATATTGCCGACGGCATTGGTGGTTTCATCGCTAATGTAAGATTTCGAGAGGAGGAGAGTACGCTGTACGTTCACTCTGTGCTGCTCGATGCTTTCGTGTTTAGTTGGATTTATATCAAACAAACCCAATGAGGGGGGGATTAAATTGAACGCAGAGCATCATATTGTTTGGCACTCTCAAACGATCTCTGCCGAACAACGGTTGAAGTTGAACGGACATCGAAGCTGTATTTTATGGTTTACCGGATTGTCCGGAGCGGGAAAAAGCACTCTGGCTAACCATTTGGAGGCCTCGCTATTTCTACAGGGTGTGCGCAGTGTAGTCCTAGACGGGGACAACATTCGGCATGGTTTGAACAAGGATCTCGGTTTTTCGGCTGAGGATCGCGCTGAAAACATCAGGCGTATTAGCGAGGTAGCCAAAATCTTGAAAGAGGCGGGACTCGTCGTCTTGGTTGCTGCTATCTCTCCTTTCCGCAAAGATCGTGCTCTTTCGAAACAAGTATGCGGAAGCCATTTTTATGAGGTTTATGTAAGTTGCGATATCAATGAATGCATAAAGCGAGACCCGAAGGGACTCTATCAAAAGGCGATACGCGGGGAGATTAAGAACTTTACGGGCATCAGCAGTCCATACGAACCACCGATACAACCAGACATTATTCTTGAGAGCGACAAAAAAACTGCCGATCAACTGGTCGAGGAACTCATTAGCTTCCTGAAAGTGAATCATATTATCGATGAAAAGCATGGAGCCGTATTTCAACTTTCGCAACATGAAATTGGCTGATAGTATCATTTCCCGATGAGAAGTTTGAACACTATACCAGCATAAATAGGAGGAATCCAGTCATGAGCACTGATGTTTACACTTTTTTGAAGAGCATTTTGCCGGAGCGAGTGAGTAAGCAGGTGGAGCCATTATCATTCGACGAACTGACATCGTTGACACTTAATGAACTGGGCATCACATCCATGGAAACCATTGAGATCGTAGTGAAGTTTGAGGAGAAATTTCAAATAGAGTTTAGTGAGGAAGATCTGTTGCAGTTCGGATTTTTACGATTCAAAGAGATCGCCCCGCTGGTTGAGTCTTACGCTTTACATAGTGAAGGCAGTCCTAAAGTCTAACATAATGGTTCTATTAACAGAGACTGGACAGGTGGATGATTAATGCCGATGGGGGGAAATCTTCTGATGGTATGTCAGTAACATGACAGCATGACAAGGGCATGACAAGGGGACGGGGTTAGTGTCACACTCAAGTGTGACACTAACCCCGTCCCCTTGTCACACGATAGAGAAAAATGTCAAAATAGCTCAAAAAATGTTGACAACGTATTGTGTTCAGATTAGTATAGCAATTAGGGAAAACGATTTCCCAAAATCCATTAGAAAACAAACTGACGAAAGAAATAACTTTGACATTAATCACGAAATTTTGACATGTAAAACGTTTACAATATATTAGAATCGTAGGAAATTCTCGAAAAATGTTTTTAATCACAGTCATAACGATGGTTAATCGTTTACCCATATTTACCTCAGGAAGGGTATGAGCGTATGGTTCAGCTAAAGGATATCGCGAAGAAATTGAATCTGTCAGTTGCAACGGTTTCCAAAGTAATCAACGGCAAAGGCCGTGTCAGTGCGGCAACACGGGATCGGGTGCTGAAGGCGATCGCCGAGAGCGGTTACAAACCGAATGAGCTGGCCCGCAGCTTGCGCCGCCAGAGCTCCAACACTCTGGGCGTCATCGTTCCCGATCTGACGAACATCTTCTATGCCAACGTCATCAAAGGGGTTGAGAAGATCGCCTGGCAGAATGGATATTCTGTCGTGGTGTGCAACTCCGACGAAGATAAGGAGAAGGAAACCGCTTATCTGGATCTCCTCCTGCAGAACAAGGTTGCAGGTCTGGTCATGGCGACGGTCGTTGGCCACACATCATTGATCCGCAGCTATCGGGAAGCCAATATTCCGGTCGTGTTCTTCGATAACGTTCCGCATTCCGATGAGAATTTCGACGTGGTGACGATCGATAACGTCAAGGCCAGCTATGAGCTTACCCGGCATCTGATCGATCAGGGCACCAGGGAGATCGCTTTCATCACCGGTCCGATTAACCAATCGACTTCCTACGACCGTTTGACCGGCTTTCGCAGATGCATGGAAGACCATGGTTTGCAGGTCAAGGACAAGCTGGTGGCAGTCGATGAGTTCAAGCTTGAAAGCGGTTATCGCATCATGCGCAAGTGGCTGGCGGAAGGCGAACGCCCCGAGGCAGTGTTTGCAGCCAACAACTTCCTGCTCTATGGCGCGATCAAGGCGATTACCGAGGCGGGGTTGGCGATCCCGGATGACATCAAGGTCGTCTGTTTCGACGCCATGGATGAGACGGGACTGATCCGGCCGGAGATTACGACGGTGATGCAGCCAGCTTATGATATCGGGGTGATCGCCGGAGAGATCATCATGCGCAAGGAAGCCAACAAGGAGTTGAAAGTGTTCGAGAAGATCGTCCTGGAACCGAAGATGTACATCAGGGCTTCGAGTCTGGGGAAATAGGCCGCCAAGAATGGCACGGGGGCTGGATGGTTTTCTCGATTCGCTTATAACACTCAGGTGAAGGAGGTGAGACGATGAGTGAGAACAGCATCGGCAAGAAAGTGTGGGTATTTCCGGATGGCGAATTGCCCCCGCCGGGCGAGTTCGAGTTGAAGGGACATGAGTCCGTCATCATCCTCAACATGAACGATCGCCCGGCGAATATTCACATGACGTTATACTTCGCTGATCGCGAACCATTTGACGATATTCGATTGACGGTCGACGCGCAAAGGGTTCGCTGCTTGCGAATGGACAATCCGAATGACCTGTCGGGGTACCGGTTGCCGCTGGAGACGCAATATGCGATCAGGCTGACCAGCGATCTGCCGGTAGTGGTCCAATATGGGCGATTGGATACACGACAGGCCAATATGGCATTTTACACTACAATGGGCTACAGTGTCTAGTGCTATGTTGGCATGCTGAGCAGAGTATTGCAAAAAAAACTGGAACAAGGGGATCGAAAATATGAAGAAGACATTGTTCAAAATGGTATCTTTGCTTCTCTTACTCTCGCTTGTACTCGCTGCTTGCGGAGGCGGCAGCAACAGCAATAAGAGCAATTCTGGCGGCAACAGTTCTTCTGGCAGCAGCCAACAGTCCTCTTCCGATACGGGCAATACTGGCAGTTCCGACTCAGTAAATACCAATGAAGAGATCATCATCGGCGGTGCCATCATGAACCTCGGCTGGCCGTGGTTCATGGGCACGATCACAGGTATGGAGCAATATGTCGCCGATTCCGGACGCAACATCAAGCTGCAGTTCGAAGACGGCAAATTCGATATCAATACGCAGATCACACAGCTCGAAAACATGGCAACCCTCGGCGCGAAAGGCATCGTGATCTTCCCGGTAGACGGCAAGGCGATCATCCCGACGATGGTCAGATTGCATGAAGAGAACGGCATCAAGTTCGTCGTAGGCGACTATCCGCAAACGCCGGACAGCGAGGAAGACATCGTCTGGGAAACCTTCGTTGGTCATGACTTCCGCGATATGGGCCGCGTCGCGGGCGAGATCGCCGTCGACTACCTCGACACGCTCGGCATCGACGATCCGGTACTGGTCTATCTGGTGGTACCTTCTGCGGGACAAGCTTCCGTTGATCGTTTCGAAGGATTCTCCGAAGTGGTCCTGGCATCCTATCCGAATGCCAATATCATCGCCCAGGCGGATGCGAAAGGCGATCGCAACTCGGCGCAATCGTTGTTTGAGAACATCATGCAGCGCTATGACACGATCCATGTCATGAGCGGCCACAATGATGCCCTGGCGCTTGGCGCGTACAACGCAGCTGTCAGTGCCAACCGCGACAAGGAGATCAAGTTCATCGGCATCGCCGGTGACAAGGAAGTACTGACTTACATCGATGAAGGCAATGAATCCTGGCTCGGCGAAGTGCTGCAGGATCCGGTGGTGCTTGGCTACACCGCGCTCGAAGCATTGATGAAGGCGATGGATGGCGAATCGCTCGACGATACGTATCCTCTGCCGAAGCCTGAAGCGATCACGCCGGCGAACATTGGCGAGTATGACTGGAAGAGCTGGTCCTGGTTGGGACAATAATGCTTCATGAATGATCTAACCACTGCATCATGGAAGGGGCGCTCCCCCTTCCGGATCGGTGGATTCATACCAACATTATGATGAGACAGGAGGACTTGCGATGTACGGTTTGATACCTGAACCGAAGATTTATCAGTATGGATCCAGCCAAACGGCTGCATTCAAGGGATGGAATGTTTCCTTCGGAGATCTGCAGCTGGCGGAACAGGATATAGTTGATATTTTCTCAGCCAAGTTGTGGAACTACCCGGATATTGGGCTCTCTTACAATGCGCCTGCTGAGGGATATGTGGGCATCCATCTGTTGCAGGAACTGAAGGCTTCCAGCGAGGTGAGCAACCAGGAGTTGTACGAGGCTATGGGCTACACATTGGATATCGCCGGTGATGGTGTGCGCATCAGCTTCGCCAGGCGGGATGGGCTCGTCAACGCAATCTCTACCCTGAAGCAATTGCTGCAGAAGGAAGCGGATGGCTATTCGTTGCGGCATATCCAGGTGGTCGACTGGCCGTCGATCGAGCGCCGCTCTGTCTCCAACACCTTCGCCTGGTATGCCGGATATGGCCGGATCGGCTTCGACATGCAACTGTGGGGATATGACGAGTGGGTGGAGTACCTGAACATCTGCTCCGACTTCAAGATCAACCAGTTCAACATGTGTATGTATGGCTACTGGCCGTTCAGGTTCGACCAATATCCGGAGACGGAACTGAAGGACTACCGGATGAAGATCTGGAACGAGGAAAGCAAGAACTGGGTGGAGATTGAATACATGCACCCGAACATCTCCGAGGAATTCCTCTCCAGACTGATGGAATATGGCCGCAAGCTGGGCATCTCCTTCTTCGCCTACATCGGCCTGAACAGCTACAACGGCGGATATCCGAGCATCTACAAGGAACGCCGCATGAAAGTGCCGGAAGGCAGCAGGCACGTCAACGACTTCGATACACTGTGCCTGAGCAGGCCTGAGAACATCGAGTATCTGAAGGCAGCCATTCGCCGCGTCGTGCAGCTCGGATTCGACGGCATCGATTTCGAGGAGAGCGAAGAGGCTTACTGGTTCTGTACATGTGAATCCTGCTCCGAGCGCTTCCTCAAGGGCAACACGCCGGCTGATGCGAAGCACAAGGCCAACTATTGGCTGCTGCGACAGCTGTATGATGTCATCCGCGACGAGAATCCGGATTGCGTTGTCGGCATCCGTGCATGGCGCGAACCGCCGCTTGAGAAGGATCTCGACTATCTGAAGGCTTGCCGCGACAGCATCCCGGAAGATGTCGTGCTGTTCTGGGCGCCTGGGCTTTATGTATCTGATGATGAATTCCCGAAATGGGTGGATGTGTTCGGCAAACATCGCATCTGGGCTAGAGATACGGAAGCTAATGCGGTTGCTTCGACGATGGGCCGCCTGATCCGCATCTTCAAGAGCAACGTGCTGCGCGCAGACGAGGAGACGAACCACCAATACATCGAGAAAGACATCGAGATGCACATCGATTCCGCGCGCATGGGCGTCAAGGGCATCAACGGCTACATGTTCGAATGGTACGGCTACTTTATCAACCTGTATGCACATGCGTACTATGGCTGGGGCTCGTACCGCGATCCGGAAGACTTCTACAGCTATTCGCTGAATGCTGTGTTCGGGGGAGAGCTGGGTGAGGACATCCTGTATATCCTGAAGAACATGCTGTCAATCCACGAATCGCAGCTCAAGATCTTCCCGATGGAATTCCCGTTCCTCCGCAACAAGGTTGGCGAGCAGGATCTTCCGACGATCAGACGTGCGATCGAAGATTGGCCGAACATCGATGCGAAGATCAAGCGGGTCAAGGAAGCTCTCACGCAGGATGAGCAGCTCAGCATCTACGTGAAGCACTTCGACAAGATCGAGAATGCGCACAAGCGCAACCGCATCATCTACGATCTGTGCATCGCATCGGTGAACTATGACAATGCCCGGACGACGGAGGAGAAGCGTAAGTATCTGCTGGAGATGGCCTATCTGAACGAACGCGACTTCGATCTGGTGAAGCAGATGTTCTTCGACGTGAACCCGGTATCGGAAACAGGGGCCAAATCCTGCATGTACCCATACCACGAACTCAAGCGCGTCATTAACAATGAACTCGATCCGGACAACCGCGACGACGAACCGATCTATCTCGGCGTGGAGGCATTCGGCTGGCTCTGGCTGTAACTGTTGAAATCATAGGATAGGCATCATAGAGAAAAGAGGCTGTATAACATGAAAGACAAGATTCACGTTCTGTTCGGCTTTGATATGGAGACGGATGTCGGCAGCTTTACTCCCTTCTATGAAGGGGTGAAGCAAGCGACATCCAGACTCGTTGATCTGTACGAGAGAAAAGGGATCAAAGGCACGTTCTTCTACACCGGCGATGCTGCCAGACAAAATCCCGAAAGTGTTCATCTCGTCAGAGACAGCGGCAACGAGGTGGGCGTCCATTCGCTCATGCACGAGACAGTGGGCGACCCGCTGTTCCCTATCCCGCTGGAGAAAGCGCTCCTCCCGCACGAGGTGCCGGCCCGGATCAAGCTGGCGACCGAGTGGGTGGAGGAAGTGCTCGGCAGTCGCCCTGTATCCTGGCGTTGTCCGAGGCTCTGGGGTTCGACAGCCGTCGTGAATACGCTGGAGGATCTCGGCTATGTGGCAGATGCCTCGTATCCGATGTACTTCTATCGCCAGCAATTTGCACCGTACTATCCGAGCCGTGAAGATTGGACCAGGCAAGGTGAGATGAACATCCTCGAGATTCCGAACTTCGCGGATATGGTGATGGAGAGTCAGGACCCGGGCCTGGAGCGGGATCGCGACCAGTGGCCGCTGTTTCGGACAGTGGGAACTGACAAGCTGATGGAGCGCATCGAGAGCTTCATCCAGTTCCTGCGTGACAAGGATCTGCCGGTTGTGCTCTGCTTCTACTTCCATCCGTGGGAGTTCATTCCGCTGAAGGAGAGGTACCATTTCGGCGAATGCTCGATCACACCGGATCCGTTTATCACGCAGGGTTGCGGAGATTATGCGATGGAGCAGTTCGAACTGCTCATCGATCGACTGCTGGGTATGGGAGCGGAGTTTTATCGCATGGATGATTTTGCGGCCTATTGGATGCAGAACTATGCGTGAGCAGCTGCTGGTGTCCTGGTTGAAGGAGGTAAGTACATGACATCTGCTCAATATGAATCTGGAAGCAACCAACAGGCGCCGATCATCGAGGTGGTCGGCGTATCCCGGGTATTCCCCGGCGTCAAGGCACTGGACAACGTATCCCTGTCTCTTCACCCTGGCGAGTGCCTGGCGCTGCTCGGTGAGAACGGCGCCGGCAAGTCCACGCTGTCCAAGATCATCACCGGCGTGTATCAGCCGTCGGAAGGCGCGATGATCGTCGGCGGGGTGAACGTGACTGAGAAGGGCGGCTACAATATCGGCGTAGCGCAGGAGATGGGCGTTACGATCGTTCACCAGGAGCTGCAGCTCATCCCGGAGATGAACGGCATCGAGAATATCTTCATCGGGCGCTTCGATCGCAAGCTGGGTCTCGTCGATTGGAATACGATGAAGCGCAAGGCTGAGGAGATCATGGATTTCCTCGGTGTAGACATCGATCTGACCGTGCCGGTGAAGCATCTGCGTATGGCGGAGAAACAGATCATCCAGCTGGCCAAGGCGATCTCCGTCAATGCGAAGATGATCATCATGGACGAGCTTACCGCCGTCCTGCAGGAGAAGGAGATCGCGAACATCTACCGGATCATCGACATCCTGAAGAAGCGGGGCATCGGCATCATCTATGTCTCGCACCGGCTCGATGAGATCTTCGTGGTATGCGATACGTATGCGGTGATGGTAGACGGCAGGCTCGTGCACAGGGGCAAGGTCGCGGACGTGACCAAGGATCAGCTCGTGGAGATGATCATCGGACGCGAGTTGACGCAGGTATTCCCTCCGCTGAATGACAACATCGGCGAAGTTGTGCTCGAAGCGAAAGGGCTTACTTCGGAGAAGGCGTTCCGCAACATCGACCTGACGTTGCATCGCGGCGAAGTGGTCGGCATCGCCGGCCTGGTCGGCGCGGGCAAGACCGAGCTGCTCAATGCGCTGTTCGGAAGCTTCAAGAAGATCGGCGGCGAGATTCACATCAATGGCCAGAAGGTGACGATTCGCCGTCCGTCGGACGCCATCGCGCACGGCATCGGTCTCGTGCCGGATGAACGCAAGCAGCTAGGTCTCGTGATGAACTTCAACATTACCCACAATACGACGCTGGCGTCGATGAGCAAGTTCAGGCGCAAGTCCCTGCTCATGGATCATCGTAAGGAGAGAGAAGCGACGGTTGAAGCGGCAGAGACGATGAAGCTCAACTACGTATCGCCTTCCCAGAACGTCAGCAAGCTGAGCGGCGGCAATCAGCAGAAGATCGTCATCTCCAAGTGGATGCTCGCGGATTCGGATATTCTGATCTTCGATGAGCCGACGCGCGGAATCGATGTCGGCGCCAAGTCGGAAATCTATAAACTGATCAACAGACTGACTCGTGAAGGCAAATCCGTCATCATCGTCTCACCTGAAATGGAGGAACTGATTGGCCTGTGCCACCGCATCTACATCATGTTCGAGGGTGAGTTCCGGGGTTGTGTCAGCGGCGAGGACAAAACGCAAAGCAATATCGTTAGCAAAATGTTGGGGGTTTGACTATGGAATTGGAACTCGGAAAGCGTCGCATGCATAACAAGTCGCTCTCACAATTTCTGCAGGAATGGGCGATTCTGTTCATCTTCATCGGATTGTTTCTGCTATCGGCCATTTTTGTAGACGGCTTCTTCACTTACACGAATATCATCAACATCTTCAGACAGATCTCGTTCCTTGCGATTATCGCACTTGGACAATTTTTCGTCATCCTCGTCGGCGGCATCGATATGTCTCCAGGCTCGAGCATCGGCTTCTTCAGTCTCCTCCTGGCGGGTCTGATCTATTGGAACGGACTGCCGATCGGAGTGGCTATCGTTGTCGTGCTGATCGGGGCTGTCGTTATCGGACTCATCAACGGAGTACTGTCAGTATACGGCAAGCTGCCGGCATTTATCGCGACGCTCGTTACGATGATCGCCCTCAAGGGGGTCAACTTCCTGTACAGTGACGGCATCCCGATCTCCGGTTTGCCAAGCGGCTTCAAGGTGCTCGGTGCAGGCTATATCGGCCCGATACCGATCCCGGTGATCATCCTGATCGTCATCACGCTCTTGTGCTGGGTGTTCACGATGCATACCAAGACCGGCCGCAGCCTGTATGCAGTGGGCGGCAACGAGGAAGCAAGCCGTCTGTCCGGCATCAACACGAATCGCATCAAGCTGCTCGCCTTCGTCATCGGCAGCGTGCTGACGGCGCTTGGCACGATTCTCATCACCTCGCGTACGATGGCTGGACAGCCGACGCTGGGCGATACGATGCTGTTCGATATCATCACGATCGTTGTGCTTGGCGGCACTTCGCTCTCCGGCGGCCGCGGCAAGGTGTTCGGCGTCGTCATCGCGGCGCTCATCCTCGGCATCATCGACAATGTGATGGTGCTTATGGGAATCGGTTCTTACTGGCAGTGGATCATCAAGGGAGCTATTCTCGCAGCGGTGGTCGTGATCGATGCCCATTCCAAGAAAAATTGATACGGATCTACGCAATGCAACCATCAGCAGCAACCAACAACTGAAGGAGTGACTCAACATGTCAAATCGAGTGTATATACCCGATCATGAGTATAAGGAAAGAATCGAAAGGGCAGCGAAGCTGATTCGCGAGAATGGGCTGGATGTGCTGGTCGTCAATTCCACTGAGTCGGACTATGCGAACGTGCGTTACTTCTCCAACTTCTGGCCTGTCTTCGAGCGCGCTGGCGTGGCGATCTCCGCTAACGGCGATGCGGCACTGCTTGTTGGACCGGAGAGCACGATCTACGCGTCGGACTTCGGCAAGATCGACAAGATCTTCACGTTGATGGAGTATCGCGAATCGGCCGATCCGAGCTATCCGGAGCTTAAACCGAACTCGTTCCGTGACGTATTCAAATCGCTTGGCGTATCCGGCGACAAGCTCCGCATCGGCGTAGCGAGCATGCTGGATACGACCGTTGTCATGCTGGAAGGTCTGAAGAACACTTATCCGGAAGCGGAGATCGTGAAGGCGGACCATATCATGGTCGAGCTGCGCAGCATCAAGTCCGAGAATGAGATCGCCTGCATCCGCGAAGCGCTGCGCATCACGGAGCTGGCGACGGAGGAAGTCATTCGCACGATCCGTCCAGGCGTGACCGAGCTGCAGATGATCGGTGTGGCACAGAGGGTTATCTACGAGAATGGCGCTGAGTATGAAGGCTTGCCGATGTATATCTTCAGTGAGAAGTCTACCCGCCATGCGATCTCCCGCTCTTCGTATCGCGTGATCAACAAAGGCGATATCGTCCAGCTTAATCTGTCGGCCAAGGTCAACGGCTATTCGCCGAGCATCGGGATGCCGATCAGCCTCGGCAAGCTGACACCGAAGCGCCGGGAAGTGATCGAGTTCGGCCTGAAGGCTCATGACTGGACGGTGGAACAACTGAAGGCAGGCGTGCTCGCCAGCGATGTGGCCAAGGGCTTCTATCAGTTCTACAAGGATCATGGACGTGAACAGAATTATCTGTACGGTCCGTGCCACGGCACCGGGCTGATCGAGGTTGAGGCACCATGGATGGAGACTAGCTCCAACTACATGCTGAAGCCGAATATGACGTTCCAGGTCGATACGTTCGTGACGACCGATACGTTCGGCATTCGTTGGGAGAAGGGCGTCGTCATCCGCGAGGGCGGCTGCGAGGTTCTCTGCTCGCCGATCGGCAAGATCGTGGAACTGGACTTCTGATGAGTGACAGGAGATAAGCTGTTCAGTTGGCTGACACGCAGGAGGGGATCGTGTGTATCCCCTCTTTGTTATCCGAGGAGCCGGATGGGTGCCAGTTTCTCCGGGTCCCCCTGTCTGCCGGACAGGAGAGCCGGACTGAAGCAGCAAACGGGAGGAATACACATGAGCAGCAAACAGATACGGGAACAGTTATGTGAATATGCGAAGAAGATCGTGGTGCAGCATCTGGTTGTTGGTCCAGGTGGCAACATCAGTGCGGCGCATGACGGGAAGATGTACCTGTCGCCGAGCGGCATGGCGTTGGACGAGATCCGGGAGGACCAATGGGTGGAGATCGATATCGCCTCCGGGAAGATTACGGATAACGGCCTCAGGCCGTCATCCGAGGTGCTGATGCATCTGTACACCTACAGGGAGAATCCAGAGGTGCAGGCTGTTGTGCATACGCATCCGCCCTATTGCATCGCCCTGACGCTCGTCACCGACGAGCTGCCGATCATGTTCCCTGATCAGGCGGCACTGACAGGCAAGACGGCGTTCGTACCCTATGTGGTGCCAACGACAGATCGGTTGGCGGATGCGGTCAAGGCTCACGTCAAGGAGGCGAATACGATCCTGCTCATCAACCATGGTCTGGTGACGACCGGGCGCAATCTGCGCGAGGCGTACTATCGCACGGAGATCGTTGAGGAGAGCGCGAAGATCTGGCTGATCGCCCGCTCGATCCGCGAGCCGAAGGTATTGACCGAGGAGGAGTTCCAGGAGATCGCTTCGCTGGAGAGCGAGGCGTATCGCATCAAGCTGCTGCAGCAGATGCAGTAGGGGGGATGAAAGCTGCGCGGTCTGGAGTGTGAACCTGCCCATACGGTTAACGTTGATACGACGGGACTTTTATTGGCGCAAGGTCTGCTCCATGTCGGCAGTGACCCCATGGTGAGAGGAGGGACAGTGTGACTCAACTGACGGAAGTTTTGGCGTTTGATCTGGGTGCGGGAAGCGGACGAGCGATGATTGGAAGGCTGCGGGCAGAGGACAGCAGGAAGCGACTGGAGCTTATGGAGATCCATCGATTCCCGAATGCGCAGGTTCGGCTTGGCGATCATCTCCACTGGGATATTCTCGGTCTGTATACCCAATTGAAGACGGGGCTGGGCTGCGCGTTCCAGAGTGGTTATCGTCCTCAGTCATTTGGCATTGATACCTGGGGAGTGGACTTCGGTCTGCTCGACCGCAATGGAGAGCTGATCGGACTTCCTTACAGCTATCGTGACCCGCAGACCGAAGGCTTGATCGAAGAACTGAATCAGCTGATCGGTGCGGAGACGCTGTATGCGCAGAGCGGCCTGCAATTTATGCCGTTTAATACCTTGTATCAATTGGTGGCGATGTTACAGGCGTCCTCGCCGAAGCTGGATGCAGCGGAGAAGCTCCTGTTTATGCCGGACCTGCTGACCTATATGCTCACTGGGGTCATCAGCTGCGAGTTTACAATCGCGTCAACTTCGGGGCTGCTCCATCCATTGACGAGGGAATGGAACAAGGCGCTGATGGAGCAGCTTCGCATCCCTGCGCGATTGTTTGTCGATCCGGTACAGCCTGGCACATGGATCGGATCGCTTCGCCCGGATATATGTGAAGAACTTGGCATCCCGGAGATCCCGGCGATTGCCGTCGGCACTCATGATACGGAGTCGGCGATTGTTGCCGTACCGGCGTCTCGCGGACCGTTCTGCTATCTGGTCAGCGGCACCTGGTCGCTCTTCGGCACGGAGCTGGCTGAAGCGATCGTGAGCCGGGTGGTGTTAGATCAGCAATTCTCCAATGAAGGAGGAGTCGGCGGGACGTATCAGCTCTTGAAGAACATCATGGGCATGTGGCTGCTGGAGGAATGTCGGCGCGAATGGAAGCAGTCGGGAGATGAGACGAACTATTCGCAGTTAATCGCCGAAGCTCGGGACGCTGAGCCTTTCCGCAGCCTGATCGATCCGGAGGATCTGCGTTTCTACTCGACGGGAGACATGCCGGACAAGATCCGCTCTTACTGCCGTGAGACCGGCCAGCCTGTGCCGTGCACACGCGGAGAAGTGGTGCGCTGTATTCTGGAGAGCCTCGCGCTGAAGTATCGGGAAGTGTTCGAGCAGACGGAGCAGCTGACGGGTCAGAAGTTTGATGCCTTGCACATGGTTGGCGGCGGCATCCAGAATACGATGCTCTGCCAATTCACAGCGGATGCGCTTGGCAGGCAGGTTATGGCCGGGCCGGTGGAAGCGAGTGCGCTTGGCAATGCGCTGGTGCAGCTCATGCAGCTCGGCGAGGTAGCCGATATCCATGAGGCCAGGCGTATTATTCGGGACTCGTTCGAGGTCGCGGTGTACGAGCCAGAGGATACAGAGATGTGGCAGGCGGCATATGTGAGGTATAGAAGGTTGAGAGGAGCAGCATGAAGCGTATGTGAAAAATAGAAAGTTGAATATGGAGATAACGGCAGGTGCCCCGGGTGTCGGGGCACCTTTCTGCTTATTCTTCAAGGTCGATAGACTTGAGCCAAAGCGACAATCTTCTCCGCAATCACCTGTTTGTAGTCTCCTTCCAGGAGGATCGTCTCTTGCGCATATGCGGCCAGCGGCTCGTAATCCCGATCCTGATCGCATATCGGGCTTTCTGAAGCATGATGAGATCATTGGCATCATTGCCGAAGGCGATATAGTCATTCTCTTCGATACCCAGGCACTGAAGTGCGCTCCATTTACTGATCCCGCCTGGGTTGATGTCGATGATCTGCTCCCTGTGATGCGGATAGACATTCAAGTGTAATATGGACAGTTCTGCGGTCAATATGTCCATCTCAGATGGGGATCTGGGCAGCAAGAGTATCTTGACAACATGATTCAGCTCATGAAGGCTGACGTTCCTGGCCAATCTTGCACGGTCCAGGTTGTTCAGGATAGGATGGTCGTCCGGACCTGTATATGCGTAATCCCATTCTCCGTCTATGAGATTAGGAATCTGATGCTCTTCGATGAGATGCATGAGATCGTTGATGAGTTCAGCGGGGAAAGAACGACAGGCCGAAACTTTTCCATTTCTTGGTCTTATAGAAAGTATCCTGAATCCGTGACCTTGATCCCTTAAAAGTATGAGAAAATTAAAGGGAATGCCCTTGTAGATGGAGAAAAGATAAGATAATGACCGAATCTTACTTTTCACCATTGAGGTGCAATAATGAAAATCC
>Ga0207747_1001603_pt1 | contig 15268 bp, 15 predicted proteins | sample HigsolmetaGSP11D_FD_184839 | JGI IMG/M metagenome (GOLD analysis project Ga0207747, IMG submission 184839) | High solid enriched microbial communities from the Joint BioEnergy Institute, USA - SP1-1-D (SPAdes) | ecosystem: Engineered > Bioreactor > SSF (Solid state fermentation) > Aerobic >...
TTTCATTTAGTTCAGAATTCATTACATCAACTTTTAAATCCTCTAAATTTAGGGTAATATTGTATTGAGTCATATCAATTTCTCCTTTCCATGTTTTTAGTGGTTGAAAACATTGTTGCCAGAAATTGATATGGCTTATTCCTTTTTTACACAATTATATGGGCTTAATCAAATCGTTTTCCACTTGCCAACAATAATTTCAAGGCGTCTTCTCCCCGACATATTGTCGGTTCGATATTCATGCGAACCCCTCCAGTAGTATTCTTTTGTAGACTACACCACTTTTATATACGTACTTACATGGATATTGATTGTAACTTATAATGATATTACAAAGGTTTATATCGAATTCATCATTTGCATTTTGATATATAGAAATATTATTTTGAAGTAAATGTGTACGAAAGAAGGTAACAAAGATGGGTATGGAAAAATATCGGATAAATCTGAGCAAAGGCTTGGAGTTTGGTATCTATACACTGGGGGATCATTTAGCAAATCCGTATACGGGGAAACGGATTTCTGCTCAACAGCGGTTGCAAGAAATTATTGAAATCGCCAAACTTGCAGAGCAGGCCGGAGTCGACTTTATAAGTGTTGGAGAAAGCCATCAAGAATATTTTACCACTCAAGCACATTCAGTCGTGTTAGCTGCGATTGCTCAAGCAACGGAAAAAATAAAAATTGGCAGCTCTTCAACAATTATTAGTACGTCAGACCCAGTACGAGTTTACGAAGATTTTGCAACAATTGATTTAATCTCAAATGGCCGTGCTGAAATAATTGCCGGACGGGCGTCAAGAGTCGGGCTCTTTGAACTGCTTGGCTATGATCTACGGGATTATGAGGAATTATTTGAAGAGAAATTCGAATTATTATTGGAAATCAATGAAAATGAAGTGGTTAATTGGAATGGTCAGTTTCGAGCACCATTAAAAAATGCAAAAGTCCTTCCACGACCAAAAGAAGGGTCAATGCCAATTTGGCGTGCGGTGGGCGGAACTCCTGCCAGTGCAATAAAAGCCGGTTATCAGGGCGTTCCGATGGCCTTAGCAATGCTTGGCGGTCCTGCATCTTACTTTAAACAGTCGATTGATGCATATCGTGATGCGCTCACTCGGCGTGGGTTTGATCCGGCAGATTTCCCTGTTGCAACAACCGGCTTTTTCTATACAGCAGAAACAACCCAACAAGCATTAAGTGAATATTACCCTCACATAAATGAAGGGATGAAACGAACGAACGGCCGCGGCTTTGCAAAACAATTGTTTGCCCAAGGCGCAGACCACCGCAGCATAATGAATGTCGGCAGCCCTCAGCAAGTCATTGAAAAAATTCTCTATCAACATGAACAGTTCGGACATCAGCGTTACATGGCACAAATAGATTTTGGCGGTGTACCTTTTGACCGAATTAAACGAAATATTGATATAATTGGAACAGAAATTCTACCTGCAATAAAAAAATATACAGAAAAAGGTGAGGGGACGAAAGAATGAAGGTTGTCGGATTATCCGGTTCAAAAGTTGGTTCAAAAACAAGAACGGCAATGGATGCCACATTAAAAGAATTGAAGAAAAATTATCCGGAAACTGAAGTAACGCTAATTGATTTAGCGGAATATGATGTTCAATTTAGTGATGGTCGCAATTATTTAGAATATGAAGGTGACACAAAATATGTAACGGAAACGATTATGGATGCAGATGCTATTATCATAGGGACGCCAATATTCCAAGCATCGATTCCGGCAACATTGAAAAATATTTTTGACCTGCTTCCGGAACGGGCATTTGAGGGGAAGATTGTCAGTATTATTGTTACAGCCGGGTCATCAAAACATTACCTAGTAGCCGAGCAACAATTAAAGCCCATTTTATCGTACATGCAAGCACAAATTGTTCAATCATATGTTTTTATAGAAGAAAAAGATTTTTATCGAAAAGAAATTATTAATGATGATATTATTTTCCGGATTCAACGCTTAGTGGAAGATACCGTTGTGTTAGCGGAAACTTTTGCAAAAATCCGTGCGGTGAAGGAAGCTGAGTATGGTTTTTAACGTTCACTTATGAGGAAGGACAAATCGTTCTTCCTTTTAATTTTAAAAAGTCAAAAATAATACTTTTTTGTTGACAATGGCACAAGTGGTAATTTATAACAAAACTATGTTGTAATGCAAAGTAGTTTTTGGCTATGTTGGATGATAGCTTATATTTTTAAAAAACTATATTGTTAAGCAACATAGTCGTAAAGAAAAGGAGGAGATGGATTGAACTCAAGTCAGATTTTAAAAGGAGTTTTGGAAGGGTGTTTATTGGCCATTATTTCAAAAGGTGAAACTTATGGGTATGAAATGATTGAAAAGCTGGGTAAGTACGGGTTTACGATGGTGAAAGAAGGGAGTATCTATCCATTGCTCTTACGAATGAGAAAGGAAAAATTAGTGGAAGTGAAAACAAAGCCGGTTCCTTCTGGGGGACCACAGCGAAAATATTATTATATTACAGAAAAGGGACTTGAGGAACTTCAGGAATTTAAGGGGATTTGGAGGGATATTTCCACAAGTGTAAATCTGTTAATAGAGCAAGAAGCAAAGGGGGAGCTGGAGAAATGAATGTATCTCAAGAAAGTAAAAAGTTCATTGAGGATTTACGCCTATATCTTTTTTCTACTGGTAAATCTTATAAAGAAATTGAAGATATCGTGGAAGAACTGGAAGATCACTTATTGGAAGCGGAGAAAAACGGTAAGTCGGTAAGGAATATTGTTGGTAATTCACCAAAAGAATATATGGAGCAGCTGGCCAAGGAGATGAGTTTTGATGTGAAGAGTTGGATAAAGTATGGTGTGATGACAATTCTAGGTGTTTTTGCTTTTGTCATCATGGAGGATGTTATAACTCAAGAGACAGCTTATTCTTGGATAGAACTTTTCGGCTATCCATTACTTATCGCTTGTTTCTTACTTCTTTTCATGAAAAGTATGGGATATTTAGCAAGCCATCGTCTCTCTAAATACAGTGAATGGTTTGTCCTCTTATTACTGTCAATAGTTCAGATTGGAGGGTTTATTTTATTAATATTGTTAAATAACCGTTTTGGAATAATGGTCGTTCAGTTTGGTACATTCGGAAACATTGTCCTGTTTTGCCTTGCAACATTCATTTTTATTGGTTGTTCTATTTGGAGCAAATCATTAGTGCTAATTATCATTCCAATCTTGCTATATGTCCCTAAATATGTTTTAACCTATACACAACTAAGTGAGGACCTACAAATGATTCTCTCTTATTTCATTTCTATATTAGGTATTTCCATCTATTTATTTCTCTCATATGGAAAAGATAAAGATAAGGATAAAACGTATAGCCAATGAATGGTTTCCAGGATACAGGTGCGCCCTTTTCTGACAGGCGCATCTGTTCCGTCTATTTTTCATATTGGCTATTTTGGCTATTTTTCTTATTTAATCCGCTTGCTTCACGACCAGGACCAGCATTTCCTCTTACACTTGCTGCACTGACACCTGCCTTAGACGGATTTTTCTTCATTTTTGCCATTTCATCATCACCTCCATTTTTACTTTAACCCAAGAGAAAATAAACTATTTAAAAATGGGAGGAAAAATCGATTAAATGGTTTCATGATGATGAAAATGAAAATGTCCATCGTATGAACCAAAAATTAATAGAATATGCTAATATATCAGTAAATACAGTTATTCCAACTACCTATCATAGTTAGGAAACTGATAAGTAAGATTCATAAAGAGGATGTATCGAATTCCTCCATAAATGCAGGCTTAATTAGCAAAAGATTGGGGCGATAAAATGAACATCGTTATTGCAGGCGGAACCGGATTTATTGGTAAGAAGTTGACGGACTTTCTTGTTCAAAAGGGACATCAAATAACGATATTAACAAGGAAAACCGAGAAGTCAGAAAAAAATGTATCCTATGTAACATGGTTGACTGAGAACGCAGAACCAGTGCCAAAAATCAATGGTACTGATATTGTTATTAACTTAGCCGGTGTGTCAATTAATGATGGGAGATGGACAAAAAAACATCAAAAACAAATTTATCAGAGTCGGATGGAAGCAACCGAAAAATTATTGCAAATTATTGAGAGTTTACCTAACAAACCAAAAACATTCATTAACGCAAGTGCAATTGGTTTATATCCTTCTTCATTGAATGTGGCATATACGGAATCATCACCAGAAAAAGCAGAAGACTTTTTGGCTAAAACGGTCATCGATTGGGAAAAGAAAGCAAAGGCAGCTGAAAAGTTCGGCGTCCGGACTGTTTTTATGCGATTCGGGGTTGTACTCGGAAAGGGTGATGGTGCGTTACCCCTAATGACATTCCCTTATAAATTGTTTGTGGGCGGGACAGTGGGTTCAGGTAAACAATGGCTATCTTGGATTCATGTGGTGGATGTTGTCCGTTCGATTATTTTTGCAATGGATAATGAACATATAAGCGGGCCTGTTAATGTTGTAGCACCTACCCCGGTTAGAATGGAACAGTTTGGTCGTATTATAGGTTCCGTTTTAAAACGCCCGCACTGGTTCACGGTACCTGCATTTTTGTTAAAAATCGCCCTTGGACAAAAAAGCAGACTTGTTCTGGAAGGACAACATGTTATACCGAAAGTTCTACTGGATAACGGTTTTAATTTTCACTTTCCTACTGTAGAAAAGGCTTTGGCAGACTTGTTAGGGAAATAAATACAGTAGTAAGGATGCAGAAAACTCCTAAATATACTACGAATTTTTTTATGCAAACGGACAAAATAACTAATAATAAAACTTAGTGGAGGGAATGTCATGGCAAAAAAGAAAGATTGAATGAAGAGGCTGCAATGAATAATAATTTGAGTTCATCCGTTTTGCGCAGGAATGATGAAATCGAAAAGTTAAATAAAGAGCTATTATTAAGAAACCCAAATTCCAATCGATCAAAGAAATAAAGAATTGGACACCGATTATATGTATTATCCATATGGTTAACGGATAACACAATTATCGTGAATATTCCAACATGCGGAAAATGGAAACCTAGGGTGATATAGAGTGATGAAAGTATAGTTTGATGGAAGCCCTTTAGTAAAGTATATTATTAACGAAGGGATGTGTTCGGATAAGGGTAACGAAAGAAAAAGACGCAAAACTTAAAAGAGTATATGGACTTACATATATGAATACATGTTACAACTAGATTGATGAGAATGGGTGGCTAGAATTAATCTTGTAGGTTTGAGGAGTCTATCAAGTAGCTAAATTCAGGGGGGAATTTAAATTGAATTTGAAAGTTGGAAACACCATTCGATTCGAGCGGACGTTCACAAAGGAAGATGTTGAAATATTTACAAAGGTATCCAAGGATGAAGGGAATCACCATACGAATCCCGATGAATTCGGAAGACTTATAGTTCAAGGATTACTAACTGCAACCTTACCGACAAAAATTGGCGGAGATTACAATGTGCTTGCTCGTACAATGAATTTTGAATTTTTGAGACCTGTCTATACTGGAGATACAATAAGTTGTGAAGTAACAATTGTAAGGCTGGAAAAGAAAGAAAATAATAGAATATCTATTTTGGCAACTTTCGTATGTACAAATCAAAATGAGAAACAAGTTTTGAACGGGAATTTTTCTGGAGTAATATTAGGCTAACTGGTACTCCTTAGAAAAGGGCGTCATTATTACTCATTTATTAATTACATCTCCCTGCCTTATAGTTGGTATCCAGACGATAAAAAATCGGGGAGAAATGATTTATCTTGAGCGGCTTCCAATCATCAATCAATACAAATTCAGGCTGGATCAATAACAGGTCCAGTATTTTTATTTTGTCTAATCATTCCTTTATTTCCTTATCCATCATGCGTTCCGTCCTATGTTCATACTTATTAATTATTTTTCTAACAATATAGACTTACTCTCTCTACCGGTGTGCTTCCCTGCTCTAAAAGAACCGCCAGTATTCACTCTGGTTCATTGGGATACTGTCAGGAATCCCTTATTTTTTGTGGTGATCTATCCACTGTTCTGAAGATTGTATAGTTAAGTTAGAAGATTAGATAATGACCTTTTTGCGGAGGTTGAGGAGAAAGGATAGATTAGTTATAGTGAAAAAATAGACTACATATCATGCGATATAATTGACATAATGTTCAATAGATTTGATTCGATAAAAGGGAAAAAATCAAAGGACATAAAATGTATAACTTGGTTTTACACTTGGAAAATCATTAAAATATTAAAGAGAAGAAGAGTATATTTAATTTAGGCTCAAAGAACTAAGTTTAAATAATGGTAAAATTTTAGTTTAACAGTGGAAGGAATGGAATAAAGGAATTTATTGTTAGATAGGTTAATAATTATGTGAATTTACGATTTACTTCTGATTGTAATTTTCAAAATAATTCAGCATCCAATATCTTATAAAGTTAGAGGCAAGGCTTTACATGGAGTGGTGGGTATGATGGCCTAGTTTGGTGAAGCTAGCCCATGAAACTGCTGGTTTCCTGGCTTAGGAATCATGCCCACAGAGGCCCCATGTCAAGCCATTTTTACTATAAATATAAATAAATGACTGAGAGTATACAAAAAAGTTTGTGAAAAAAATCTGTTCTAATTTGATAAAAAGTAGGTATTTTTTGCCGAAATAATGTGCCAGTTCACAATAATATTTCATGGATTTTTTGTCGTCGACCCTCAATAATGCATGAACCCCGGGAGGTCGACGACAGTTATTTTGTAGAATGATAATTGGAAAAATGCTTGAGCAATCTGGGATTGAGAAAATACCATTGCTTAAAAATAAATTTTCTATTATAATTAACGCAAAAGCAACAATACAAAAAAACCTTATTATATCAAGCCTTTTTTGGGGTTTATATCTTACCTATGAGGAATTGAAACTTCATTGACAATGCCGCAGACGCAAAAAACCTAAAAAGTTTATATCTTACCTATGAGGAATTGAAACTCCTATATACACCTTCAAGAGGTGTTTTAATACGGTGTTTATATCTTACCTATGAGGAATTGAAACAAAGAAATAAAAGATAAGTATATGAAACATGAATATGTTTATATCTTACCTATGAGGAATTGAAACCCTTCCATAGCAGCAACTTCTTTTACCTTGTCTTGGTTTATATCTTACCTATGAGGAATTGAAACACATCATTTCTGTTGTATCTTGTTTTTTGTTTAAATCGTTTATATCTTACCTATGAGGAATTGAAACATTGATTGTAATTTCCATTATTCTTCACCTCCTTCTGTTTATATCTTACCTATGAGGAATTGAAACAAAGTGCAGGAACAAAATCAACCGTTTCTAATTGCGTGTTTATATCTTACCTATGAGGAATTGAAACATCTGTACGTTATAGTCCGTATCCATTGTCCCATCGTTTATATCTTACCTATGAGGAATTGAAACGAATCGGGAATGAGTATTCACGAAGTGGCTAATCAGGCGTTTATATCTTACCTATGAGGAATTGAAACATAATAAATCCAATTGGTCATCGTTTATATCTTATCTTACCTATGAGGAATTGAAACTTATCCCAATCCTATGGGTAATACATACTTTTTCAAAGAATTTTATGGTTGATCCTACTTTTGAAAATTTATTTCTAAAAAGGATCAAATACTGACAGATAAATCCTTATGGATAGTAATGATTCGTATTCATATTTTTCTGGCTATTATTGTGCTTCTCATAGGTCCATTATACGTATAAAATCTATCAAGTTTCACCGCTGAAATGGCCGATTATATGTCCTGTCTATCATATTAAATTTCATTCCCGGAGTCTATGTCTCTTTCTTTGCAACAGGAGCATGGCCCAAGTACAGTAGAGTTTCTAATTTTAAATACATTATGGCACGGTATCACTATCCTAAGGTTTTGGTATATCAAGAGACAAAAAGTAATCCTACATAGTCAATGGATCATTCGAAGTTTCTTTCTTTCCTTTGCGAATATGACTATTTATAAAATCGTAGCCATTACTCATAACGCCATGAATTTTCCCTATGAAAGTGCCTATACGATAGCAGTCTGGTTATGTTGGATTCTTAATCTTTATATTCGAGAGATAATAATTAGAAAAAAACATCCTTATAAGAAAAAAATTAAATCATCCTGATCAGCATTCCTTTTCATTTTAAAGGTATGTACACTATGCGACAATATTTGTACTGAATTGATATTGATGGGGGTTCCATTTTACATTAATTATTCTATTGTGGATATGAATTAAAATTATACTAACTAACATTAGGCAGACACAGCTATCTTTTATGTGTCTGCCTTTTTATGAAATCTTTTAACGTTGAGAACCTCGTATGTTCATCGTCTACCTGGATAAAACTGGCTAAAAAGCCAACGAACTTATTCTGCTAGTTTAGGAACAGGTCCAATAAAAAATGCATGGACTAAAAAATCCCCCCACTCATTTAAGAGATTTGGATTTTTACATGGTTTCGTGTTATATTTAACCCATTGTATTTACAATTAATCCAATATGAGTAAAGTAATTCATTATTCCAAAACCAGTAAAGATAACACCTGCTATAATCCATAGCCAATGTACTGTCTTTACTAACCCTTCGTTCGGATTTTTCTTCTGAATGAAGGCAAATAAGAATGCGCCAAGACCTGTTATAGCTAATAGGCTAGACATAAAGATTGCTTCAACTAATGGATAGTCAGCAAAAGCACCTGAAATGGGTTCTTCAGGGGGAGCAGCAAATAATTGATACGTAACACCAGCTATACCCATGGCGATAAGTGCAAGTCCCATGGCTGCCCCAAAATAGGAGATTGGCTTAAGTAAGCCTGGTAATTCCTTACTTAAATTATCGGATACATCTTTGGTTTTACTAGTATCGACACCTTGTTTTATGAATAGATTGGATTTTCTCCATAATAAGATTGCAACTGCTAATAATAAAACACCAAATGCTAAAGAAGACTCACCAAAAATAATGTCATCAAAGGCAAATCCCATTTTTGATAGTGGCCAGGTTAGGGTCATATGTAATCCAGTACTAGTTAATATAAATCCTAATAGTCCAAAGCCAATTGCCCAACCCTCAAGCTGACCAATTTTCTCAGCCCTTAGATCCTTATAAAATTTAACTATTAACAAAAGTCCAATACCTGTTGCTACCGACATTATGGTGTTATATACCGCGGTAACTGACCAGTCAATAACCATGACAAAACCCCTTTTCTTATAAAAATATTTTGTTATTATTTGAAAATAGTAACATACTAAACTAGTATACTTATATAACAAAATTCGTCAATTATTTCAACTTGAAATAGTCAGTTAGTGTAGCACTATATTACTTATCCATCTGACATAATCTTGTCATACTTAAAACTCCTGCGGTAATATGTCAAGCATAAAATAATTGATTTTTAGTTGTCAAAGATCAAAAGTTCAGGAAAAAGGGCGAACTAAACTAGGTTGGTATTATTGACTGAATATACTGTTAAATGTTAAAAGAAATTCATTGCGCTTTATACGTCATATATTCACGCTCCTTTTGACGTGTAGATTTGGTGAATGCGTAGTAGCGCATCAACCAAACGTACAAATTTTCTTGCGGTTAGAACGAGTGCTCTTTTGTAAGGGTGTTTGAGTGCCTTTTTATATTTTTTCGTATAGTATTCTTGATACTCGGGAATATACCCTCTTACTGAAATGGCGGCTTCAACTAAGTAATATCTTAGGTATTGATTCCCGTTTCGCGAAAGGGAAGTATCATCCGCAGTAAAACGTCCAGATTAATGTTTTCGCCAATATAGGCCTGCATATTTAACTATCTTGGTTTCATCATCAAAACAGTCAATTTGACCAATCTCATCGATAATTCCAGCTGTGAAAACTGGTCCAATTCCTGGAATGGGCTGAAATACAGGTGCTATTCCTATTCATGCACGAGTTAACGACAACGGAAATCGAATTTTTTCACAAACAATGAGATGAAATTAAATCAATAATTATAACCAAGTTAAAGGTTAATGACTAAAAACTTCTTTGCAGACAGAGGCTTTTTTCCTTTTATCTAAAATTTGTTTGTCTTTTCGGTTTCTCATCTTTTTGTATTCTGGATATTTCGTGACCACTGAAAAAGTGTGAAATAATTTCTCTTACCACCATGTCTAGGAGTGATTTTGTGATTTACCATACTATATATTGTGTTCGTGAACTTATTTCAAGTAGTTTTTCAGTGACCCCGATATTTCTCAAGGTCAAAAATTAACAATGCCTATAAAATAATATAATGCTATTGGAGTAAGGATTTTATCTACCATTATGGTTGCCATCATTCCCTATGTATCTGTCATCGAACGTACAAAAAAATTGGTATCTTTCACAGTGTCAGTGCGTGAAAGAAAGATATTTCAAGCGTATTCCTTGTTGAAACAATGATTATTGACTTCGCTGCTGGAACAATCATCGCACTGGTCACCTACCTGTTATCCATACCCATTAACTCGCTGGTCGTAAGTCTTGTTAACATTCCTGAACTTGCCTCGCTTAAACCAATTTATGCACTTGTACTCATTGGTGGTAGCATGGTATTGACTTAAATCTTCGCATTTTTTCCATAGAGAAAAGCTGCGAAAAAAGACCTGGTTGCGGCTTTGAAAACAGAATAGATACTTTGTTTCAGTTTCCAGTTTTAAAAGCAGTTAAGGTGAGGTTAATGAAGCTATACCCCTAATAATTTTTCCAATAAAGGGTAAATTACTCCTAGTGGATAAGTTAGGAGGTCGTTGGATGAAGAACACAAGACAGTTATTAGTTTTAATGATGGTTTTTTCATGGCTGTCCCTTGCATTTATAGGTAAGCAAACAATGAAACGTTTTTTACCTGCGTCACTATTTATGGCGATTTTAGTAAGAATCGTAAATGCTATAGCGAAAGAGAGGAAATGGTGGTGGTGGTACACAAAAATTCATCCTTCCGTATCAGGGTCATTTCCTTTTGTCTGGGGTGCATTCTTTGTAGGTTCTTTATGGATTTTGAAATTAACTTATGGCAACTTTAAGAAATATATTGGCTTGAATTTATTAACACATTCAATTTTTACATATATTGTAGAGCCTTTTCTACAAAAGTATGGTATTGCATCATTGGTCCGTATGAAAAAGATACAGTTAATGTATGTATTTATGGTGTTGTCAACTCTATTTTATGGAATTCAATATAGTATTGAAAAAGTTTTTCGAAAAAAAGAGAGCTCTTACTAAAGGATGCTCTGACGGAATAAAGATTTGGGTGTTTGCCAGTCTTCTTCCTTCTTTATTCTTCTTTTCTCTATTATATCTTCTTAGCGAAAAATTGGTTCTCATGCTACAAAGTTGGTACCCCTGTTTTATAGTTGGTACCGAAGCGGAAAGGAATCGGGTAAGAAAAGAGCAGGGAGCGGTTATATAGCAAGGTCATTCGGTATTATTTCCCATTTCAAAACCGATATCAAATCGGGCCGGATCCAATACGGGTACGGCTCCCCTTTTTATCCAATATTCATTCGCTTGTCAATCATTTTCGCCAATCTTTAATCTCAACCAATATTGTCTACTTCCTCACTGTATAAAACCACCACCCCATTTTTCTCTCTTCATTACATTTCCCAACAGGCATTCATCCATCATTTCTTCTGATATTTTTTTGTTTCGGAAAAATAGTGGAATATTCGATTCAAGCCAGAATGAAAAAAGCGCGTGGGGCTTAAATCTAAGAAGGAAAGAGTTCTCGAAGAAAAAACATCGCAATCTTCTTCTTGGATTATTACACTGATAATGGTATTAATTTTTTTGCTAGAGGACTTTTTTACATAATGACAAGCTTTTTAGGATTTACCAAGACTTTTTAAAGAAGTCTTTAACAGAAGGTTGCATACAGCAAATACAGATTCAAAATTACAATGATTCCCGTTACGGTAAAAGCTAAAGTCTTTATCCAGTTGCTATTTGCAAATTCGCCCATCTTCTTTTTGTCTGTCGTAAACATAACCAACGGTATGACCGCAAATGGTAATTGGAGAGATAAAATAACTTGGCTTAAGACTAGTAATTGTCCTGTTCCTTTTTCACCAAATATTATGGTGACAATGACCGCCGGGATAATTGCGATAAGTCTAGTAATCAGTCTGCTTAACCAAGGTTTTAATTTTATGTTCAAAAATACCTCCATGACGATTTGCCCCGCAAGTGTTCCGGTTAAAGTAGAGTTTTGACTAGATGCAAGCAATGCCACACCAAATAATAAACTGGCAATTCCAGATCCAAGTAAAGGGTCTAAAAGATGATAAGCATCCTGAATTTCTGCGACAGTACGGTGCCCAGAATTATGAAATGCCGCAGCTGATAAAATCAAGATAGCTGCGTTTACAAATAATGCAATAGTTAATGCAACGGTAGAATCAATTGTTGCAAATTTAATTGCTGCTTTTTTCCCCTCTGTTGTTTGTTCATATTTTCTTGTTTGAACGATGGATGAATGTAAGTACAAATTGTGGGGCATGACGGTTGCTCCTAAAATACCTAGTGCAATGTAAAGCATTCCCGAGTTAGACAAAATATGACTGCTTGGTAAAAAGCCCCGGGCAACCTCTCCTATTTCCGGTTTAGAAAGGAATAATTCGATACCAAAAATTACTGAAATGGTAGCAATCAAGCTCACAACAAGTGCTTCTATATAATGGAATCCTTTGTTTTGTAGTAATAAGATAAGCAAAACATCAAGTGCTGTAATAAGTACACCATAGGTTAACGGAAGTCCAAACAAGAGATTTAAAGCAATTGACGAACCAATCACTTCCGCTAAATCACATGCCGCTATTGCCAACTCACACAATACCCAGAGAAAAAAGGAAACTGGTTTACTGAAATAGTCTCGGCAAGCTTGTGCCAGATCTTTTCCTGTTACAATTCCTAACTTTGCAGAAAGTGCCTGCAACAAAATAGCCATTAAGTTTGAAATTAAAATGACTGAAAGAAGTGTATAACCATATGATGATCCTCCGGCAATAGAAGTTGCCCAATTTCCGGGGTCCATATATCCAACAGCAATTAAAAAACCTGGTCCAAAAAAGCCAGATAACTTTCGGAAATAAACTCCCATTTTTATCAATAAATTTGTATGTTGGAAAGTAGACTCTTGTTGCCTCATAATAATGCACAACTCCTCTTTATCTTTCTCTTGACTATGAGTTTTGCCATAGGGAAACATTTTAATTAAAAAATATAATATAGTTGAGAATTATTCTCAATATATTTTGATATAAATATCATACATCAAAAGTTTATCTTGTGCAACTTTTTGTTATTAAGGCAAAAAATAATTGTAGTTCACTAATCAAACAAAGAAGAGATTGGTTTGACAATCAGTGTTCAAACAACCTTTAGCACATATTTAAAAGCCGATTTTTTCATGATGAAAAGACCTCTCTTTGCTTATAAGTTTGTATTTACTGATTAAGAATAATCGTTCATATATCGTTTTACTTTCTTATACACGATCTCTAGGAACTAATTCACATAAGGGTGTGAAGTTGGTCTGTTTTTTGATACGAACTCTAAATTGGTCCTAGGGGCTGGTCAACTTTCTTCACTTCGACAATAAAAGAGCAGTAGCACAAACCATAGCCTTGGTCTGTACTACGAATGTTCGTATGCTTTTGTTACACTCTATTCTTGACGAGTAAAATTTTCCCTTTTGAATTAACGCTTTCTTAACCTAATACATCCTTTCTATGAAATTTGTAAATTATCTTATATAGAATTCGTACAAGTTTTTGACATAAAAAGAATGGCACTAAAATACAATGATAGTGATAACAATATACGAGGTGATGAAGATGGGAAAATTTGATGGAAAAGTAGTTTTAATAACCGGTGGTGCTAGAGGACAAGGGGCTTCACATGCTCGAGCATTTGTGGAAGAAGGTGCCAAAGTACTTTTTACAGACATCTTAGTTGAAGATGGAAAAACCCTTGAAAAAGAGCTAGGTGAAAATGCAACATTCGCTAAACATGATGTTCGCAGTGAAGAAGAATGGAAATCCGTGGTTTCTTTAGCTGAGTCTACCTTTGGGCCAATTAACATACTTGTTAATAATGCTGGTATTGTGTTTAACAAAAAGTTTGTGGAAACTACAGAAGAAGAATACAGAAGAATTATAGACATTAATCAAGTAGGCGTATTTTTAGGAATGAAATCTGTTGTCCCATCCATGAAAAAGGGTAAAGGTGGATCTATAATCAATATTTCTTCCATTGATGGGTTAAGAGGAGCTCCCGGTAATCTAGCCTACGATGCTTCTAAATTTGCGGTCAGAGGAATGACAAAGACTGCCGCTCTGGAATTAGCCGAATACGGTATTCGTGTAAATTCGATTCATCCTGGTGTCATTGAAACGCCGATGATCGCTCAAGCTGATGTGCAAGATACGGTAAAAGAAATTTCCAAAAATGTACCATTAAAGAGACTTGGTCAGCCAAAAGATATAACAAATTTGGTTCTATTCCTTGCTTCAGAAGAATCTAGCTATTCTACAGGTTCAGAGTTTATTGTAGATGGAGGAATGACAGCGCGTTATTAAAAAGAAATATAGGCTGTAAGTCATTTAATCACGGCGCTATTCCTTCGATCATAAAAAGGTAAAAATCAAAAAATAAATATTTCTGCTCATTTCTTGTAGTGTAGTAGAAAGGTTTACCCTGCCCTAACTGAGCGTATGATCCCCACTTCAAGAATTCAAGGTAACCGAGAATTGTAAGTGGGGAGGGCTGCTAGTTTTAAGTAAAAAATTGAAGCAAGATATAGTTTCCGCTCTTACCTCACTTCATTTTTAGGTATGGCAAACCGATAACTAGTGCGCTGTCCTCTATTACCCCGATTCAATTTATCAGTCAATAAAGAATATCCTCTATCAGTTTCATCGAAATTTCGGACATGTAGTAGTTCTTTATAAGTTTTTCAATCATCTCTTCACTTTCTAACAATGTAAGAAGTTCATTTTTCTTTTTCACTAATTCAGTGATTCTATTGCTATTTGCTTCAATACGCATCGGATATTCTTCAAGAGGCTCCAAGATTAATCTTTTATTAAAAATGTATAAATAGGTATAATAAAAATATATGAGTCGTAGTAGGAGGAAGTTTGATGATTACAGGAGAAATCAAAAGTAAAATAGATAAAATATGGGA
>Ga0207747_1001606_pt1 | contig 15251 bp, 21 predicted proteins | sample HigsolmetaGSP11D_FD_184839 | JGI IMG/M metagenome (GOLD analysis project Ga0207747, IMG submission 184839) | High solid enriched microbial communities from the Joint BioEnergy Institute, USA - SP1-1-D (SPAdes) | ecosystem: Engineered > Bioreactor > SSF (Solid state fermentation) > Aerobic >...
GTCTACCTCCACGTCACGGAGACCCGCCGGCGAGCGAACGTCGAGAAGCTGGACAGCCTACTCAGTCCCTACCTGCGGCTTGATTGATGTGGGCACGCTGTGGGCAATTGACACCGGCACAAAAAGAAAAACCGCGCCATGACGCGGTTTATAACTCCGGATAAATCGACTTGTATTTATTATAGTAATATACGCGGTGTACCTCAACCAACCCGAAAATGCAGTTATCACGGTATTTCCTGCACCACAGAGCACCCCAATACACGGTGCGCCCGTGGGCAAGTTGTGGGCAAACATAAGAGCAGCGCGCTCAATACCGCCGCTGCTCTTTTTCGCACTCCATTGCTCGCTGCCTCTCCATCCAAAGCCGTTCATACCCCGGCGCCGGCAGCCCGCACCGGGTGCAGACATACGCCTGCGGCCACTGGTCACGGGTCCACCTGGCGCGCATGATGGCTTTGCAGGTGCAGGTCTCGATTGGGCCGAGCCAACGCCTCACGCCGACCGCCTCCGCGCCGGCAGCGCAGCCAGAATGTTCTCGACGCGAAACGTCCGCGGCGCGCCGGACGCCACGCAGAACGCCCGCACAACGCCGTCCCGCACGCCCAGCACGCGCACCACGCGATGCGAAAGACGGCCGTCAGCGGACTGGTAGATGATCTCGACGCGACGGCCGATATACTTGTGCATAGCAACCACCCCGAACAAGTGTTTGTGTATGTATTATATGCGAACGATTGTTCGGTATGCAATCATAATAAGGGCCGCGGCGGTGCTTCCGCTCGACGGCCCTGATGCGATTATATCAGAGATGCGTCCTTGGCTCGATTTTGTTCACATATTTGTAACAATTTGTTCGTATATTCGACAGTTTGTTCCCCTATACACCGTATAGGGTTATCTGTATAATGGAGACAAGAAGAACGGAACAGGGGATGATCAAGATGAGAGTCCAAATCAAGTATCCGGCATACAACTCGCGGCGGTACGGCAAACCGTGGGGCGCGCTGGTGAAGTTCGAGGGCGCGAAGCCGGTGTATGATTTCTCCGCCGGCGCATACCTCGGTGACGATCGCGGTGGCGTGGTGTACATCAAGTGCGAGCCCGGTGACATCGTCGCCAGCGGCCAACGGGATCACCGGGGCGGGCACACCAGCAACGACCTGTATATCGTTCAGCAGGACGGCAACCTGCTGGAGGTCGACAAGGTTCAGGCCTTCGAGCACTGGGAAGGTCGCCAGAAGGAGCAAGAATTGCCGCTGGCGAAGTACAGCACGGACGAGCTGATCATGGAGCTTCGGCGGCGCGGAGTTGAGATTAACAACCCCGCCTGACGAGCACCCCGGAGGCGCCGGGGCGAAACCTAGCCGCCAGACGGCGGCGATGGTCGCGGGAAGCCGCAATAAATCTAATGGAGGATGATACCATGATCAAAGCCGAAATCATCGAGATCCGGGAGGACTTCCCGGTGCGTGACGAGGCCTACGCGATCCTGCGCGGCGAGAACGGACGTTTCGCCTTCGCGTGGGGGCCGTCCTACCCCTACGCGGACACGGTCCCGGCGAAGGACGTGAAGGACGGCGAGTCCGGGCTCGAGTGGCACGAGACGGAAGACGAGGCCCGCGCCGCGATGCAGGCGGCAGTCGAAGCCTGGAACACGGAGGTGTGAGCCGTGCGCATAGCTGACGTACTTCGCGAAGAGTACGCCTGCGTGATTGATGGTCACGGCGGAGTCGTCCGGGTCTGGACGAAGCTTCCGGAAGACGGCCGCACGGTCCAGGCGATCCGCCGAAAATTCCCGGCAGCGGAACGGTACGGATCGTTCTGGAGGTTGGGCGGGTACGCCGACTTTGCGTCGGCGATCAGCCACTTCACACAGGCAAAACTATCGTCGGCAGCCTGCCAGCGACTGCATACGGTCATGATCCACGATTCGGCACTTGCGCAGGGCTAGGCCCAGTCCCGAGAATGCCGGGACCGCCCCGATCCGGGGCGCGGCGCTCAACCTGCGATGGCAGGAATCCACATAGAAAGGGTGATTGATCGTGCCAATTCTCGAATATGTCAACGGCAAGCTGGTCGTCGACGAAATGGTGTATGATCCGGCACTCCCCAACCACGTCATCATCAGGATCGGCGGTGAATGGTTCAAAATCAACACCTACACGCGGATGAATCAAGAGATCGTCAACCTGCAGGAGAAAGACCTCCAGCCGTACAGGAAAAAAATTGGTGAGGACTGGTACCGCCCGGCCGGCGCGTGGCAATATTGGATCTGCGGTCTGATTCCGCGCGGAGGGTACCCGGTGGAGCTGGGCCGGCCGATCACGGCGCAGGAATGGGACGAGCTGGTGGCGGAGTATGGGCTGACCGAGGACGACATCTCGCCGGTATTCGCTGACACGAAGGGCAGCATTTATGGCAAACAGGCTGAACGGACGTTTCCGGCACGGCAAATCCGGCTCAAGACGCCGGCGAATGCGATCGAGCTCGAGCAGCGGCTCCGCGACAGAGGTATTGAGGTGGCAAGCACGTTCCCGGACCGCCTGAGCATCCGGGTGGAACCCTCGGGGGAGTGAATCGGCCCCTTGGCGGATACCAGGCGGTGGCGGAGATTCTGGGCGTCACGCGCGGGGCGATCTACGACCGATGGAAACGGATGCAGTCCCCGCGCTCGCGCTCAGACTTTCCACGCCCCGTCACCATCACGCCGAAGGGGCCGATGTGGGATCTGGATGAGGTTCGACGGTATAAACAGCAAAAAGGTCTGTAAGCAAATAATCCCCGCCCAGCACGCAGCTGAGCGGGGATGTCGTCATTTCTGTGTCTTCTGGGCCCGATACAGCATCACCCAGAGTTCTTCGCGCGTGACCGTGTCCTTCGGCCGGCTGCCGTCCGTGATGCCTTGCTCGACCGCCCACTCCCGAGCGGCAGCAAATTCTGCGCGCCAGTCATCCGAGGGCGGCGTCTGCACGGGCCGCTTCGGCCGGAGTCCGTATGTCTCCACGATGCCGGCCACGATCGCCTCCGCGCATTTGCGGCGGTAGGCGTCCGACTTGAGAAGTTCGGCCTCCTCGCGGTTCGTCATGAACCCGCATTCGACGAGGATCGCGGTCATCTTCGTTTCGCGCAGGACGTGGAAATTCGCCGACTTCACGCCGCGATCCGGGCGCCCCGTGGCCCGGATAAGCTGCCGCTGGACGGCGTTGGCGAGCGCCACGGCTGCCGGCGGGCGCGTCTCATGCACGAACGTCTCGATGCCCTGTGCGCTGTTCCAGCCGCCGTCACCATATGCGTTCGCGTGGATGCTCACGAACAGATCAGCCTTCCACGCATTCGCCTTGTCCGTGCGCTCTTTCAGCGGCACGTCGCGGCTGTCGTCGTGGGTCATGAGGATTTCGACGCCCTCATAGCCGCTGAACAGCTTGTCGGCCACATACCGGGCGACGGCGCTGTTGAAATGGTACTCGCGCAGGCTACCATCCGGGCTGCACTTTCCGGCCGTCTCCGGGCCGTGGCCGGCGTCAATGACGATCCGCATCGCTGACATCCCCCTTCCCCCGCAAAATCTCAACCGCCCGCTGGATGCCCGGCGGGATTGGCGCGCCGATGCGACCGAGGTTTTCGGTGATCGAAAGCAACTCATTCGCGAGGTAGAAAAAGATCGCTGCATCCCGGAAAAGATGCGCGTCGCCGAGTGCCGAGTCAACCAGGTGCGCCACGGCCACAACGGCGAAGATCGCGACCTTCCGGGCGATGCCCCAGAGGCCGACGTCGCTTCTGAGCCTCCCCTCCCGGGCGGCCGCCGCTACTCCTGACAGATAATCGAGGACGACGAATGTGAGCAGGATCGAGAGCAACGATGACCACCCCCCGAATAAGTACGAGGCGATAGAACCGACCGCAGCGACAGTTGGCTTGAACCAATCCATGATATCACCTCCAAAAATAATAGCTCCGCCTATACGGCAGAGCTGGATAATCTTGAAACCTTCGACCATCCAAATGTGTAAGTTATGGTATAATGATCCCAAAGGGTGAAGGAGGTCGAAACACTCATGAAGCGTTTGATACTTGGACTTGTCATCGGCCTGCTAATCGGCAGCGCCGCGACGGCCGTTGCCGCGAGCGACACGGTGACGGCGACCATCACAAAGCTGCGTTTCATCGTCAACGGCGAGGAGCGGGACGTGCAGACCGAACAGCTCGTAGTCATGGGGACGACGTATCTGCCGGTCCGCGAAGTCGCCAACATGCTTGGGTATGACGTGATTTATCGGACGGATAGCAGGACGGTCGAATTTCTCGGCCCCGCGAACACCAATGTACAGAGAGGAGCAACTGAAATGACTGAAACCGAAACGATCGTTGAAACGACGTGGATCAGCCTGCGGGAATTGGGTGAACAGTACGGTTTCGTAGTGCGGCAGACTGCCCTCGATGGTAAATCATACGGCGTATTTCGCGGCGAGGATGAGGTGCTGAGCATTTACTACGACAGCAAAGCGTCGTCCGTAACCGCACATACCCCGAATGGCTCGACGGTCAGAACCGAAATTCAAAACGGCTCGACGGTGTTGAGCCTTGAAGATTTGCAGGCAGCCGGAATCATTCAGTAATTCCCGCCACCGCGAGATTGGACGAATATCTGCGTGAGAACCGTCGCAACGATACGGCCGAGACCGTTCGGAGTGACGGTTATTTCATGCCATGCTCCCCGCTGAATTCGCCCCCCTGCATCTTTAGAGAGGTACGGAATGATGTCCACCTCATCCGCGCTCGTCCCCAGCCCCGGAACAACGTTTCCGTCAACCTTAACCACGACACTTGACGGCGTCGGACCCTCGAAGATGCCGTATTCGATCTCGTGTGTGTGCGCCGGGATCGTGTGTGTATGGTCCATTCCGTGCGTGTGCTCCGGGATTACGACCACATGCACGTGGTCAGGGATCGTCACGGCATGCGTATGGTTCGGGATCGTCACGCTGTGCGTGTGATCCGATATGTTGTGCGTATGGTTGACGCTATACATGCTGTGGGCGTGACCTCCGGACGGTGACCAGACAACATACCCGCCCCCCGCAACGGCGAGTTGCGTCCCTGGCGGGATTCCGTGGTTGTGCTCGCCTGCAGGGTTCATGAAGTCGATCAGCAAAGGTTGTTGCGGGAAAAGTGACCACGCGCCCGGTGCAGAGGTCTGTCCGCCGCCGGCGGCTGTCGTGGTGGACGTCCCTCCGCCCGCCGCCGTTGTCGTCGAAGTCCCGCCCCCAGCCGCTGTGGTCGTCGATGCTCCGCCACCAGCCGCCGTCGTGGACGTCGAGCTCGGGCCACTGGTCGTTGCCGGCGCCGCCTCGATCGCGCGCTCATACGACCGAAACGCCTCCACCCGGTACGACAGACGCACCTTGTTGATCCTGACCGTCTCCTCCGGCACCCAGAACCGCATGATGGCCGGATGGTCCGGATCGCAGTTGTCTGCGAAATCATGCGAGTCGAAGTTCGTCGCCCCCTGCGCGTACACCTCGTTGATGCGCTGGCGATCAGCCAGCTCCGCAATGCTTCCCGCGATGTCGAGCGACCGGTTCGCAATTTCAATCTCCACGTCCCCCGGCGCGCCGGTGATGTCGGGTTTCCGGACGTTGACAACGCGAGCCGTGATGTCGATGCCCAGCTCCTCGTCCTTCACGATGACGTGCGAACCGGTGGCGAACCTCTGCAAGCCGAAATCCACCGCCTTTGCCCGGTACGTGATGCGCGGATGCTTCAGTTCCTCCAGCAGCGCCTCACCGCGGGCCTTGAGCGTCTCGGCATGTTCGAAACGGCGATCGACAAAGATTTTGCTGATGATCCCGTATTGCGCTTGCGTGTCGGCGTCCAGATACGGCACGCCGCCGTTTACCTCACTGATCGTGAGCTGATTCACGCCCTCGCCGAATCCGAGGCAATACAGCCGCGTGCATAGCGTCGTCGGGTCGATCTCGCGCTCGATCTCGCGCATGTTGTGCCCGTACCTGATGTAGGTCACGTTCGGATCGTTCTCGATGGCCGGCTGCTCGACCAGGTTGAGCGTCCACGGATACGACGTGGTGTCCCATGTCCACATGTATTCCTCGACAAACGGCTTCGGCACCGAAAACAGCGCGGCCAGAAGGTTCTCATTCTCCCAGCTGTATTCGAACTGCCGGCTGAACGACACCATGCCGAGCTGCCAGCGCGGGGTGAGCTGCTTATCGAGGATGTACTCGAGCACGTCCCGCGTGTACACTCCGAGGCCGCCAATCGTGTGAAACTGGAACATCACCTCATCGAGCAGCGTCGCCAGCACATGCTCGCACTGGTACGTGATCGTCTGGCCGGTGCTGTCACGCTTCGCGGAGTGCGGGACGATCCGGAACAGGTCGATCCGCTGATCACCGTCGAAGATTTCCACGAACCGCAGCGGCTGGCATTCGGCGTTCTTTGGGTCGTCGGCCGGCAAAGAAAAAGATGCCCGCCAAAGGTTGTTGAGGGGCATCTCATATCCGATCTTGTGCGCGTTTTCGATGTGCGCGACAAGCTGCATCTGCTGGTTGTAGATTCGCACCGGGGCAGTCATTCCTCCGTCGCCTCACTGACCGTCGGCGTGTCGCCCCACACCGCAAAGATGGCCGCCCGGTACGGTTCCGGCACTTCGTTCATCATCTGCTGACGTCCGGACGGGCTGTTTACATAGGCGCGGCGCCACGGCTCGCCAATGGGGTATTCTGTGCCATCGACATCCACAAATTTTTGTTTGCGAACGCTCACCGAATCCGACGTAAGCGCATCGATATAGGTTTTTTCGATCACTTTGCACCCTCCTAGTCTCCTAGTTGGTTTCATACCAGCCGCTTAGGCGGATATGCCATGAACTCGAAAACGTTTGATCATCCGCCGACACAAATGCCATTTCATTGTTATCCACAACAGCCCCCAATCTGATCACACTCTGTCCTTGCTCGCCGTACGCAACGATCATGTAGCCGTTCGTCGGCAATTTGATCCGAATTAGAGCAGATATCGCGAACGCCGGAGAGCGAGGATTTCCGGTTTCTGCTCGTATGACGTATGGCAACCCACCAATGAGGAGATTTCCGGTGGGTTGCACAATAGCAGGTCCATCAGTTCTGACAGTACACTCGACAAAAACTCTGTTTTGAATTTTCATGTATCGACCGGAGGTTTGCGGACCATATGACAGAGTACCAGCGGTTGTGCTGCCAAAGACAAATGGCGTAAAGTTACCGGTTTCGACAGGAAGGTTACCCTCGTGCCAAATCTCACGAGCGGATGATCCGGCGCTCCACCCACCTACCTTCCACTTATTGTCTACGTCGATACCTAAATAGGAGGCATAGACGCCCACTCTGTGGAAAGTCATAAACGCCGCATCCGTGCCGCTAGAAGACCGGACCTCTATCATCCCTTTGTTTGACGCGGAATCTGCAATGCTCCCGGAAGATCCGGCGGAGTTAAGCTTACCTGTCATTGTGTCGCCTGACTTTTCAAGCTTATTATTGTTCAGCGCCGCGAAATTGTCATTCAGCGGCTGACTCTCGACATCCGGCCCGATCGTAATGAGATTCGCCATTCACTATCACCCCTCACAAAAATCTGTGGCGCCATCCGAACGTCACCGTCGCGTTCGGGTCGCCACCCTCAAACACAAGCTGGTTCGCTCCGGGCTCGAGCTGCACGAAATCGCCAGCCACAAGTCCCGACATGGCGTTCTGACCGTTCCGCGTGATCGTCGCCTGCGCGCCGTCGATCACCAGCGTCTGGCCGGTCAGTACCGTCGTGAGCGTCATCGACTGCCCGCTGGTGCGATTCGTGATCTTGACGCCGCTCACGCTGCCTGCGATGGTCACGATCAGTGGCGTAACGAGCGGGCTATGGTTGTACAATGAGCTATGTTGTTCACCATACTTCCATGCGAAACCGGTCGGATTCGGATAAAGCAGCCCGGTATCATATTGCAGGCCCGTGTCGTACTGGTACGGCCCTTCGTCGTAGTCCGTGATGCCGGCGTAACTATACGGGTCATACGCCACCAGCGGCAGCGTAAAGCGCCCCAGCCCGATGATCCGATCCACCGGCAGCGAGCCGGCATACCGGACCGTGTACTCCCGCTCCGGGCGGATGTCCAGTCGCAGCGAGAGCTCGCGGGGCCGCCCGTGCTTATCCAGCAGCAGCGCCGCCACCTGCTCGACGGCCAGCTGGAGCGCCACCGCATCCTGCTCGATCAGCGCGCAGTCCAGCGCGAACTGCCGCGGCCCCAGGTCGGCGCCGAAGTCCCACGCGCCATGCCGGCCCGGTATCGCCATCGTCCGGTCGACCGTGCTGGGCAGGATTGGCCGGCGGGACGTGGAGATCATGATAATGCCGAGCTCCTTCGCCGGCACGCCGCCCAACACAAAGCCGCCGTTTTGCATCACAGTCCCGCCCCCCTTGCCGCGTTTTGTTGGAGTCTGTACAGCTCGCGCGCGATCGCCTGGATGTCCGCGTCAGACCGGACGTAGAAATTCGCACCGGCGAACATGCCCTCCATGCTGACGTTCGTCACGCGCGCCGCGCCCGCGCCGCCGGCCACCGCAACGCCGGGTACCGACAGCCCGCCGAGTCCTCCGGTAACGGCTGCCGCCATATCTGCTGCTTCGCTCCGAACAGCAGTAATCATCTTTTCAAGGCCACGAACGAACCCCTCGCCGGTGTCCTCGCCGAGTTTCATCATCACTCGAGACGGCGAGCTGATTTTCAGAAAATCACGAAGTCCGCCGGTGATACGGTCTGCGATGTTTTTCACGGCATCTCCAACAGACCCGATCATGTTCTTTATGCCGTTCACGAGGCCCTGAATCATGTCTTTACCAAGCTGTGTGAGCTGTGACGGAAGAGTCTTAATCCAGTCGATTGCCCGCTGGATACCGTCCTTGATCGCCTGCCAGATGCTGTCGGCAGTCGACTTGATCGTGTTCCACGCTGTCGACCAGCTGGATTTCAGCAAATCCAGCGCGCCGCTGAAAATCTGCTTGATGCCGTCCCAGATGCGACGGAAGGCGTCTTTCAGGTTGTTCCAGATCGCCTCGGCATCCTTTTTCAGGCGGCTGAAATCACCCGTCACGAGGTCAATGATGAGCAACAGCGCGCCGGCGAAGATGTTCTTGATCGCGTCCCAGAGCCCCGAGAAAAACGTCTTGTATCCCTCAAGGATCGGGCGGATTTTATCCAACAGCGCGTTCCAGGCTTTCGTCATCCCGTCCGAGATAGATCGCCAAACGTCGGACAGATAGGATGATATTCCGTCCCACAGGTCTTTAAAAAACTTTTTGATCGGCTCCCAGTTTTTCACGATCAAAAAGGCGGCCGCGGCGAGACCGGCGATCGCGGCGATTGCGATTCCGACCGGCCCCGTCAGTGCCGTCATGACCGCGCCAAAACCGCCCGCAGCGGTGATTGCACCGCCAATGGTGGTCACCAAACCGCCGATCCCCGACACCAACGGTCCCAGCACCATGAGCAGCGGCCCAACGGCGGCCACAAAGGCAACGAATCCGACAATCACTTTTTGCGTACCTTCGTCGAGACCGGCAAACCAGCGCGCGCCGTCGGCAAGCATATCGATCACCGGCTGCAGAGCATCGAGCATATCCATGAGTGCCGGAATTAACGCTTGACCGAGTGTTATCGCTACATCTTCGAGTTGGTTCTTGAGCATTGAGAACTGCGACTCGGTGGTACCATATCGCTGCTCGACTTCTTTTTGGAGCGCGATATTTTCTTCCCATGCCCCCGTCGCCGTGGAGAGTGCGCCGCGCAACGTGTCGTTCGCCCCAGCAAGACGCAGGAGCGTGTCCGACTCGCGGATGCCGGTGATACCGAGGTCGGAGAGGATGACGGTCAGATTTTCGCCAGCGGCGCTGGACGCGGCCAAACCGTCGACAAATGCCTGCAGTGCAACCGCCGGGTCGGAGCTAAACGCCCGTGCAAAATCCTCCGCCGACATCCGGGCGATGGATGCAAACTTGTCCAAGTCTTCGCCGGCCAGCGAGACGGCCGTCTGGATTTTTTTCAGCGTCGTGCTCATAGCCGTACCGCCGGCCTCCGCCTCAATGCCGACCGACGACATGGCGGCCGCCAGCGCCATGATTTGAGCCTCGGTGAGTCCGATCTGTGCACCCTGACCGGCGAGCCGCATGCCCATGTTGACGATTTCGGCCTCAGTCGTGGCGAAGTTGTTTCCGAGCGCGACCACCGTCGATCCGAGCCGATCAAAATCCTGCTGGCCCATGCCGACGATATTGGCAAAGCGGGCAAATTGTGTTGCGCCTTCCTCGGCCGTGAGGTTGGTCGCTTCCCCGAGGCCGATCATCGTCTCGGTAAATTTCAGGATGTTCGGCGTTTCAATGCCGAGTTGGCCGGCAGCCTCCGCGACGGCCGCAATGTCGGTCGCCGAGGCCGGCATGCGCTTCGCCATGTCTCGGATGCCTTGTTCCAGTTGCGCGAACTCTTCCTCGGTTGCGTCAACCGTCTTGCGGACGCCGGCAAAGGCGCTCTCAAAGTCGACAGCCGCTTTTGTGGCAACCGTACCGAGCCCGACGATCGGTGCCGTCACACCGACGGAGAGCTTTTTGCCGGCATCGGTCATCTTCTCGCCGGCAGACTTGAGCTTGTCGCCGGCCTTCTGCATCTTTTCGCCGAGCGACTCGACAGCAGGCTCCATGTCGCGCATTTGCTGCTCGAGCTTTTCCAGCTCAAGGCGCGTTTTCTCCACTTCCCGCTGGTAGGCTCGGTACTGGCCCTCGCTGATCTCGCCGCGGGCGAACTGGTCAGCGACCTGTTCCTGGACGGCGCGCAGCCGGTCCAGTTTCTCCCGGGTGTTCTCCACCGCGTCAGCGAGCAGCTTCTGCTTCTGCGCGAGGAGCTCTGTATTGGATGGGTCGAGCTTGAGCAGGCGCTCGACCTGCTTGAGTTCGGATTGGATGTCTTTCGATCGCTTATTGACGTCTGAGAGGGCTTTCGACAGCCCTGTCGTGTCTGCGCCAATGACGACGTTGATACCACGGATTGTCTCGGCCATCTACTCACCCTCCCTTACGTGCGGTAAAATGCATCTATGTCTTCCTGCGTCGCTTCCCGCGGCGCATCTGGATCGTCGCCCATGTAGGCATAGACGAGGTCAAAAAAGTCCTGTATGGTCAGCAGATCAAGCTCCGTCATACTGAGCCCGATCCACCGCGCCAATGCCAGGATGTTGATATCCGTGCGATCGACCCTGTTCGGTGATTCACTTTTGGATCGTCGGTGCCACGGTTTGGTTTCGACGAAAAAAGATTTTCGTTGCCTCTTCCATGGCAGCGGTCAGAAGATCGGGGTCAAAAATGTCAATATCCTCATGCTCCTCGAGCCAACGGGTGAATGACGGGAATTGCCCGCCCACCCCGGCGGCCGTCCGCGCCAGCGTCCACACCAGCCGAAGGATCGCCACCGAGTCCAGCCGGCTGAAATCGAGTTTGGACGGATCGATCCCGCCTCCGGATAGCGCCTGAAAGCCGGTCAAGCCCGTGATCATACCCACCATGTCGCCGAGAAGGTCCCGGCTGAATTCCTGGTTGTAATAGAGAAGGCTCAGGGTGGAACCCCTGAGCCTCAACGTCTTGTCGCCGATCGTGACTTCGCGCATGTGTTACACCTCCGGCGTAAATGACGGCGTGTAAACCGCGCTGAAGAAGCTGTTATACGCCGTTGCATTCGTATCGCTGAGTTCCATTTCACCGCGGACGATCATCTTGCCGTCGATCTCGATGGGCGAAATGGTCAGGTTGAGCACGTCCGTGTTCGGCGTGATCGACTCTGCCTTCGTCTGCCGTTCCTTCGCCGGTCGAGACGCCACGCAGTCGTAAAACACGAACCGGCGGTTGCGCTTGTCACCCTGCACCTGCGCCATGAGTGCAAAGTGCTTCGGAATCGCGTCCGAAACCTCGATCAGCGCGCCGTTCTCGTCGATCTCCCAGCCGAGCATCTCCGCAAGCACAGCGTCCGGCACGTTCGCCATCTCCAGTTCCGCCGTGTAGCCGTTGTTCGCGGTGTACGAAAAGTACAGCGTGTTGTCCGCGTAAAAGTTCGTCGATTCGCCGACGGCTGTCGGCGTGAACCGCACCGCGCCCGGGATCGGGATCGGCGTCTTCCACGCGGGCTGGCTCGGGTTCGAGTCGTCGAAAAAGGCGATGTGCACCTTCTCCAGCCCGAACGTCACTTTGTTCTGGCTCATCGTTCATCCCCCAATCAATTGAATTTCATATATGACCTGAAACAGCCGCTCGTCTTCGATGTACGTCTCGGTCTTCGAGTACGGCAGTCCGAGCTCCTTAAGTTTGTCCTGCACCTTCGCCTCTGCCTCCGGATCCTTCTTGTCCGTGTAAAGTTCGATCTGGACGACCGGGATGTCAACATAGTTCCGGTTGTCAGCCATCAGATCATTACTGTACGCCTCCCGGTACGTGATAAACGGCGGCTTCGGCGCCGGGTTCTGCGGCGTGTCGACAAAATGCGAATAGGCGACCGGATACCCGATCGCCTTCAACGCTTGATTCAGCTCGGCCAGCGTCATGCCGCATCAGCCTCCGTTCCGGATGATCGCGCGGACGCGGTTCTGAAACGCCTCGATTTCCTTGTCAGCCGTCGGACGGATGTGCGGTCGTTCGGCGACACGCCCGCCGCCACGTTTCGCGTGGCCGAACTCGAGCAGGTGGGCGAGCCACGGTTTGGCGCGGTTGTAGACGACATAGCGGATTTCGCCGTCTCCGCCCATCTTTTTCCGTGCCCAACCTTTCGCGTACTCGCCAGTCCGACGCGGCGAGCGTGCGCGAATCTCTTTGACGAGGCGATTCGAGGACTCGTCGGCCTCGCGCTCGATCGCAGCCGACACGTCCTCGGTGTACTCCTTCACGGCCAGCGTGATCTCGGCGGCGAGGTTGTCGATGTTGATGTTAGCCATTTCCGATCACCCTTTCGACCGTGAGCTCAATTTCCTCGGTGTCGGTCCGGTACGCGCGGATCACCTTATAGCGCTTACCCTCGAACTCAACAATCTGCTCGTCGTTGTACTCATAGGCGTGTACCGTCAGCACCAGTTCTGGCTTAAGACCGACGGCAGCACCGCTGTAAAACTCATTACGAGCAACCGAATGGAGCGAGCACAGGATCGTCGTCCTGGTCTCGACCGGCTTTTGGTTTCCGATCTCGTCCTCTTCGATCCGCTGGCCGATCAATGTCAGCTCGTGGTCATACGTCACCGGCACCACCGCCCGCCGAAATGATCAGGTTGTGCAGCCGGTACTGGAGGTGTCGCGGCATGGCGCCGGACTCGTCTCGGGACTGGTAGCGCCATGTCGCATAGTCCACGACGAACATCAGGTGATGAGCGTCGTCGGCGTTCAGCGTGATGCCCTTTTCCTTCGTGAGCTCGTCGATCACGCCCGAAATGATGGCGGTCAGGTATGTATCCCTGACCGCCGTTGTGATCCCGAGCCGGGCTTTGACCAGCGCAAGGATTTGGGCTTCATCCATACGGATCACCCGCTATCTTTGGGCTTACCCTTGCCTTTGCCGTCCGGTTTCTTCGCCGGCTTGCCTTCCTCGCCGCCGGTCTTATCGACCGCTACATACCCGAGACGAGCGAGTTCCTCCGCCCGGTCACCGTCGTACTCGTCGCCCGTGCGATAGACGTGCTTCGTGACTTTGCATCTGAAATCTTTCAGAACCTTCGCCATTGTCACCCCTCCATGTGGGAGAGCCGGGCGGTTCGCCCGGCTTCACCCAAATTTCAGACCTCCGGCACCGGATCCTCGATTGTGACCAGCGCGAAGGCCTCCGGCCGCACCGGCTTTCCGTCGAAACGACCCTTACCCCGGAACGCCATTTGATCCTCGACAAACTTCACGTGCTCGGACCGGTCGATCGTGATGTCCTCGCGGATCACCATCGTGTACTGCTCGAGCACTCCGATCAGGACTTCGTCGAGGTCCATGTTCTGGTTGAAGATGACCGGCAGGCCGCACAGATCAGGCTGTGTCAGGTTCGGCAGCTTGCCCACGACGTTGCCCTGAGCGTTGACGTTGATCGTGAATTCCAAGAAGCGGTTGTAGAACGTTTGCCGCTTCATGACGATTACGATCTCGCCGTAGCTGTCGTCGCCGGTGTCGACCAGGGACACGTGTTTGAGCACGTTCACAAGCAGCTTGTTGTCGGCCACCACCGTTTTCTGATTCTCAGCCGGAATCTTCGGAATGATGCCGTCCGGTTGCTTCTGCGTCGCACCTTGCCCTTTGAGGATCGCCAGATCCAGCGCCTTCGCCAGCGCCCGGGCGATCTTGCGCACCACGTAGTCATCGATGTTGATGATGCTGTCCTGCAGCAGGTAGTTGTCGACGAACACGACTTTCCCGAGCTTGAACCCGTCGAAGTCGACGTTCGTGATCGTGCCGACGTCGCCGGTCGGGATCGGATCTTTCATCTCGATCCATTGCGCCGGCGAGGTGTCCGTGTCGATCAGGATACGCGCCGTGCCGCTGACCCGGATCTTATCGACGCGCGGATACAGCGTCGTGTAGTCGCCCACGATGTCGAGGATGCGGTTGATGATGACATTCGGGATCGTCAGCTCGCCGCCGGCGACCGCCCGGAGGTTCTTAAATTTCTCGTAAAATTCCCGGACTTCCGGCAGTTGGTAGTATTCGCCGGTCTCCAGCATCCGGCGAACTTGCGAGATGTGGTATTCCTTCGCCACTTGAGATTCACCCCTTTGTTGATTTGCCGACCGCACTTCGTCGGCCGGAGGTTTTGCGTTGAGCTGCTCGAGCTCGGCCTCGAGCTCGGCGATCTCGCCCTGGAGCTTCGACTTCTTCTGCTCGAGCTCGCCCTTCTGCGCCTCGAGCTTCCCGACTTCCTCTTCCACAACAGCCAGTTCCTCGTCGGTCTGGGCTTCCGTGGCGGCCGTCTCCAGCGTTTCGCTGCGCTTTTGCAGCTCCTCTTCCTGGATCAGGAGATCCGCCAGCGCATTCTTGCGCTGCTCAATCTTCTTGCTGATCAGCAGTTGCCTGAGCAATGCTTCTCACCCTTTCGATGATTTTTTGTCGCCGCGCCTCAAGCAGGCGGGCGCGGTGCTCTTCGACTTGTTGCTTGCGGGCCTGCACCCCGGTGTCCTCGTAGGCCGGGAAGGTGACGACGCTGACCTC
>Ga0207747_1001608_pt1 | contig 15235 bp, 14 predicted proteins | sample HigsolmetaGSP11D_FD_184839 | JGI IMG/M metagenome (GOLD analysis project Ga0207747, IMG submission 184839) | High solid enriched microbial communities from the Joint BioEnergy Institute, USA - SP1-1-D (SPAdes) | ecosystem: Engineered > Bioreactor > SSF (Solid state fermentation) > Aerobic >...
CGCGCCGCGCAGCTTGCCCATGCCCTCACCGGGCGCGGCGTACGGCAGGGGGAGCGTATCGCCACCCTGGCCTGGAACGAGCACCGGCACCTGGAAGCCTATTACGGCATCTCCTCCATGGGCGCAGTGCTGCATACGGTGAACCCCCGCCTCTTCTCCGACCAGATCGCCTTCATCCTGTCCGATGCGCAGGACACCCACCTGCTCGTGGACCCAACCCTGCTGCCGGTGGTGGAGAAGCTGGCCGGGAAGCTGCCGCCCTCGCTCCGCGCCGTGGTGGTGATGGGGGAGGAATCGCAGATCCCGGCCGAGTCATCGCTGCGCGGCAAGGTGGAGATCCTGGCGCAGGAGGCGCTGATCGCCGGACAGCCGACCCAGTTCGACTGGCCGGAGCTGGATGAGCGGACCGCCTCCTCCCTCTGCTACACCTCCGGCACTACGGGGGAGCCGAAGGGCGTGCTCTACAGCCACCGCTCCACGGTGATCCACGGCCTCGCCACCCTGCAGAGGGACGTGTTCAACATCGGTGCCACGGATGTGGTGATGCCGGTGGTGCCGATGTTCCATGTGAATGGCTGGGGCATCCCCTATGCCGCCGGCATGGCGGGGGCGAGCCTGGTGCTGCCCGGGCCGAAGCTGGACCCCGCCAGCCTGTTCCGGCTGTTCGAGGAGGAGGGCGTCACCTTCTCCGCCGGCGTGCCGACCATCTGGACCGCGCTGCTGCAATGGCTGCGTGCCGATCCGTCGCGGAAGTTCACCCGCCCGCCGCGCCTCGTGGTCGGCGGCACGGCGCTGCCCACCGCCATCAATGCCGGCTTCCTGAAGGAATACGGCGTCGAGATCCTGCATGCCTGGGGCATGACGGAGACCAGCCCCCTCGGCACCACCAATGCCCGCAAGCCGGAGAATGCGGACTGGGACCAGGACCGCTTCCTGGACTATTCCCGCAAGCAGGGGCGCCCGCTCTTCGGCGTGGAAATCCGTGCGCTGGACCCGGCGGGCCAGCCCATCCCGCGGGATGGCGTGGCTTTTGCGGAATTGCAGGTGCGCGGCCCCTGGATCGCCAGCGCCTATTTCAACCGGGAGAAGGACGCCGCCTTCACCGAGGACGGCTGGTTCCGCACCGGCGATGTGGTGACACTGGACGAGCTCGGCTGCATGGAGATCGTGGATCGCGCCAAGGACGTCATCAAGTCCGGCGGCGAGTGGATCTCCTCCATCACGCTGGAGAACCTCATCATGGGCCACCCCGCCGTGCAGGAGGCGGCGGTGATCGCCATGCGCCACAGCAAATGGGACGAGCGGCCGCTGCTGCTGGTGGTGCCGAAGCCCGGCATGAATCCGACGAAGGAGGAGATCCTCGGCTATTACGAGGGCAAGGTGGCGAAGTGGTGGATCCCGGATGCGGTGGAATTCGTGGAGGAATTGCCGCACACCGCCACCGGCAAGCTGTGGAAGGCGGAGCTGAAGAAGCGCTACCGTGACCGGGTGGCGGAATAGCCGGAACAAGCGCCGCAGGGAGGACCAGGCATGATCGTCGATCTTCGCATCTACACCTGCATGCCCAACCGGCTGGCCGAATTCGTCGCGCTGTACGAGAAGGAAGCCTGGCCGATCCAGTTGAAGTACCTGGAGAACTGCCTGGGCTGGTACACCACCGTGGAGGGCGAGCTGAACACGGTGGTGCATCTCTGGGGCTACCAGGACCAGGGCGACCGCGAGCGCCGGCGCGCCGCCATGGCGGCCGACCCGGCCTGGAGCGCCTATCTGCGCAAGGCGGGCGAGTCGGGCCTGCTGGTCAAAATGCAGAACCGCATCATCCGCCCCACCGCCTTCTTCGAAGCCTACACGGCCAGCAAGGCGTGATCGGCGCAATTGCGGCGCTCCTCCTCTGCCAATTGGCGGGGGGAGGTCGCGGCCCGCGCGCTGCATCTGCCGCTGCTATGGCGGCTGCTGCTGGGCTGATCCGGGGTCAGCCGAACCAGCTCGGGCTCCGCGCTGCGCTTCGGCGCATGGGTGCGGATACCGCCTGCCCGGCGCCGGCCTGCCGCGCCGCCATGGCACCGAGTGCCAGGGCGCCGAGGCCTGCCAGGGTCGCCGCCGTGGCCACCGGATGCAGTTGCGCCTCCAGGAACAGGCTGGTCCTGCGGACCGGGGCGACGGGACGGGTCAGGCTGTGCTCCGTTCCGTCCTCCTTGGGCTTGTCCAGGTTGTCCGCGCGCTGCGGCGATGGCGCCTTGTCCGTCGTCTGGGCGCCGTAGCCGACCGCCTCCAGCACCAGGTCGGTAGCACGCGGGAAAAGCGTGCCGGCCAGGGAAATGGCATAGCCGCCGAAGCCCACCACGATGTCCCGCTTCCGGTGCTCGCAGGCATACAGGATGGCGCGGGCGACCAGGCGCGGATCATAGGCCGGCGGCGGCACCCTTATACCCGGCGAGTCCAGCAGGTTGCGCGCATGCTCCTGGAACGGCGTCTCGATGCTAGAGGGCTTGATGAGGGTGACGCTGACCGGCGCACCGTCCCGCTCCAGCTCCATCCGCAGCGCGTCGGTGAAGGCGCGTACCGCGTGCTTGGTGGCGGAATAGGTGCCCTGCAACATCATGGCGCGATCGGAGAGCACGCTGCCGACATTGACGATGGCGCCGCCGCCACGCTGGCGCAGCTCGCGCGCCGCGATGAGGGAGCCGTTCACCACGCCCCAGTAATTCGTTTCGAAGACCCGGCGCTGGTCCTCGATCGGGGTCTTCTCGAGTTCGCCCAGGATGGAGGTGCCGGCATCGTTCACCCAGGAATCGAAGCCGCCGAAGGCATCCCGCGCGCAGCGGGCGGCCGCTTCCAGCGCATGCTTGTCGGCGACATCGGCGGCGACGTATTCGGCCTGGCCACCGCGGGCGCGAGTTTCCTCCGCGATCCGGCGCAGGGCGTCCTCGTTCCGGGAAACCAGCACCAGCTTCGCGCCACGCTCCCGCGCCAGCCTTGCGGTGGCCAGGCCGATGCCGGAACTGGCACCGGTGATGACAATGACCTGCTGCGAGAGCGGCTTAAGCCTGACCTGCGACATGGCGATGCCCGCGGGAATGGGGTGGGAGTCTCGGGCTGAACCCTCTCTCCCGGCCTCCGGTTCCCGGGCGGGCGGCCGTGGCTCAGATCGTCAGCCTGCCGGCCTTCGCCGCCGCATAGCGGGACGCGACCTTGTCCCAGTTCACCACGTTCCACCAGGCCGCCAGGTAGTCCGGCCGGCGGTTCTGGTATTTCAGGTAATAAGCGTGCTCCCAGACATCGTTGCCCATCAGCACGCGGCCGCCATCCATCAGCGGCGTGTCCTGGTTCGGCCGGCTGGTCAGGGCGAGCTTGCCGTTGCGATCCACGGTGACGAAGACCCAGCCGGAGCCGAAGACGCGGGCGCCCATGGCGTTGAAATCCGCCTTCAGCTTGTCGAGGCCGCCAAGATCGCGGTCGATCGCCTGCGCCAGCTCGCCGGTGGGTGCGCCGCCCTTGCCGCCCATGATCTCCCAGAACATCGAATGGTTGGCATGGCCGCCGGCATTGTTGCGCACGGCGGTCCTGACCGATTCCGGCACCTCGGAGAGCTTGGCCAGGATCTGCTCCAGCGGCAGCCGGGCGAGCTGGGCGTGATCCTTCAGCGCGTTGTTCAGATTCGCGACATAGGCCGCATGGTGCCGGTCATGGTGGATCTGCATGGTCTGTGCGTCGATATGCGGCTCGTTCGCATTCGGCGCATAGGGCAGCGGCGGCAGGGTGAAAGGTCCGGTGGCGGCGGCCTGCTGCGCCAGGCCGGATCGAGGCGCCGCCCAGGCGGCGGCGATGCCTGCACCGCCCAGGATCAGCGCGCGACGGTTGAGCATGACGGACATGGGCTTCTCCCGAATGGCAGCCTGCGGCGGCCGGGCCATGCCGGCGCCGCGACCAGAATGCCCTCGCTCCTGTTCCGCCGGAAGAGCGGAACCGGCACCGGCCGGGCGGCGTTGCATCGCTAACGTTTCCCGCAGGGAAGGAGCGAGACGATGGGCAGCGCAGCCAATGATTTTTCTGACGACGCACGCAACCTGCGCGATCAGGCCGCGGCCTCGGCCAACCGCGTCAGCGACGACGCGCGGGAAGAGCTGGCCAAGCTCCGCGCTCAGGTGGAGAGGCTGATGCAGGAACGGGTGACCCCCGCCCTGGCCGGTGCCGCCGACACGGTGCAGGACTATGCCAGCCGCGCCCGCCACACCATCGAGGACCAGGCGGATGCGATCAGCGAGACGGTGCGGGAGCGGCCGCTGATGGCCGTCGCGGTCGCCGCGGTCGCCGGCTATCTGCTCGGCCGGCTGATGGGTGGCAACACCTACGTCTATCAGCGCGACCGGTAAGGCGCTTCGGCCCGCGCATGTTCGCCGGACACGCTCCGGCCATTCCCTTCCGATCGCATCCCCCGGCCGGGGGATGCCCTGGACCGGAGGCCACGGGACCATGCGGGTGATCCGCCTGCTCCGCATCGCCGCACAGGCGGAAGCCCTGCGCTGGAAGCGGCTGGGCCGCGGCTTCGCCATCCAGGCGGTCCTCGCCGTCGTGGCCGTCGTCTTCGCGCTGATGCTGCTGCTGATGCTGCATGTCGCGGCGCTGGTCTGGCTGAGCGACATGCTGGGCGGCGCCAAGCTGGACGGTGTCTGGGCGGCGCTGATCGTCGCCTTCGTGGATCTGGTCATCGCCGCGCTGCTCGGCCTGCTGGCGGCGCGCCGGGCCGAGGACCCGTTGGCCGTGGAGGCCGAGCGGGTGCGCGACGACGCGCTGCGGCAGGTGGGCGACCAGACCGCCCGCGCCGCCATGTTGGCGCCCCTGCTGCGAAGCAGATCGGCCAAGAAGGGGCTGCTCGGCGCGGCGCTGACCGCGGCGGTGGTGGGGCTGATCTCCTCCCGGCGCTGAGCCGGGAGGCCCCCTCTCCCCCCGGCGGCCCGGACCGATTAGGTTGCCGGTCCCATGCGCTACCTCTCCACCCGCGGCCAGGCCGCGCCCCGCGACTTCGAAGGCGTCCTCCTTGCCGGCCTGGCCGAGGATGGCGGCCTGTTCCTGCCCGAATCCTGGCCGGAACTTTCCGCTGCCGACTGGCGCGCCCTGCGCGGCCTGCCCTATGCGGAACTCGCCGCCCGGCTGATCCATCCCTTCGCCGGCGAGGCCCTGCGTTTCGAGGAATTGGCGGACATGACCCGCGCGGCCTATGCCGGCTTTGGCCATCCCGCCGTGGCGCCGCTGGTCCAGCTCGACCACCGCAGCTTCGCGCTGGAGCTGTTCCACGGGCCGACGCTGGCCTTCAAGGACATGGCGATGCAGCTCCTCGGGCGGCTGTTCGACCATGTGCTGGCCAAGCGGGGGCAGCGCATCACCATCGTCGGCGCCACCAGCGGCGACACCGGCTCCGCCGCCATCGAGGCCTGCCGCGAACGGGGCAGCATCGACATTGTCATCCTGCACCCGCACAACCGCACCTCCGAGGTGCAGCGGCGGCAGATGACCACCGTGCTCTCCTCCAACGTGCAGAACCTGGCGATCGAGGGCAGCTTCGACGACTGCCAGGACCTGGTGAAGGCGATGTTCAACGACGCGCCTTTCCGGGCGGAGATGCGCCTGGCCGCGGTGAATTCCATCAATTGGGCGCGGGTCGCGGCGCAGATCCCCTATTACGCCTATGCCGCCCTGGCGCTGGGCGCGCCGGACCGGCCGGTGGCCTTCAGCGTGCCCACCGGCAATTTCGGCAATATCCTGGCCGCCTGGGCGGTGCGCCGGATGGGGTTGCCGGTGGAGCGGCTGGTCATCGGCTCCAACCGCAACAACATCCTGGCCCGCTGGCTGGATGCGAACGACATGTCCATCCGCGCGGTGGAGCCGAGCCTCTCCCCGAGCATGGACATCCAGGTCTCCAGCAATTTCGAGCGCCTGCTCTTCGAGCTGCTGGACCGCGACGCCGCCGCGACGGCGGAGCAGATGCACCGCTTCCGCACCGATGGCCGCATGCCCGTGCCGGATGCCGCCTGGCGCAAGGCGACCGCCCTGTTCCGCGGCTTCACCCTGGACGATGCCGGTACGCTGGCGGAAATCCGCCATCTCTGGACCGCGGCCGGCTATCTGGCGGACCCGCATACCGCCGTCGGCACTGCCGCCGCCCGGGCGCATATGCCGGAGGACCCCTCCATTCCGATGGTGATCGCCGCCACCGCCCATCCGGCGAAGTTCCCGGATGCGGTGGAGGAGGCGACCGGCCGCCGCCCCCCTCTGCCCGCCCGCATGGCGGACCTATATGAGCGGGAGGAGCGTTATGCCGTTCTTGCCCCGGAGCTTGCCGAGGTGGAGGCCTTCGTCCGCTCCCACGCCCGTCGCAACACTGCCTGAAAGATCCCTCGCCCGATGTCCGATGCCGTCCGCGTGACCCGCCTGCCCAACGGCCTGACCGTGGTGTCGGAGACGATGCCCAGGGTCGAGACCGTCTCCTTCGGTGCCTATGTCGGCGCCGGCACGCGGAACGAGACCGCGGACGAGAACGGCGTCTCCCACTTCCTGGAGCACATGGCCTTCAAGGGCACGGAGCGGCGCGACGCCGCCGCCATCGCGCGGGAAATCGAGAATGTCGGCGGCCACCTGAACGCCTACACGGCGCGGGAGCAGACCGCCTATTACTGCAAGGTGCTGAAGGAGGACCTGCCGCTCGCCGTCGACATCATCGGCGACATCCTGACCCACAGCACCTTCATCCCGGAGGAGCTGGAGCGCGAGCGGGGCGTGATCCTGCAGGAGATCGGCCAGTCCAACGACACACCGGACGACATCATCTTCGACCATTTCCAGGCCACTGCCTTCCCGAACCAGCCCATGGGCCGCCCGACCCTCGGCACCGAGGATGTCATCAAGGCCATGCCGCGGGAGGCGCTGACCGGCTATATGCGGCACCATTACGGCCCCTCCCGCATGGTGATCGCCGCCGCCGGCGCACTGGAGCATGAGACGCTGCTGGACCTGGTGAAGCAGCACTTCGCCGACCTGCCGGATGTCGCGCCGCCGGAGCCCGAACCCGCCTTCTATGCCGGCGGCGAGTTCCGCGAGCATCGCGACCTCGACCAGGTGCATATCGTGCTCGGCTTCCCCGGCACCTCCTATACCGACCGGCTGCATTATCCGACGCTGCTGCTCTCCACCCTGCTCGGCGGCGGCATGTCCTCGCGCCTGTTCCAGGAGATCCGGGAGAAGCGCGGCCTGGTCTATTCGATCTACTCCTATGCCAATCCCTTCAAGGATGGCGGCGTCCTGGCAATCTATGCCGGCACCGGCGAGAAGGAGGCCGAGGAGCTTGTCCCCGTCACCATCGAGGAGCTGCGCAAGGTCCAGCGCGACGTGACGCAGGAGGAGCTGGACCGCGCCAAGGCGCAATTCCGCTCCGGCCTGCTGATGTCGCTGGAGAGCACCGGCAGCCGCACGGAGCAGCTCGCCCGGCAGCTCCAGGTGCATGGCCGCGTCATCCCGGTGGAGGAGATCAAGGCGAAGATCGCCGCCGTCACCATCGAGGAGGTGCAGGAAGCCGCAGCCGCCGCCTTCCGTGCCCGCCCGACCCTGGCGACGCTCGGCCCCGCCAGCAAGGTGCCGAACCTGGCCACCATCGCGGAGAAGCTTGCGGCATGAGCCATACGGACACGGTGCAGGCACTGGTCGCGGCAGCCCGCAAGGCGGGCGCGGATGCGGCGGATGCGCTGCTGGTCGCCGGCACCTCGCTCTCGGTGCAGCGGCGGCTCGGCAAGATCGAGCAATTGGAGCGGGCGGAGGGATTCGACCTTGGCCTGCGCGTCTTCGTGGGCAAGCGGCAGGCGATCGTCTCCTCGACCGATCCCGCGCCGGAGGGATTCGCCGCCCTGGCGGAACGCGCCATCGCCATGGCCCGCGCGGTGCCGGAGGACCCCTTCGCCGGCCTGCCCGATGCGCCGGACGGGTTGGTTGCCGCTGATCTCGATCTGGCCGATGCCGCCGAGCCGAGCGCCGAGGCGCTGATCGAGCGCGCCGCGGCGGCGGAGGAGGCGGCGCTGGCCGTGCCAGGCGTGACCAATTCCGAAGGCGCGGAGGCCGGCTATTCCCGCTACGCCATCGCGCTCGCCGCCAGCAACGGCTTCGCTGGCGAGTACGTCCGCACCAGCCATTCCATCTCCGCGACGGCGCTCGCCGGCCAGGGTACGGCGATGGAGCGGGACTACGACTACTCCACCACCGTGCACCTCTCCGACCTGGAGGATGCGGCGGAGATCGGCCGCCGGGCCGGCGACAAGGCGGTGGCGCGGCTGAACCCGCGCCGGCCGAAAACCGCGCGCATCCCGGTGGTCTTCGATCCGCGCGTGGCCAATTCCCTGCTCGGCCATCTCGCCGCCGCCATCAACGGCGCGGCGGTGGCGCGCGGCACCAGCTTCTTGAAGGATCGGCTCGGCCAGCGGGTGATGGCGCCGGGCATCACCGTGCTGGACGACCCGACGCGGCGGCGCGGCCTCCGCTCCCGCCCCTTCGACGGCGAGGGGATGAAGGGCGAGCGGCGCGCCATCGTCGAGGACGGGGTGCTGACCACCTGGATCCTCGACTGGCGCAGCGCCCGGCAGCTCGGCATGGCCAGCACCGGCCATGCCAGCCGCGGCACCTCCGGCCCGCCCGGACCGGCGCCGACCAATCTCTGGCTCGCCCCCGGCACCAGGACCCCGGCGGAGCTGATGGCCGATATCCGGGAAGGGCTCTACGTCACCGAGATGATCGGCATGGGGGTGAATGGCGTGACCGGCGACTACAGCCGCGGCGCCGCCGGCTTCATGATCCGCAACGGCGCCTTGGCGGAGCCGGTGAGCGAGATCACCGTTGCCGGCAACCTGAAGGACATGTTCCTCCACCTGACCCCGGCGGACGACCTGCAATTCCGCCGTGGCACCGATGCGCCGACCCTCCGCGTGGAGGGGCTGACCATGGCGGGGGCCTGAGCGGTCGCGGAGGCCCTCGACCAGGCGGGCGCTGACCTCCGGCCAGACCTCAGCGCGGAGGCGCACCACTTCGACCATCGGCGCAGCCGGGGGCCCACCTCTCGTCCCGGGGCGCCGGCTCGGTCAGTGCTGCTGGAACGCCTGCACCGTTGCCGCGGCGATCCGCGCGGCGAGCGGCATGGTGTCGAGCGGGCGCTCGCCGGCCAGATCGCGTGCAACCAGCGCGAAGTCCACGCAGGCATCATTCTCCGCCTCGGCGCTCTCCCGCAACACCGCCGCCATCCAGGCACAGCGTTCGGCCCAGAAGCCGCGCCGCTCCGGCAGAAGCTGCGTCAGCACCGCCTCGATCCGCTGCTTGCGCGTCCGGAGCGGGTGCAGCAGCGCCTCCACCTCCTCGCCCGCCTCGAACCAGGATTCGAGCACCGAGAAATCCTGCTCCCAGCCGGCCGAGGCCCGATGCGCCGCGAGCGCCGCCGCCGCATCCGTCCGTTCGGCCGGCAATCCGGCGAGCAGGTCCGTCGCCAGCACAAGGGGCGGGACGGCCTCGGGGTGGAGCGGTCCCAGGCCGAGCGTTTCGGCCACCTGCAGCAGCCCGAAGGGTGGCGGGACATCCCGCGCCAGATTCGCGGCCAGCGCATCGGCCAGCCGCCGCTCCAACAAGGCAATGGGGATCTCGGTGGTCTCGATCCCGGCGGCCGTCATCTGCCCGATCATTGCCTCCGCCTCGGTCCGGCTCAGGCCCTCGGCAACCCAGGCATCGGTGATGCCGGCCCCGGTCTTGACCAGCACCGCAGCCAGCGCAAAGCGCCGCCCCTGCCTGGCCAACCCGAACAGGCTCTGCGCTCCCGCCCCGTCGCAGAGGGTGGACAGAATGCGGCGGATCTCCGGCCGCGGCGCCGGCGCGGGCGGCATGACCGTCGGCCGCAGGGCACGGACCGCAGCATCGAGTTCCGCCCGGCGCCCTTCCGCGAGCCAGGGGCGCAGGCGCACCAGCCGCTCCACCAGGCGGCTCGGCACCGGATGTCCGGGGGGCGGCCGCGCCAGGGCGTGGAGGGCAGCGGCGCTCGTCGCCCGATCGGCGGCACAGGCGAAGCCCAGCGCCGCCTCCCGCACCGCGGCATTGTCGGACATGGCAAGCGCGGCGGCCATGGCGGCGCGGTGCTCCGGCGGAAACGCCGCTCCGGTCGCCGCCAGTTCCGCATAGATGGCGAAGGGGTCGCCGAGGGCCGCGGCGATCGCCTCGAGCTCATTCCCGGGATTCGTCTGCTCCGGCTCCGGCGGCATGGCGCCGGACCGCGCCTCCACCGCATTCAGCACCGCCTGCTGCAGCGCCTCCCCCGGATCCAATTCGGCCTGCGCGAAGGCGCGCGCCAGCAGCATGAGCGTCCCGGGGGCAGCCCCCTGTTTCGCCAGGGCCGCCGCTATGTCCGCGCGCACCGCGGCAATGGCGCGCCCGGCATCGGTATTGCCGCCATTCGCCCGCAGCCGCAGCACATCAAGGGCCCGCTCAAGCAGGAAGGCGCAGCCATGGATCAGGCGGTCGTTCGGGTGCTTGCGACGGGCTTCGGCGAGCAGGCAGGCGGCAATCTCCGCGGTCGCGCCGGTCTCCGCGAGCATCTCCCCGGCGGCCCAGGCGCCCTCGCTCGGTCCGGGGCCGCATTCCAGCTCCTCGCCGATGGCCCTGGCGATCCGGGCGATGGCGGTCCGCGGCGTCATGCTTGCCTCCCTTCCATCGGGGCGCCTCAGGGTAATGCTCCACCCGGCAAAACCCAGCCTTCGATTCCGCCGGTGGAGAGAGCGGGCCCCCGGGCGCAGCAGGGAACGGTCCCCGGTCCGCAAGGATAGGCCCTTCGGCCGCTTGCGCCCGAAGTATTGCGGAAACCGCACATGGCCGAGGCGGGTTCATCTTTCCAGGGAGGGCCGGAGGATGGCGATCGGGGAATGGCGCAAACCACGCGAGCAGATGGAACGCGAGGCGATCACCGCCCTGGCCGAACTCGCCGCCGGCTATACCGGCGAGGCGCCGCTGCGCGAGATGGCGGCGCTGGCGATCATAGTCTCCCGCCAGATCCCGGAGCTCGTGGAGATGGGCGTCTTCCCGCGTGGCGAACTTGGCCCGGACGCCATGCGGGCCATGGTGGTGGTGACGGACATCGCCGCCGGCTGGGATGACGAGCGGGAGCGCATCGAGGAATTCGTCGGCGGGATCGAGAATGGCGACCTCGGCCGCCTGGTCGGCGCCGCCCGCATCTGGGCGCGCGGCGTCTGGGAGACGATGGTGCCGCTCAGCCCCCTGGACAAGCAGAAGACGCTGGACGCGCTGCGCCAGGCATGAGCGGCCTGTGAGATGCAAGCCGCGCCCCGGTTCACCGTGCCGGCTGCTGTTGCTGCGCACTCTGCAACTTGTCGATCAGGGCGGTGGCGGCAGCCACGCAGGCCTGCATGGATTCCTGCAGCGCGCAGTGGATGTCGGCCTCCGAATCGCCGCGGCGCAGGCGGAAATGCGCGGCGGGGTCCGGGTGCGAGCCGTGCTCGCGGTGGCGCATTTCACGCATCATGCGCATCATTCCCGGCCCCATCATGCCGCCTGATGGACCGCCGGGACCGCCGGCCATGGGTCCCTGCTGGCCCGGGCCCGGTCCGGGACCGGGGGGCATGGGCTGGGCCAGGGCGGGACCGGCAGCGAGGCCGAAGCCGATCGCCAGGGCGGCGGCAAGGGCGGGATGGCTGGTCATGGACGGGATCTCCCTCCGGTCTGCGCCACCGCAACGCCCGAGAGCCTACCCGAGTGCCCGGCGGGGGAAGGCCGGCGCGGGATTGTGCGGCCTGGCCGGCGGCGCAGGGCGCCATCCCTTGGTGCTCCCGCTTCGATGATGCCGGCATCGGACGGCGGGTTCCGGTTCCGGTCGCAATCGCCACCACCGCTCCCTATATATGCTGCAACGAAACCGGTAGCGGAGAGAACTTCCGGATGCGCCGTCCAGCCTTCCTCCTGGCCGCCGTCGCGGCTGCTGCCCTGGCGCTCGCCCCGGCCCTGGCCGATGCCCGGCCAGGCGGCGGCGGGTCCTATGGCAGCCGCGGCAGCCGCACCTACAGCGCCCCGCCCGTCACGCGTACCGCGCCCAATGCGGCGCGGCCGATGGAACGGAGCATGACCGAGCCCAGCCGCCCCGCCACGCCCTATGGGCAGCAGGCGCAGCGGCCCTATGGCCAGACCGCCCCGGCCGGCGGCGGCTTCTTCTCCCGCTCGCCCTTCATGTCCGGGCTGCTGGGCGGGCTGATCGGCGTCGGGCTTGGCGGGCTGCTCTTCGGCCATGGGCTGTTCGGCGGGATGCACGGCTTCGGCTTCGCCGGCTTCCTGGGCCTGCTGCTCCAGATCGCGCTGATCGTCCTGCTGGTCCGCTGGGCCATGAGCTTCTTCCGCAACCGGGCCGGGCAGCCCGCCCCGGCGGGGATGCCGAACCGGATGGCGCGGGAGGCGGCCAGCGCCGCCCCTGGCCCGCGCGGCATGGGCATGGGCGGCGGGGCTGGCCCCGGCACCGCCCCGCTGACGCTGCAGAAGGAGGACTTCGATACCTTCGAGCGGATGCTGAAGCAGGTGAACGAGGCTTGGTCGCGCCAGGATCTCTCCGCCCTGCAACGCCTGGCGACGCCGGAGATGGTCCAGTACTTCGCCGATGACCTGGCCGATCTTTCCAGCCGCGGGCTGCGCAACGAGACGCGCGACGTGGTGCTGGAACAGGGCGACCTTGCCGAGGCCTGGCGGGAGGGCAACCGGGACTACGCCACCGTCGCCATGCACTTCTCCATGGTGGACGTGACCCGCCGCCTGGCCGATGGCCGGGTGGTGGAGGGCGACCCGGAACTCCGCACCCGCGCCACGGAGCTCTGGACCTTCACCCGGTCCCAGGGCGGGTCCTGGCTGCTCTCGGCCATCCAGCAGACCGGCTGAGCCTTACCGCCGGGTGAAGCTTCCTGCCGCCGTCCTCACCAGGAGGTGAGGGCGGCGGTACTGTAATTGTGGCAATCGCGGGCCAAATCATGGCATCATCATGGCAGAACCTGCCTGAATCATGCCACCAATCGGAGACTCCTGAATGCTTGCCCTGTGCTTCCTGGCCGTATTCGCCGCCGTCGGCGGACTGATTGCGGTCGGGCTTGCCCTCGGCCCGGCGGCCCTGGCCACCCCGGCCCTGCTGGCCGCCCCGGCACTGGGCGCCACCTCGCTCGCCAGCGGCCTTGCCGCCGCCTTCCTGGCCATGCGCCGGCAGGGCTGAGGCAAGGAAGGTCGATCACGACTATTCCGGGGCGGGCCCGGGCATGATAAGGGGCTCGCCCTCGAAATGCCCGATTCCATATGTTCCGGCGGCTGACCAGGCACCCCGCCACTCAGGCCGCGCTGGCCTGGCTGCTTGGCCTCTATCTCTCCTGCGTCTTCCGCACCACGCGCTGGACGCTGCTGGGCGAAGAGCATCTGCGCGCCGCGCTGCAGCCGGAGGGCGGGCGCTGCCGCCCGGTCATTGCCGCCTTCTGGCATGAGCGCCTGCCGCTGATGCCCATGCTCTGGCTGGAGGCCCGGCGGCAGGTGCCGGAGATGGCGCCAATGCAGGCGCATGTCCTCGTCTCCCGCCACCGCGATGGGCGCTTCATCGGCAATATCGTGCGGCGCTTCCGGCTGGAGATGGTGCATGCCTCCTCTTCCCGCGGCGGCGCGGCCGGGCTCAGGGCGCTGCTCCGGGTGCTGCGGCGGGGCGACATGGTCGTCATCACGCCGGATGGCCCGCGCGGGCCAAGGCGCAAGGCGGCGCCGGGGGTGGCGCAGCTTGCCGCCGCCTCCGGCCTGCCGGTGCTGCCTTGCGCCGCCTCCTCCGGGCGGCAGCGGATCCTGGCAAGCTGGGACCGGATGCGGCTGCCCCTGCCCTTCGCCCGCGGCGTGCTCGTCCTCGGCCCGCCCATCACTGTGCGGCGCGGGGAGGAGGAGGCCACCCTGCCGGCGATCGAGGCGGCGCTGACCGCGGCCTGCGAGGCGGCGGATGCCTGGGAGGCCACCGCCCCCACCGGGCGCATGGGCATGATGGCGGCATGAGCCTCGCGGGTACGGTCTGGCACTGGGGCGCGACGGCGGCGGCGCCGCTGCTGCCGCTGCATCTCCGCCGGCGCGCGGCGAAGGGGAAGGAGATCCCGGAACGGCTGGCGGAACGGCGCGGCGAGGGCGCGGCCCGGCCACCGGGCCGCCTGCTCTGGCTGCATGCGGCCAGCGTGGGGGAGACGCTCTCCATCCTGCCGGTGCTGGAGGCCTTGGCGGAGCGGGCACCGGACCTGGCGCTACTGCTGACCACCGGCACCGTCACCTCCGCCGGGCTGCTTGGCCGCCGGCTCAGCCCGGCGCTGGCGCAGCGGGTGCTCCACCGCTTCGTGCCGCTGGACGTGCCAGGCTGGGTGGCCCGCTTCCTCGATACCTGGCGACCGGATGCAGCCGCCTTCGTAGAGAGCGAGTTCTGGCCCAACCTGGTCGCGGCGGCGCAGGGCCGGGGCATCCCGCTGGCATTGGTGAATGCCCGGCTTTCCGAGCGTTCCGCCCGGCGCTGGCGCTGGCTGCCGGGCCTGGCACGGGAGATCGCCGGCGGCTTCGATCTGGTGCTGGCGCAGTCGGAGGCCGATGCCGCCCGGCTGCGCGGCATCGGCGCGGCAGGCGCGCTGTGCCTGGGCAACCTGAAGGACGCCGCGCCCCCCCTGCCGGCGGACCCCGTGGCGCTGCGGGAATTGCGGCAGGCGGTGGGGGAGCGGCCGGTCTTCCTCGCCGCCAGCACCCATCCGGGGGAGGAGGCGATCGCGATCGCAGCGCATGCGGCGCTGGCAGCCCGGCATCCGGACCTGCTGACCATCCTGGCGCCGCGGCACCCGGAACGCGGCCCCGCGGTGGCCGCCGAGGCGGCGGGACATGCCGTGGCGCGCCGCGGCGCGGGAGAACTGCCGGGGCCGGAGACCGCCATCTATGTGGCGGACACGCTGGGCGAATTGGGGCTGTTCTACCGGCTGGCACAGGTCTGCCTGGTCGGCGGCTCCCTGGTCCCGCATGGCGGGCAGAATCCGCTGGAGCCGGCGCGGCTCGGCTGCCCCATCCTGCTCGGGCCGAATACCTGGAATTTCGCGGAGCCGGTGGCGCGGCTGCTGGCCAATGGCGGGGCGCAGCGGGTGGAGGGGCCGGACCCGGCGGCAGCGCTGGCGGCTGCGGTGGGGGA
>Ga0207747_1001610_pt1 | contig 15205 bp, 13 predicted proteins | sample HigsolmetaGSP11D_FD_184839 | JGI IMG/M metagenome (GOLD analysis project Ga0207747, IMG submission 184839) | High solid enriched microbial communities from the Joint BioEnergy Institute, USA - SP1-1-D (SPAdes) | ecosystem: Engineered > Bioreactor > SSF (Solid state fermentation) > Aerobic >...
TGATGGGCGTGCTGCCGCTGGCAAGCGGCCGGATCACCCTGGACGGGCAGGACATCTCGCGCCTGCCGCCGCACCGGCGCGCAGCGCTCGGCATGGCCTACGTGCCGCAGGGGCGCGACATCTTCGCGCGCCTGACTGTCGAAGAGAACATCGTCATGGGCATGGCCGCGCTGCCGGGCGCGCGCGCCCGGCGCATCAAGGACGAGATCTATGAGCTTTTCCCGGTGCTGAAGTCCATGCTCGGCCGGCGCGGGGGCGACCTGTCGGGCGGCCAGCAGCAGCAGCTGGCCATCGCCCGCGCCCTGGTGGCCGAACCCCGCCTGATCATCTTCGACGAGCCCACCGAAGGGATACAGCCGTCCATCATCAAGGACATCGGCCGGGTCATCGGCCTGCTGCGCGAGCGCGGCGACATCGGCATCCTGCTGTGCGAGCAGTACTTCGACTTCGCGCGCGAACTGGCCGACGGGTTCGTCGTCATGTCCCGCGGCGAGGTCGTCGCCCGCGGCGACCGCTCGCAGATGGACGGGGAGGACGTGCGGCGGCATTTGTCGGTGTAGCGGGTTGCCCAGCAGGCCGGATACGCCGAGCGCCGCAGGAGCCATACGGCTGCGGCGTTGCCTTGCGAAAAAATAGATGCGGCGGCCTAAAGAATCGAAAAAGATGGCCGATATAGGGCGGGGGAGAGCGATGCGCAGGATTGCGATGAGGCGCTCGGCCTCGGCCCGCGCTTGTCCTGTGGGCGTACCAAGGCATCCGCTTCCGCCACACAGATCGCCAGCAAACCTCCATGCCCAGACGCCCGGATACAGCCGCGACAACCGTACTCGCCATAGAGTTGTTGCGCCGTATCCCGCGAAACCGCCGTGTCACCGCTTCCGAACTGCACCAGCAGCTCCGTTATGCCGGCATGGAGCGCGATCTGCGGACGATTCAACGCCAATTGGAAATGCTGTGCGAGCATTTCGATATCGAACGCGATGACCGCAGCAAACCCTATGGGTACCGCTGGAAACTCCAGTCCGGCGGGCTATCGCTGCCGGCGTTGAGCGAGCAGGAAGCGTTGCTGCTGCTATTGGCCGACGAGCATCTTCGCCACTTGCTGCCGAGCAGCGTCATGAAATCGATGGCGGGCTTCTTCCAGCAGGCGCGCGGCAAGATCGGCCTGCCCGATGCCAACAGGCCGGCGCGCCAGTGGCTAAGAAAAGTCCGGGTCGTCAGCCCGACGCAGCCCACCTTGCCGCCGAAGATCGAGGAGGGGGTCTTCGAGGCGGTGAGCAATGCGCTGTATGCGAATTTCTGGCTCGAGTTGGATTACCGGAACGCGGCGGGCAAATTCCAAAGCGCCTGCGTCATGCCATTGGGGCTGGCCCAGCAGGGAGTCAGACTGTACCTGGTGTGCCGCTATGAGGGCTATTCCGAAGAGCGGATCCTGGCGCTGCACCGGATCCAGTCGGCGCGCGTCACAATCCGGCCCTTCGAGCCGCCGGCCGATTTCGATCTGGAGCGCTACGACGGCGACGGGAAGTTCGGCTTCGGCAATGGGAAAAGGGTGCGGCTGCGCTTTTGCATCGATGCGGAGACGGGTCTCCATCTGCGCGAGTCGCCACTGGCGGCGGACCAGGAGGTGGTCGTCCGTGATCGATGGCTGGAGGTTGCCGCGACCGTCGTGGAAACGGTGCAGCTGCATCGCTGGCTGCGAGGGTTCGGCCCGAAGGTGTGGGACGTGCGGATGGACGAGGAAGAGGAGGGAAGCGACGCGGAAGCGGACGCGCTGCGACATGTTTTGTCGTGACCCTGGAGAAAATACCCACCTTACCGAGACGAAGGGCTGAGCCCGGATCTCATTCTGAGGGACTGTGGAACCATGGAAAATAATGATCAGGCCGCCAAGACTGCGGACGGCGAGACGGAGCAGGGCGGCCGCGGGCATGCCCGGACTCATGCCCGGGCCGTGCGCGCCGGGGTCGCGATGTCGGCCGGGGAAACGGTCCAGCGCTTCGGGAGCGCCGGGGCGGAGTTCATCAAGGGCTATCGCGGCGTCGATAACGAGACGGGCCAGCGATTCGCGAAAGGCCTGGCCGATATCGCCCGACACAAGGTAAACGCCGATCCCGTCCAGGCCGCCAGGAACATCAAGCAGCAGGCGGGCTACTCGGCCGAGGTGGCGGCGACCAGCCGCGACAATGCCGAAGCCATCATCGCCGGCTCCAACCGGCGGACCATGCGCTCGGACGATCTGGCGCAGTACGGAAAAAATCACAGCGTGGTGGACCGGGTCCAGCTCATTGATGGCCGGATCGTCGACGGCACCCAGGCGCAAATGAAATTCGTCGGCGACCGGGATACGCTGTTTGCGCGCATCGCACGCGAAGACGGCAAGTTTGCCCGCTACCGCGGCGTCAAGCTGGAACTGCCGTCGGAACAGTATGCCGACGCCCAGGAATATTGCCGAGAACAAGCCCGGCAATTGCGTAGCAATGCCCTCGAGGCCGAGGCGAGCGGCAGGCCGCCCGAAGTAGCCGCCAAGCTCAGACGCGAGGCTGACAACTACGACGAACTCGGCGCAAATGTCCGCGACAGCGGATTGACGACGGAGCAGGCCATCTTCTACCGCGAGCATCCCGGGCTCGCCACGCTGCGTGATGTTGCGCAGACCGGGCATCGCGCCGGGCTGGAGGGAGCAAAGTACGGCGCGATCATCGGGGGCAGCGTCTCTGTCCTGAAGAACGCTTTTGCCGTCGCACAGGACCGGATGTCGTTGCGGGACGCCGCGGCGGGGACCGCGCGGGATGTCGCCACGTCGGCGGCGCTCGGCTATGGCACCGCGGCTGCCGGCGCCATGGCGAAGGCGGCGATGCAGCAGTCCGGCAGCCAGACAATGCGCGCATTGGTGAACACCAGCGCTCCCGCATTGGCTGTCAATATCTGCATATCCCTGGGCGGATCGGTCAAGCGCTATGTCAATGGCGAGATCACGGAATCCGAGCTGCTCGAGGAAACCGGCGAGAAGGGCGCCGGCATGCTCTCGGCCGGCATGATGGCCGCGCTGGGCCAGGTGGCCGTGCCCATCCCCTTCGTCGGCGCGGCGATCGGCGGTATGGTGGGCTATACCCTGTCCTCCATGTTCTACCAGGCCGCTCTCGATGCGGCGAAAGGGGCCGAGCTGTCGCGCGAACATCTGCAGCGCGTGCGGGAAATCGAAGCCGCCGCCCGCGCGCAGATCGCCGCGGAGCAGGCAGCGCTGGACGCCTTCATGGCGCGCGAAATGCCGCTGCTCCATCAGGAGACCCGGCAACTGTTCCTGCTCGTCGATGCGGCAGGCGGCAGCGGCATCGACGATCTGGCCGCGGCCGTCAACCGCTATGCGACGCTTCTGGGCAAGCAGCTGCAATTCGCCTCGCAGGCGGAGTTCGACGCCTTCATGGCCAGCGACGACACGCTGCGGCTGTGATAGCGGCTTGCCAAACCAATCCTGCTTTCAACACCAACGGAGGCCATACATGCTGCTGAAGCAGCTTTCCGATGCCGACAGGCGCATTTTTCTTTGCCTGGCCGAACTCGTCAGCCTGTGCGACAAACCCATGCTATGGAACGGCAAGCGCAGGGAGGAGGCGACCACGGCGGATTTCAAGGCCGACGAGATTTCGCTGGAATGGGACCCGCCGGTGTTCGCGGCAATGAAGGAACTCGCCTCGAGGCTGGTGGGGGACGATGACTTCGACACGATGCGCATGCCCGGGTCCGACAACTTCTGGAGCTTCACGATCGGCGGATCGATGGGCGGATCATCGAGAGGCGGATCGAGCGTCGCCGAAGCGCTGACCAAGCGCCTGAAGGACTTGCCCTTGTCCGCAGAAGGAGACCCGGCGGCCCGGGTCACCGTGGCGGCCGAAGTGCTGCGCGACATTCTCAAGGACCATCAAGCCGCGACGCCGTCCGTGCCCAAGCTGATGCTGTTCGAGCTCTTCCTGCTGTCCCTGACGGGCGGGAGCCTTTCCAGTATCCAATGGCAGGTGCTGGCCGAGGTCAAGCATCACTACAAGCTCGAAGACTACATCGTCGACGACCTCCTGGAGCGGGCCCGCAGCACGCATGCCGAGGCCCAGAAAACCATCGCCATCATCCTCGAATAAGGAGCAACCACTATGGCAGTCCCCATCGTACTGGGCGTGATCGCGGCCGGCACCGCCATCTACGGCGCAGTCAAGGGCGTCAGCGGCGCCATGGACCACAGCAGCGCGAACGACCTCAACAACGATGCGCAAGCAATGGTCGATTCCGCAAGGCGGCGCGTCGATACGCAGCGCGAGACGACGAACGCGGTCCTCGAGGACTATGGCGCACGCAAGCTGCGGGCCTTCAATGGAATCGTCGCCGAATTCATCGAGACCTTCGGGCGACTGAAGAACGTGGAGTCCATCCGCACGCCCGAACTCGACAAGCTGGAGCTTGGAGACTTTTCCAAGGTGACCCTGCAGGGGCTGCGCAACGACTACGCATTGCTGAAGAGTTCGGGCATCGGCCTGGGCTCCGGGCTGGGGGGTGGCGCGGCGCTGGCCTTCGGTGCGTACAACGGCACCATGCTGCTGGCGACGGCGAGCACCGGGACGGCCATCTCCACGTTGAGCGGCGCGGCCGCCACCAATGCGACGCTGGCCTGGCTGGGAGGCGGCTCCCTGGCCGCGGGGGGCGGCGGTATGGCGCTGGGCACCATGGTTCTGGGCGGAATAGTCGCCGGTCCCGCCCTGGCGATCTTCGGACACATCGTGGGCAACAAGGGCGAAGAAGCGTTGAACAACGCCCGCAGCAACATGGAGAAGGCAAGGACCTTCAAGCGGGAGGCAGACCTCACGTGCGCCAAGCTGGAAAGCATCGAAAAGGTATCGACGCTGGCCAATAGCGTCTTCTCGAAGATCAGTTCGAGGCTGCGGCGCGCGGTCGGCGACCTCGGGGGCTGCATCCAGGATCATGGCGTCGACTATGCCACCTACCCCCCCGAGGCGCGGGAAGGGGCGCTGCGCTCGGTCAAGTTCGCGCAACTGCTCAAGGCCATGATAGACACGCCCATCCTGGACGAGGACGGCAATCTGGTGCTGTCCACGGAAAAGCGCATACAGGAAATCGGCGACTTTGCCGCCTGACGATTCCCGTCCCGGCGCGGACGATGCGGGGAGCCCCGGCGCGGCGCCGCGCCGCGCCTTTCCCTGCACCCGCTGCGGCGCGTGCTGCAGGCATGTCGACCTGGCGCAGGAGACGCGCCATCTGGACCGCGGCGACGGCGCATGCCGGCATTACGACGACTCGACGAAGGCCTGTCGGACATATGCCAGCCGCCCGATGGTCTGCCGCGTCGACCAGTATTACGAAGCGAACTACGTGCGCGTCTATGAGTGGGAGGCGTTCGTCGAAATGAACCTGCGTGCCTGCCGGCATCTCGCCGCACTGGATGCGCCGGATGAGGCCGCCCCGCCTTCCGCCCATCCTTAACTCTGGGTAAACAGTGTTTTGAGCCGCGATCGCGCCGCGGCCCCCGGCGCCCGATATAGTTCTGTCTCCCCGCAAGCCGCACAGGGCAGGAGACAGCGCACATGAAGACCTATCGCATCGCCACCATCCCCGGCGACGGCATCGGCAAGGAGGTGATCCCGGCGGGCCGCCGCGTGATGGAAGCCCTGGCCGAGTCGCAGGGCAACTTCCGCTTCGAATTCCAGGACTTCGACTGGGGTGGCGACTACTACCGCAAGCACGGCGTCATGATGCCCGAGAACGGCCTGGACGACCTGCGCGGGCAGGACGCCATCCTGTTCGGTTCCGCCGGCGATCCCCACATCCCCGACCACGTCACCCTCTGGGGCCTGCGGCTGAAGATCTGCCAGGGCCTGGACCAGTACGCCAACGTGCGGCCCACCCGCATCCTGCCCGGCATCGACGCGCCGCTCAAGCGCTGCGGCCCCGACGACCTGAACTGGGTCATCGTGCGCGAGAACTCCGAGGGCGAGTACGCCGGCGTGGGCGGGCGCGTGCACCAGGGCCTGCCCATCGAGGCCGCCACCGACGTGTCGATGATGACCCGCGCCGGCGTCGAGCGCATCATGCGCTACGCCTTCCGCCTGGCCCAGTCGCGTCCGCGCAGGCAGCTCACCGTCGTCACCAAGTCCAATGCCCAGCGCCACGCCATGGTCATGTGGGACGAGATCGCCGTACAGGTCGCCGCCGAATTCCCCGACGTGAAGTGGGACAAGGAACTGGTCGACGCCGCTACCGCGCGCATGGTCAACCGGCCGGCCTCGCTGGACACCATCGTGGCCACGAACCTGCACGCCGACATCCTCAGCGACCTGGCCGCCGCGCTGGCCGGCAGCCTGGGCATCGCCCCCACCGGCAACATCGATCCCGAGCGCCGCCATCCGTCCATGTTCGAACCCATCCACGGCTCGGCCTTCGACATCATGGGAAAGGGCCTGGCCAACCCCGTAGGTACCTTCTGGTCCATCGTGATGCTGCTGGAGCATCTTGGCGAGAACGAGGCCGCGCGCCGCGTGATGGCGGCCGTCGAGGCCGTGACCGCGGACCGCACGCTGCACACGCGCGACCTGGGCGGCCAGGCCACCACCGAGCAGGTCACCGAGGCGGTATGCCGGCACGTGCGTCAGGCCGCCGCGAAGCAGGCGGCCTGACGCCGCCCGCCTTTGCCCCCGCCCGCGCCGGACACCACAACACCGCGGCCACACCGCGACCTCGCGGGCGGATTTCCACACTGGAGGAGACGAGAGCATGAACAAGACGCTACGATACGCACGCGGCCTGCTGGCCGCCGGCCTGGCCCAACTGCTGCTGGCGGGCGCCGCCCCCGCCCAGACCTACCCCGACCGGCCGATCAGCCTGGTCGTGCCCTTCCCGGCCGGCGGCACCACCGATGCGCTGGCGCGTGCGCTGGGACAGGACCTGGCCAAGCGCCTGGGCCAGCCCGTGGTGGTCGAGAGCAAGCCCGGCGCCGGCGCCACCCTGGGCGCCGACTACGTGGCCCGGGCCACGCCGGACGGCTACACGCTGCTGATGGGCGCGGTGCACCACACCATCGCCACCAGCGTGTACCGCAACCTGAAGTACGACTTCGCCAAGGACTTCGCCCCCATCACCACCGTGGCGCTGGTGCCCAACATCCTGGTCGTCAACCCCAACGTGCCGGCCAAGTCCGTGCAGGAACTGCTGGCCCTGGCCAAGGGCCAGCCCGGCAAGCTGACGTTCGGTTCGAACGGCGTGGGCACCGGCCAGCACCTGATCGGCGCGCAGTTCGAGGCACTGGGTGGCGTGAAGCTACTGCACGTGCCCTACAAGGGCAGCGGCCCGCTGACCACCGACCTGCTGGGCGGACAGATCGACATGTCGTTCGACACCATCACGCCGGTGCTGCCGCATGTGCAATCGGGCAAGCTGCGCGCGCTGGCCGTCACCACCGCGCAACGCTCCAAGGCGCTGCCCGACGTTCCGACCCTGGCCGAGTCGGGCCTGAAGGGCTTCGACATGGGCACGTGGTTCGGCGTGCTGGCGCCGGCGGGCACGCCCCAGGCCGTGGTGGACAAGCTGAACAAGGAAATGGTGGCCATCATCCGCTCCGAGGACTTCGGCCGCCGCATGGCCGAGATCGGCGCGGTGCCCATCGGCAACAGCCCCGCCGAAATGGCGACGCAGATCGCCAGCGATACGGAGAAATACGGCAAGCTGGTGCGCGAGGCGAACATCAAGCTGGACTGAGCCGGCGGCGGGCGGCACGTATGGCCCCGGGGCGCCCCGCCCGAGGGCCGGGCGTCCCGCAAGGCCGCCCTACCAGCCGCCCGCCTCGCCCGCGCGGCGACGGCGCGCCTCGAAATATTCCACCAGGAAATCCACGAACACCCGCACCTTGGCCGACAGGTGGTGCCGTTCGGGGAACACGGCGTAGATGTCGGCGGGCGGCAGCTGGTAGTCGGGCAGCAACTGCTCGAGCCGGCCGCTACGCAGGTAGCGCGCCAGATCCCATTCGGCGCGTTGCAGGATGCCCAGGCCGGCCAGGCCCCAGGTCATCGTCACCTCGCCGTCGTTGCTGCTTAGCGTGCCGCGTACCTTCACCGTCTCGGTCTGCGCACCGTGCGAGAAGCGCCACAGGTTGTAGGCCTCTTCGTTCTGGCGCAGCACGATGCAGCGGTGGCGCAGCAGGTCGTGCGGGGTGCGGGGGCGGCCGTGCTCGGCCAGGTAGCGCGGGGCAGCGCATACCAGACGCCGGTTGGGCGCGATCTTGCGCGCGATCAGGCGCCGGTCGGGCAGGTCGCCGAAGCGGATGGCCAGGTCGATGCCGTCGCGCACGAAGTCGGCGGCGCGGTCGGTCAGCTCGAGCTGGATTTCCACGCCGGGATGGCGGCGGTAGAACAGGGTGACCGCCGGCGCGATGTAGCTGCGCCCGAAGCCCAGCGGCGCATTGACCTTCAGCAACCCGCTGGGCTCGGCCTGCCGGCCGGCGATGAGGCGGTCCAGTTCCTCGAGTTCGCCGAGGATGCGGCGCGCGTGCTCCAGGTAGAGCTCGCCTTCGGCGGTCAGGCCGGTGCGGCGCGTGCTGCGGCGAAGCAGCCGCACGCCCAGCCGGTGCTCCAGCTGCGTCAACCGCCTGCTGACGGCCGCCGGCGTCACGCCGAGTTCGCGCGCGGCAGCCGAAATGCTGCCCGCGCGCACCAGCTCGACCATCAGCGCCAGTTCCTGGGAATGGCTCACGTCGGCTCCTGTGGGGCAATGCCGGGAAACCGAGAGTTTATTACGGTCCCGGGCAGGAAGGCTCAGGCCTGGTCCGGCGCCGGCAGCTTCCATATTTCCTGCGCGTACTCCCTGACGGTGCGGTCGCTGGAAAATCGGCCCAGCCAGGCCATGCCGGCGAGCGCACGGCGGTGCCAGGCGTGCCGGTCGGCGAAGTCGGCGCACAGGCGCCGGTGGACGGCGGCGTAGGACGCGAAGTCGGTCAGGTTGAAATAGCGGTCGCGCCCGCACAGCTCGTCGTACAGCGGGCGGTAGGCCTCGCGATCTGCACAGAAGCGGCCATCCACCAGGCTTTCCAGGATCTCGGCCAGGGCCGGGTCGGCGGCGATGAGCTCGGCCGGCCGGTAGGAGCCGGATCGCTGCAGCGCCTGCACCTGGTCCGCCGTCAGGCCGAAGGCGTAGAAATTGTCGTCTCCCACGCATTCGCGGATCTCGATGTTCGCGCCGTCAAGGGTGTCCACCGTGAGCGCGCCGTTGAGCGCGAGCTTCATGTTTCCCGTGCCCGAGGCCTCCGTGCCGGCGGTGGAGATCTGCATGTCGAAGACGTCGGAGGCGCGGGCCGCATACAGCCGCAGGACGTTGGCACTGCGGTTGCCGTGGCCGACCACCGGCATGTCGTGCGGCACCCCGGTCAGGGTCGAGCCCGGCACCCATCGCGGCCGGTAGGCGCCGTCGGGCGCATAGTCGTGTTCGACGTGGCCGTAAAGATCGACCGTACAGCACTCGTCGACGCGCTCCAGCATCCAGGGGCTGCGCTCGGCGTCCCAGTGGTCGGCAAGCTCGACCTGCCTGCCGTCGACGAAAACCTGCCTGAACAGCCCGTAGTCATACTTGATGCCGCAGCCCATGGCCGCGTAGCCCAGGGTGGCCAGCGATTCCATGAAGCAGGCGGCCAGCCGGCCCAGGCCGCCGTTGCCCAGCGCCGCGTCGTGCTCCTTTTCGGCGATCCGGTCCAGGTCCAGCCCCATGTTGCGCATGGCCTGCCGGGTCTGGTCCAGGATGCCGAGCGCCAGCAGGTTACTGACCAGCGAGCGGCCGACCAGGAATTCGAGCGAAAGGTAGTAGACCTTTTTGACACGATGGGCCGCGTGGCGGCGCTGGCTGGCCAGCAGGGTGTCGACCAGGCGGCGCCTGACCGCCAGGCACAGCGCCTCAGCCAGTCCTCCTCGGTGGCGTCGGCAGGGGTGCGGGCGATGCTGTATTTCAGCTCCGCAGCCAGCTCCTGCTGGATGGACTGCACGTCGGTGCGCCAGCGCGCCGGCACCTCGCCTGCGAGCAGGTCACTCATTCTTCCTCCTGGAGCCCGGCACGGCGCCCGGATCGACGGCGATCCCGGCACGGCCTGCCGCAGGAAGTTTTACCTATTCGAACGGTTTCGTGCAAAGCGGCTGGCGCGCCGGGGGCGGCGGGCCTATGCGCCGTTTGCCGATATCGCCGTGGACGTGCATTTGCCGCAACGGCGGGCCGCTTGACGCGCGCTCCGTAGGACGCAGGCGCGCGGGCAGCCTGATGCGCCATCAGGCGGCTCCGTCAGGCAATGCTGCCTGCCGTCACTTGGCGCATGCCGCGCTGCGTGACTGCCTGTTCTTCCGCAGGCCGGTACGCGCCTCGGCCTGCCGCTCGGGCGCCCGCTGTCCGGATTGCACCTGGGCCAGCACGTCCAGGAAGCACTGCAGCACGGCTTCGCGCTGCGCTGCCTGCCGCGTGATGCAGTGAAAGACGGCGTGATAGGCAAGCTGCTGCGGCAACAGGGCGCGCAGCCGGCCCCGCGCCACCCATGGCGCGGCGTAATGGGTGGGCAGATAGCCCACGTAGGTCCCGGAGAAAATAAGGGTGGCGATGGCCTCCATAGAATAGGCGTTGACCGTCTGATTGAAGTTCAGTCCGTGGGGGCGCTGGTTCTCCGCCATGTAGCCCCGGCCCACGTACTCGGCCGAACAGATGTCCTCTATCGACGGCTCGGCGGCATCGCGCGCGAACAGCGGGTGCTCCCGGGAGCAATACAGATTCTGCTCTTCCTCGAACAGCGGCTGATAATTGAGCCCCGACAGGTAGTGGTGGAACGCGCCGATGGCCACTTGCAGGCGCCCCTCCAGCACCGCGTGCTCCAGTTCGTCGGGGGGCAGCAGCTGCAGCTGCAGGCGCACGTTCGGCATCTGCCTGCGAAACAGGCGGATGGTGCGGGGCAGGGGAGCGCAGTCCAGGCTGATCAGGCTGTCGACGGTGCCGATCTGCAGATTCTCCCTGGCCAGGCCGCCGAGCCGGTTGGCATGCCGGCGGAAGCGCTCGATGTCCAGGAACAGCACCTGCGCGGCATCGTAGAGCTCCTGGCCCTGGCGGGTCAGCATGAAGCCGCTGCTGCCGCGGCGGCATAGCGTGCAGCCCAGCCGGCCTTCCAGCTCGCGCACCACCACGCTCAGGCGCGGCAGGCTGGTGTTCAGGCGCGCCTGGGCGGCAGTGAAGCCGCCGGCCTCGACGATGGTGCAGAAGATGCGCAGCATGCGCAGATCGATGTCGGACAGATTGCCCAGCATGCGTGTTTCCCCGGCGACTATGGCAAGCGCCGTTATACAACTACAACGGGAGCTCTGCCGGGGCCGCGGGCGCGCGCGTTGCCGGGTTCAGGTACGCTTGGCCACGGCCTCGGCCAGGATGCACAGAAGCTCGAACATCATCGTCGCGCCCACCAGGGCGGTGGCGCCGCCCAGGTCGAAGGGAGGGGATACTTCCACCACGTCGGCGCCTATCAGGTCCAGCCCGCGCAGGCCTCGTACCAGGTGCTGGGCCTGCAGCGTCGTCAGCCCGCCGATTTCCGGCGTGCCGGTGCCGGGCGCAAATGCAGGGTCCAGCGCATCGACATCGAAGCTGATGTAGGTCGGGCCGTCGCCCACGATGCGGCGGGCCTCGGCCAGGGTGCGTTCGACGCCGATCTCGGCGAATTCCTCCATATGGATCACGCGGATGCCGCAGTCGCGCGCGAAGGCTTCGTCGTCTGCGGAGTAAATGGAGCCGCGTATGCCGATCTGCACCGTGCGCCGGGGGTCGAGCAGGCCTTCCTCTATGGCGCGGCGAAAGGGCGTGCCGTGGGTGTAGAGGTTATCGCCGAAATAGCGGTCGTTGGTGTCGGAATGGGCGTCGAAGTGCACCATGCCTATCGGCCGCCGGCGGGCGATGGCGCGGAAAATGGGCAGCGTCATCAGGTGGTCGCCGCCCACCGACAGCGGCACGGCGCCTGCCTCGTGCAGCGTCTGGAAGAAGGCCTCGATGCGCTGCAGCGAATCGGCCAGGTCTATGGGGTTGACCGGCGCATCGCCGAGATCGCCGACGCGCGCCAGATCGTAGGGGGAAATGCCGCTGGCATGGTGGACGCGGCGCATCAGGCTGGAGAGATTGCGCACCTCGCGCGGGCCGTGGCGGGCACCGGCGCGGTTGGTGGTGCCGCCGTCCCACGGCACCCCGACCAGGGCGATCTGCACCTGGGAAGGGTCGTCGAAGACCGGCAGCCGCATGAAAGTGGGAATGCCCGCGAAGCGAGGCACGAGGCCGGCGTCGACAGGCTGTGGGAAGAGGGGGGTGCTGGGCATGCGCGGGGTTCCTCGCAGTAATCGGACAGGCAGCGGCGTTTCAATCGGCCTCGGCGCGGGCCGGCGCCGGCGCCGGGGCGGTCAGCAGGCTGACGACGATGAAGGTCAGCAAGCCGGCGCCCAGGCCGTAGTAGATGGGCGTATTGGCCAGAATGCCGTCGCGCGCCATGAAGACCACGACGGCCAGACTGCCCACGACGATGCAGGCCATCGCGCCCTGCGCCGTGGCGCGGCGCCACAGCAGCGCGCCCATGATGGGCACGAGCAACCCGCCCACCAGCAGGTTGTAGGCGATGCTCAGGCCGGCGATCACGTCGTTGACCAGGCAGGCCATGGCCAGCATGACCGCGCCCATGATCAGGATCGTCCAGCGGTTGCCGGAGACCCGGCCGCTGCCGTCGCGGCGCAGGAAGCGGCTGTAGACGTCTTCCTTGAGCACGGTGGCCGAGGCGAGCAGGCAGGCGCTGGCCGTGGACATGATGGCGGCCAGCGCCGCGGCCACGACCAGGCCGCGCAGGCCGGGGGCCAGGGCGAGCCGCGTCAGTTCGGCAAAGGCGTTCTCGGCGACCTCCAGCTCGGGCAGCAGCAGCCGGGCGGCCGCCCCGATCAGGGCGCAGGCCGCGCCGTAGAGCATGCAATAGATGCCCGCACCGAGCCCCGCGTAGCGCACCACGGCCTCGCTGCGGCCGGTGAACAGGCGCTGCCAGATGTCCTGGCCGATCAGCGCGCCGAAGAAATACAGCAGGAAATAGGTCAGTATGGTGCTGCCGCCGATGTGGCCCAGATCGAAGAATCCTGCCGGCAGAGCGTTCTGCATCGCCGCCAGGCCGCCTGCCAGGTCGATGCTTTGCGGCAGCAGGATGAAGAAGATGCCCACCGTCATGATGGCGAACTGGATGATGTCAGTCAGCGTCAGGGACCACATGCCGCCGATGACCGAATACAGGATGACCACGCCGCCGCCGCACAGGATGGCCGGGATGCGGGGAATGCCGAAAACCACCTCGGCCACCGAGCCGATGGCGATGGTGGCGGTCACCGCCACCATCAGATCGTAGGCGGCCATGACGATGCCGCCGATCAGGCGCGAGGAAGCCTGGTAGCGCTGCTCCAGGATCTGTGTGACGGTAAAGGCCCGCAGCTGGCTGATCTGCCGCGCGAAAGCCACGCTCAGCACGATGATGCCCAGGCCCAGCATGAATACCAGCCACAGGCCCGAGATGCCGTAGGTATAGCCCAGCCGCACCGTGCCTATGGTAGAGGCGCCGCCCAGCACCACGGCCGCCAGCGTGCCCAGGTACAGCCCCGGCCCCAGTCGCCGTCCGGCGACGAGGAAGTCCTCCTGCGTGCGCGCCTTGCGCATGCCCCACCAGCCGAGTGCCACCATCACCAGCAGGTAAGCCAGCATGGTCAGATAATCGAGGGCCATTGTCTCGCTCCGTTGTATCGTCGTTCTGGGTGCAGGAGCATAGAGGCTGGCCGCCGGGCGGTGAATTCCCGGCGTGCCAAGTTGAGTTGCGTGCGGCGATAACCGGGCCCGGCAGGGGCAGGCGGCGTCAGTATCCGCGCTCGCGATCGACGATGTTGGCCAGCGGCGCGCCTTGCAGCAGCCGGCCGAAGTTGTCGAACCAGCGGTCCAGCACCCGCTGGGCATAGTCGGGCACGTCGCAGGAAACGTGCGGCGTGACGATGAGGTTGGGCGCATCCCAGATGGGCGAGTCCGCGGGCAGCGGCTCGCGGTCGAAGACGTCGAGCACGGCCCCGCCGCATTGGCCGGCGCGCAGGCGCGCCAGCAGCGCGTCGTGGTCGAGCAGGGCGCCGCGGGCCATGTTCAGCACGCATGCACCCGGGCGCATCAGCGCCTGGCGGCGGGCGTCCAGCAGGTTGCGGGTGGCCGGGGTCAGAGGCGCGGCCAGCGCGACGATGTCGGCCCGCGGCAGCAGGTCGTCCAGCCGGTCGATCGCCGCGACTTCGTGGGCGGCGGCCGAACCCGGCGCGAGCTCGCCGCTGCGGGTTACCGCCAGCACGCGCATGTCCAGCGACGTGGCGGCCGCGCCTATCGCCTGGCCCACGTCGCCGTAGCCGACCACCAGCAGCGTGCTGCCGCGGACGGAAGGCGCCAGCAGCGGACGCCAGCGATGCTCGCGCTGGGCCGTGGCCAGGGCCGGGTAGCCCGAATGCAGCATCAGCAGCGCCATCAGGGAGAATTCCCGCGCGCGGTCGCTGTGTATGCCGCTGCTGTTGGTCAGCACCAGACCTTCGCGCAGTTCCGACAGCGGAGCAAGCTGGTCCACGCCGGCGCCGGTGGTGTGGATCCAGCGCAGCCTGGGTGCGGCGTTGACCAGCGGCTTGGGAAACGACCAGGCGATCAGGCCGTCGGCGTCCTGCAGGGCGGCATCCAGCGTTTCGCCGTCCCAGCCGAAGGACGGCTCGACCGCGGCGGCCAGCGAAGGATGGCGTTCGGCCGCGCGGGCCCAGGCCTGGGCGTCCAGGTGCGTGCCCGGGGACTGGGCGCGGCGGCTTTCCAGGTGCAGGCGCCAGCGGCGCCCGGTGGCATCAAGGTTCATCATCGGGACTCTCCGGGTGGCAAGGACGGTATGGTATAGGCACGGCCGGGCGATCGCAGCGGCCAGCGAAGCTGCCGACCGCCCAGGCCGGCGGGCCTCGCCAAGATACGCATAATGTATATTATGTAAAGTCATGGATAGGCGGCGCCAGCTTCAACACCCAAAAAGCTTTCCCTTTTATTCAATGAATGATGTATTATTGAATCATGAATGAAGATCAAGCTATCTCTGCGCTCGGTGCCTTGGCACACAACCAACGGTTGCGCA
>Ga0207747_1001611_pt1 | contig 15193 bp, 12 predicted proteins | sample HigsolmetaGSP11D_FD_184839 | JGI IMG/M metagenome (GOLD analysis project Ga0207747, IMG submission 184839) | High solid enriched microbial communities from the Joint BioEnergy Institute, USA - SP1-1-D (SPAdes) | ecosystem: Engineered > Bioreactor > SSF (Solid state fermentation) > Aerobic >...
TGAATCGACATATTGTCTTTTCCAAGCAAAAAAAGTTCATCTAATATTCGACTTCAATTCCTTAAAGGTATTAACACCTTTAGTTCAAACCAATGATCTTTTTGATCTACACTAACGACACCACCATATTTCTGAACCGCATAGCGAATACTTTTCAGTCCGTAACCATGATTAAACGTATCTTTTTTTGTCGTTACCGGCAAGTCCCCTTCAAGCTTGAGCTCGCCCTCAAAATAATTTTCAAAGCGGATCATTAAAAATCCTTTTTGTGCAAATACCGAAACATGAATCAGTCTTTTCTCAGGGTCTTCAATTTGTTGTTCATATTCAATGGCATTATCTAGCGCATTTCCGAAAATCGTACAAATATCAACGACATCCATGAAATTCAGTAATGTTCCGTCAGCTACACAGGTGAGCGTAATACCGTTTTTCATACAATTCATATTTTTGCTGGTTAACAATGTATCTAATACATGGTTTCCGGTTTTATTTTGTGCCTCGTACAGCTTAATGTCATTCTCCATTTTTGTTAAAAATTCATTTCGCTTATCTGCATCTTTTTCTGCTTTGAGCGCAATAATTTGGTTTTTCAAGTCATGGTATTTAAAGTTGATCATTTCAATACTTTCTTTTGATTGTTGATATTGTACATATTGATTTTGTAATATATTTTGTACAGCCTTTAATTCATGTCTAATTCGTAAATCGTTTAATTGGATATGGTATGCATAAAGAATGGCCAATCCTCCTAAATCCACTAAGGTACGAATATTCAATATTTCTTGCGCATATTGACCACTAAATGGTGTTCTTGTCGTTATAAAACTTAAATTACTCATTCCAAATACCACAACACCGATAAGAACAGTAGACCATAATTCACGCTGTCTAATATTTAATTTTCCTTCAACAGGTATATACCTTTTTTCTAAAAACCAAATGAATAAAAATGAAAAACCATAAATCACGCCTAGTAAAAGCAGTTCTAATAGTGTACTAGTTTTTTCGGTATTCCAAACAAAAAAATGAACCTGCCACTCCAATGAAGCAACCAATTCCGCGGCAACAAATGCTCTTACGCTAAAATAACCGGCTTCATAAATTGTAATATCACAACTCATATAAATAAGAATAAGCATAATTACGATAGCAGTTATCATACAAGGAATCCAAAAAACAATCGGCAAATCTTTCGTTACAACTAAAAAAATAGATTGGATGAATAGTGTACAAGCAGAAAATGTTATCAGTTTCCAACCGGTTAACCGCTTTTTTAATAATGAGATATAAATGAGGCAGGCCATCCATTCGGCCAAAGCTGTATAGATTCTCGGTATATCCGGAATGACATTAGTCATTTAATCACCTCGCCCCAATAATTAGCTAACGCTTCCATGAACGCTTTCCTTCTTGGACGACTGATCAAAAGTTCATTTCCTCTAACAACGGCACAGTTTTCATTCATTCCTTCAACATGTGCTAAATTTATTAAATAACCTTTATTCCCCCGAAAAAAATGAAAGTCAGCCAATTCCTCTTCCAAATCTTTCATCGTCCCGGATGAGGAGAACTCTCCTTCTTTTGTATAAAAGATTAGTTGATGTCCAAAGCTTTCAATATAATAAATATCAGAAACTTGAAATCGCCGTATTCCTCCTTTGATTCGTAGAGTAATGAATTGGGCTTCTCTTCTTTTCATTCGCTCAATCGCCCGAGTTAATCGTTGTGAAAACTGAAAATAGGAAATCGGTTTTAATATATAGTCCAAAGCGTCCACAGCATAGCCTTTAATCGCATATTGGGCCAAATTCGTGATAAAAATGATAACCACTTCAGAATCCATTTTTCGTATTTCCTCTGCTGCCGACATCCCGTCCATAAATTGCATTTGCACATCCATTAAAATGATGTCATATTGGGCATGATAGTTTTCAACGATTTCATCTCCATCAGAAAAAGTCTCGATTGAAATTGTTTCACCTCGTTCTTGTTTAAACTTATGAAGAAAGTCAATTAACTGTTCTTTATAATTATTATCATCCTCAACGATGGCAATCCGTATCATCCCTAACTCCCTCTCATTTTAATTTTGGATGGACATTTCAATTTAAAGGAAGTGACAAAAATAGCAAGCCTTTTCAATACACAGCAAAATGAATAAGGAAAATTCCTTTTTTAATGTAACTATAGCACACCGCAAATTTTAATACAAACGGCCTATTAAATTTTCAAAACTCGTATAATGCTAGTTACACCGAATCTATTATTGCAAAATTTTACTTAGGTATCGCATCATAAAGACGGTGGTGGTCTCGCCGACAAAATAGTTAGATTTCCAGAAATCCCCTCAATTGCATCAATAAATCAGTATTCCTAATCGTTACAATTCCAGAAAATGCAAAAATATGTTAAAACATTGGCATCTTATAAACAAAAAATATGGTAATATATGCTTATAGCAATTTGAAAGCGTTTTTCAAAAAATTGCTTTACATGACACATACGATTAAACATTTCTAGGAGTTGATCTATATGACATCTATAAAAAAACAACTATTGGCTTTAACTATCGTTTTAATAGTTGCCCTTATCCTCCAACTATTTTACCCTATTGTCGGAAATATTTTATTATCCCTAGGGATTATTGGCGTTATCCTCATCTATCTATTTCAATCACGTAAACAAGACCATTCAAAAATATTGGCTGAATTTATTAAAGAGGGAGATTTACAGGATCAAAGCAAGAAAAATCTTGAATCTATGAATAACCCCCATTTGTCATATATTTTGGATGTGTTTACGAAAACAATTCGTGATTTCCAAGAATCGATCGAGGAAATCCAAAAATTAACCGATGTGGTCATTGATACGGCAAGTGACTCAACACAACAATCCAATATAATGGCAGACGTTAATCTTACTGTATCGCAAGGTGCCCAGCAACAAGCGGAAGATGCTGAAAAAGGCAGCAAGATGACAACAGAATTGGCAACAAGATTTCAAAATGTGTTGCAAGCAGTTGATACGATGCAGAACCGGATTAATATGTTACAAAAATTAACAGGACAAGGAAATCTCAGTCTGAAAAAAACAATCGAATCCGGAAACAGTACAAGGGAAGAAATTAATCAAGTCTTTGAAACAATCGAACTGTTAAAAGACAGTCTTTCCCAAATTAACACCATTACTGCTGTTATTACTGATATCGCTTCCCAAACGAACTTATTATCCTTGAATGCCCAAATAGAAGCTGCAAGAGCCGGTGAAGCTGGAAGAGGTTTTTCCGTCGTCTCCAGCGAAATCAGAAACTTATCGGATCAAAGCTATAATTCAGCTTCAGAAATTGGTAAAATATTGGATAACTTAAAGGAAAAAATCAATGCCATCATTCAATCGGTTGAATCTACCAATCAAAAGTTTGAAATTCAACAACAATCTTTTAAAGAAGTCAATCAAGTCTTTGATCAATTTGATACAAATGTACTCGAATTAATCAATGACCAAAATCATATTCGTGAACAAATGAATGTGTTAAATAACACAAAGGATAACTTAATTGAAGCGATTACGAATATTGCTGCCATCGCTCAACAATCCGCTGCATCAACTCAAGAAGCTGCGACCTTAAGCATGCAGCAAAAACAATCCAATGAAATTTTACTCGACTTATCGAAACAATTAGAACAAGTCGTCGAAAAAGTCGAGAAATCAATTTATAATTATCGGGTCGACAAAAGAACAAAAACTACTAAAAAAATTGCTTTTATCAGTAATTTACAAAAGGGGCATCCTTTTACAGAACTGATGATCAAAAACGGGGAAAAAGCAGCGAAAAAATACGGTTTTCATTTTACCGCTAAATACATGAACCGCTTTGATAAGTCGGAGCAGATTCAAATGATTCATGATGTAAAAAAGGACGGATTGGACTATTTAATTATTATCCCTTCCGAGCAAAAAAGTCTTGCACCTGTTATTAACGACTTGTACCATGAGAAAATTAAAACCATTTGTGTGGATGCAGATATCCCTAACAGTAAACGAATTAGCTTTATTGGTACAGACAATTATGAAGCAGGGAAAAACTTAGCGAATTTGATTGTCAAACAACTTGGTGGAAGTGGTAGGGTCATTTTGAGTGCAACCAATATCAATCAAGAAAATTTAAAAATACGAGTAAAAGGTGTTTACGATGTTTTAGCAAAATACCCAAACATTAAAGTTGTCGGTGAGCAAACCGGTTTCTTCGATAATCAAGAGCGGGTGAAAGATTTCGAGAAAATCATTTCTTCATGCGGTGGTTTCGATCTTGCTGCAGGGGTTGACAGTGATTTTGGAACAGTCGCTATGCTTTATGCCGAAGCAAATGATATTTCAAATAAAAAATTTATCGGTTTTGATGACAATCCAGTTAATTTACAAGCGATTAAACAAGGTGTTCTCGATGCCGTTGTCTCCCAAAGACAAAGACTATTTGTAGAATTAGCTGTTAAGAAAATTTTTGATTTGGAAGCCGGAAAACCTATAAAGGAAAATGACCTGTTAAGCACGTTCATTATTAATAAAACAAACATTAACGCTATATCGAAATAAGTGCCACTTCAGTGGGGGAATCGCTATCCTCCACTGATTATTCGTTTAAGCATTAAACATCTTTATTATCCCTACTTCCCAACAAAGTAAAATCAATATGCCAGCTAATTATTCGTTTAAATCCCCCGTACACTTGTCGAAAACTATCGATTTGCTTACAATAAACATATGGAAAAACATTATATCAATCAACTCGGAGGTTACTCGGTGAACATATTATGGGATTTAGACGGAACTTTATTTGATACATACCCTAAATTAATGGCTTCTTTTCAAAAACTCGCCGGAAAGCCACTCAATGAGGATGAACTTATCCGCTGGTTAAAAAAAGATTCCAAACAAGCATTTAAACATTACGGGATTCCCGAAGATAAACGACAAGAATATCATAAAATTGATCTACAATTTAAAGATGAGGACAAAAAACCGTTTCCTTTTGTGACAGATGTTTTAAAAATTGCAGATAAAAATATCATTGTTACCCATCGAACAAGAGAGTCTACTATACGTCTATTAAAACATTGGAAAATGGATCATTATTTTCAAGAAATTGTTTGCCCTGAGGAAGATGGTTTTCCACGTAAACCCCACGTCGCATCCTATGCCTATATTCATAACAAGTACGGAATTGACCTCGTTATTGGAGATCGGGCATTGGATATCATACCGGCAAAAGAATTGGGGATTCCAACTTGTTTATTTCAAAATGAAAATGAAGAAGCCGACTTTCATTTATCATCATATAAAGATTTTCCAGAAGTTTTAGAAGGCCTATCAGTGCTAAAAAGTAATCGATAATATAATTATCAAGGGATCGGCTACCCTCTCTCTAGGAGACTATTATTAAAATAATAAGACGAACTTCTTTCTTGAAGGGAAATTGAAGCATATGCCTGACTGGCAAGCGAGACAGACAATTTGGCATTTTTCAGTACTTGAAAATTCTTACCCTTAGATATATAATAGTTTTTGTTCCTTATTTCTGTTTTAGAAGGGAATGGATTCATTTTTTGCGGATATGGTGGAATTGGCAGACACGTATGATTCAGGTTCATATGCCTTAACCGGCGTGGGAGTTCGAGTCTCCCTATCCGCATTAATTTTTGGAAAGCTACTAAAGTCAATGCTTTATGGTATTGACTTTTTTACATAGAGCGTGATCTACTATGCGGCACTTTTTATATGAGACGAACCAAGTTGAACACTTCTACTATAGATCTGCCAGTCACTTTTCTAACTCCGACGTTATGAACCCTTTGTCAAAATATTTGTATAAACAATTTTGCCATAAAGTAACCGATGATTCCACACCCTGGGAAGGTTAATATCCATGCCCATACCATTTCTTTGGCAACATCCCAGTTCACATTTCGAATGCGTTTAGAGGCGCCAACACCCATAATAGCGGTTGTTTTTGTATGTGTGGTACTGACAGGCAAACCAAAAATAGAGGCAATTAAAAGTGAAATAACACCGGCCAGGTCTGAGGCAAATCCTTCATGTTTTTTTAGTTTTACCATACTCATTCCAACCGATTTGATGATACGATAGCCACCGATACTAGTCCCGAATGTAATCATTACACTGATGACTAACATCACCCATAATGGAATCGTAAACATAGTTGCATCTGTGACACCTTGAGAGAGAAATACACCAAATAGAAAAACACCAATAAATTTTTGTCCATCTTGTGCACCATGCATAAAAGCCATTCCGGCACCAGCAAATATTTCCCCAAAATGAAAAAATTTCGCCGATTTACTTAACGGAACATCTTTAAACAAACGATGGATTATTTTTACAATGAAAAATCCAAGTATGAATCCCATGACGGTTGAAATCACAAGCCCATATATAACCTTCATCCATTCATGTCCATTAACCCCTGCCAGACCTCCCTGAAGCGCAATGGCAGCACCGGTTAAGCCGGCAATTAAAGCGTGACTCTCACTGGTTGGAATTCCAAAATACCAAGCACCCGTAGCCCATAAAACAATCGCCACCATGGCTGCACATAAAGCGACAATACTTTTGTGGGCATCACCACTGAAATCGACCATATTATAGATTGTTTCAGCAACGGTTGCATTGAAAAAAGTCATTACGGTTACACCGAGAAAATTCATTAAGGCTGCCATAATGATCGCCTGACGGACACCCATTGAGCGTGTTGAAACACATGTAGCGATCGCATTTGGGGCATCCGTCCACCCGTTTACAAGTACGACACCTAATGTCAAAAGAACTGTCACAAGCATAATTGGATTACTAGTAATCATTGCAATAAAATCTGTGAATGATAAGGACATTTTCTCACCTACTATAGTTAAGATTAGTATTAAGCACATAGTTTCATGAAATTTTCCGTGATTGTGACTGTTTTCACATTATTTTATATTTTTTACACGGTAGATCAAAATTTCACCGATACCCTTTTCAATTATACATCAGATTGAAAAAATATGTTTTAATACTTTTTATACATATTAAGTCCAATTATCACGATTATAAAAGAAAATTCCGAGTAATAATCCAATAACCATTACAAGGCTGATCGAAATGACAAATATTTTCCACAGGAAGCACAAGCATGAATTTTAAAAAATGCGTTAAGAAACTGTAAATGAAAAATCAGCATTAAAACTTAGAAGGATTTTTATATAGAAATAGCGAAATATATGTATTTATCAAGTAAAACTATCGCAATATATTTTTTCATCAAGTAAATGCGGGTTCGAATTATAAATAATAGGAAAGGGATTTTTTATGGTACAAGAACTTTTTGCGACACTATTCCATGTTATTGTTCCACTATCTCTACCGGTTATAGCAGGGGTGTTATTACGTTGTTATAAACAAATCGACATAGAGCCTCTTGTGACATTGGTTTTATATTATTTAACTCCGGTATTAATATTCGATAGGTTAATGAAAGCAGACGTTTCATACCATGATGTATATGTGACATTAGCCTATTCCTTGTTAAGCCTTATATTCCTTTGGGCTGTATCAAATGGATTTGGAAAACTATTTAAACTTTCTTCCAGTGATACAGCCGGTTTGACACTTATTTCCACGTTTACCAACAGTGTGAATTATGGAATCCCATTGATTCTCCTTGCTTTTGGTCAAGCTGGTTTGGACAAAGCCACCGTTTATATTGTTTTGCAAATGGTGATTGTTAATACAATAGGAATCTATTTTGCAGCCCGCTCCCATTTTCAAATAAAGGAAGCGATCAAATCTGTTTTTTCTTTACCAGCTATTTACGCTTCCTTGCTTGCACTTTTATTACGGTCGCTTCAAATTCATCTGCCCGAACCCATTGATACAGGAGTTTCTATGATTTCAGCTGCATATTCACCCATTGTTTTGGCTATTTTGGGAATGCAAATGATAAATGTAAAAACTTCAACCATTAATAATAAAGAACGGGTTACTTTTTGGACCGGGATGGGCAACCGAATGATTATCGCACCAATCATTTCTTTATTTTGCTTGTTTCTTTTAAAGATTGACGGAGTTTTACATTCGGTTTTATTTGTTTTATCCTGTATGCCTGTCGCTGTCAATGCAGGAATACTGGCACAAAAATTTCATGCATCACCTCAAATTGTCACAAAGACGATTCTTTGGACAACCTTGCTTTCATTCATTTTTTTGCCGATTATTATTGTTTGGGTGCACTGATCATGCCCACCGCAAAGTCTGTGGGTTTCTCATTAGAAGAATCGGAATCCTTACCTAACAGTTACTTAAAAAGCTTTTTCAATAACTTAAATATATCAAAGGTGGTTCGATGATACACTTTGTTATAAGCATATTTTTTCGGATTGCGTAGCCAGCCATAGCCTCGTGGCATTTTTAAACCAGCACGATGAACGAGTTGCCTTTTAATACTCGTTCTAGCTGCAATTCTTTTTTTCAAGCTAGGTTTTCTCATTCCAATTTTCATAAGATCACCTTCCATATTATTTAGCATAGATTTTTGGGAAATACTATCCACATGTCTGATGTGGTTATTCACAATATTACCAAATTCTAATTACTATTATTATTCAAGAATATTATACATCACCTCAAGCAGGTAAATTATAGGTTTTCAAATCTTTAGTAAAAAACGATAAATTTCGATACACGATTTCCGATATGATATAATATTAAAGACTAATTGGACTTGAAAGGATCAGAAGAAAAATGATACAAAATATATCAGATTTAAAAGAATTACAACAGGAAATAACTCGTTTTTTATTACAATATCGTTTTGCCTTAAAAGAGATTGAAACAAAAGTAGAAATTTTACAAGAAGAGTTCGAACTCATTCATGAATATAATCCGATTGAACATGTGACTTCCCGGATTAAATCACCACAAAGTATTATAAATAAAGTGATAAAAAAAGGTTGTACTTCCTCATTAGAAGATATCAAAGAAAACATTCGAGATATCGCTGGCGTTCGTATCATTTGTTCCTTTACAGAAGATATTTATAAAATTGGCGATATGTTAAAAAATCAAATAGATGTAGAAGTTGTTCAAATTAAAGATTATATCAAAAAACCAAAGCCAAACGGCTATCGGAGCCTGCATCTCATTGTGAAAATTCCGATTTTTATGTCTGACCGAATGGAACAAGTTTTTGTTGAAATCCAAATCCGAACCATTGCGATGGATTTCTGGGCCAGCTTGGAACACAAAATATATTATAAATATAACAAAGAAATTCCTAAGCACATTCAGGATAGTTTAAGAGATGCCGCCCAACAAGCTACAGAGCTGGATAAAAAAATGGAAGACTTGAACCGCGAGATTAATATTTTAAAAGCACATGATGCCTCCAAAAACAATAATAATTTTACAACAGAATTATTAGCTAAATTTTCCGAGTTCCTCTCTTAAACTGTTCTGTAAAGCATAATGGATAAAATAGCTATAAGAAAAGCGCAAAGCGCCCGCATAGCGACGTACAAACTGGAGCGCCCCGCAATGAGATAAAGGAAACACGGCGAGGGACGAGCCGATGTTGACTTATCGTAGTGGAGGGGAGCTAGTTTCTCAGTCGCTGGCGCTTGGAGCTAGACACTAAACTCGTCCCAAGTTTTTTACTTGTATTTTTATACTTTCTTATCTTTTTAAAAAGCCCAAGAATGTGGTTATTTCAACATTCTTGGGCTTCAAACTCAGGCAGCTGTGAAATAATTCAAATAAGTTTCGTTATTACAATTTATAGTAGGACAAACCAAAGGGAAACACCTGAACATGGTGTTTAGCAAGAGCATTTTGCATTTATTCAGTAACTTCTTTCAAACTTAATAAATGTTATGAACATCCCGTTCATTTAACTTTTTTCTCAATTTCGTTTTTAATTATAGTATTGTTTTTTTTATTCAGGATAACTTAATGCTAGGTGATTGATATGAATGATTCATTACGTAAGCCATGGCTGCTAGTTTTAACAATCGGTCTTGGTACATTGCTAAATCCATTAAATTCATCAATGATATCCGTAGCACTAACACGAATGCAGCACGAATTTGGTTTAACATTTGCAGATGCAACATGGCTGATCTCTATTTTTTACTTGGCAAGTGCGGTCGGGCAACCTGTTATGGGAAGATTAAGCGATATGTTTGGGCCGAAAAAGGTGTTTTTGACAGGACTTTTACTCGTTGCTGTTGCATGCGGGTTCGCTCCTTTTTCAACAAATTTTGCTTTTTTATTAAGTTGCCGTGCCTTGCAAGCGATTGGAAGTTCTGCTCTGTTTCCAAGCGGGATGAGTATCGTTCGAACAAGTATTACAGAAGGACAAGCCAAAGCATTATCTACACTATCAATTTTTTCAACTACATCTGCAGCATTTGGTCCTTCAATCGGTGGTTTCATCATTGATTCGTGGGATTGGCCTGCGATTTTTATCGTAAATTTTCCGTTTATTCTTTTATCCTTTATCTTAGCCATAATCATCTTGCCTAATTCAGAAAGGGGAAAATTTAATATTGATCGTATTGATGCGGGCGGCATTTTATTATTTATTATTGCCATAGTAGCGCTTATTCTCTTCCTCCTTTCATTGGAAAAACAACTTCATTGGTCGGCATTATTCGTATTTTGCATTTTTAGTTTTATTTTTTACATGTATGAAAAAAGGCGGAAAGAACCCTTTATCGATGTAGTTGCCTTAAAAACAAATTTGAATGTTTCTTTCGTCTATGTACAATTTATCTGTATCAATCTTGTTTATTACTGCTATTTTTATGGGTTCCCGACGTTTCTCCAACAAGTCCACCATTATAGCGAGAAACAGACCGGCCTCATTATGCTGGCGTTGGCTGGTTTTGGTGTGATTGTTGCACCTTTGGCAGGACGATTAATAGAAAGGCACGGGTCAAAATCTTCTCTGATTTTGGGTGCTGGCTTCTTATTTATTGGTACGGGACTATTACTTAGTTTAAATGAGTCCTCTCCCATTTTGTGGTTACTGATTATTATGGCTGTACTCGGAATGAGTAATGGTTTTAATAATATTTCTATGCAAACGGCACTTTACGAACAAGTTAAGCCGGAAGAAACCGGAACTGCCTCCGGTCTTTTCCAAACAAGTCGTTATATTGGTTCCATCCTGTCATCCTGTCTACTTGGGATTGTCTTTAACAGGCATTTAGACGTGGAACATCTCCATATCGTTGCGATTATTTGTATTATTTTTTGTATCATCGTTGTGGGTCTCTCATTAAGATACCCTGGAAAAAACAGGTATAGAAAACTCGGGCGTCCGAGCCTTTAGGCAACCAAAGAGCCATCGTTCAGCGAAAAAACATTTTTACTTGCGAGGTAATATTACCGAAGTCTCTCTCGTTCACCGAAAAATATAAAACTTTGTCGGCTGCGATGTATTCCCGCGAAGCTTTCCTTGTGCACTTATACGTTAGGAAAGTAGAAATTGGAAAATTTCTACTTTCCTATTAGCTAAAAAAATTCTTTGTTACTGGATTGTAGTACAACTTTTGTTCCTTTGCATCTCCCCGAAAGACGACTTCTATTTTGTATTCCAATATTGGGACAAAATAAAGCATTCCGTTATCAAGATTTAATTCAATTTGGCCGTTGTACTTATTATAGATTTCCTGTAATTGCTTGTCCCGCTCAAGTTTGATAGCTTCTGATTTTGTTTTTATTTCTTTTACCTTATCCTCACTCAAGCCTTTTCGGTTTGACCGTTTCTCGTTCTCCACTAAAAGCTCAGAGTAATAGTTTGTTATTCGTTCGACATCCTTTTCTAGTATCAAACGATTGGATTGCTCACTCTTTTGCTTTTCTACCAGTGATTGTACATATTTTGTCGCTGCGTTCAAAGCTTGTAATATGTCAATGGAACCAGAAATTGGATACGTATAAAGGGGGGTCTGTTTATAAACAATTCGATTTTGTTCTTGTTTCATGAATAGATCTATTTCATTTGTCTGTAAATTTACCCACACTTGTTCCACTGACTCGATTCGCTCATCGGCCACAAAAGTCACATTGTATCCGAATACAGCCCATACACCAAGAACCGGCTGTTCTTCCAAAATGGTTATTTTCCCCTGTCTATTTGCTAAAAACTCTGTAATCTTTTTTAACGGGTTCCCTAACTTTAACCTTTCTATTTCCGCAAACCGTAATGTACATGTTGCATTTTGATGAACGATTGTCAATAATTGTTCCAGGATAAAACTGCCAAATGTGACAAACTCAGCATTCGGATTTTCTTGTGCCACTTCAAAATCAAAAGCGAGCGTTAATTCTGTCTTGTTTTGAAAATAGGAGGCATAATCTTTCGGAATTAGCACTTGACACAAGGCATACTCAACAGGAATCACGATGCCACCTAATTCCTCGATGGTCTCTGTTACGAATTGTTGTAATTGCATTGTCTCACCCCCACCTCACTTAAAATAATGTTTCATTCAATTCCCGCTGTTTCGCTAACTTCTCTTTATTTTTTAATAATACTTCGCCAATTTGATCCAGCTCGGTTTCCACATCTTCTTTCGTTTCGGAGTTAACCCAAGCTTTCATAACCATCTCGGAAAAATCTTCTTTTTCTTCAATATCTCCTAAAATCGCATCCACTTCACCGACAACCAGTTCAAACATATTAATTTTCCGGTCGAGTAAATCAAGAATATAATATTCAATCGTATCTTTGGCAACAAGATTATAGACAACAACATCTTTTTCCTGACCAATACGGTGGATTCGTCCAATCCGCTGTTCAATAGCCATTGGATTCCATGGCAAGTCAAAATTAATCATCCCATGGCAAAACTGCAAATTCCTTCCTTCTCCTCCGATTTCTGTACTTACCAGGACATCCGCTTTTTCCCGGAAAAAGGCAACCTGTTCTTCTTTTTCCTTCCGACGTAAGCCCCCGTGAAATTCAGCAACTTGAAATCCTTGTTCCTTTAGTACTTTGCTGATATACGATTGGGTTGACGCAAATTTGGTAAACACTATCATTTTATCTTTAAATTCCTTTAATATGTAAACAAGTTGCTCAATTTTCGCATTCGTAATCCCCTCGTCATTGGCAATTTCCTGTGCACGTTCAAAAAATCTTTTCATTACTTTCAGGTCAAACTCAGATAGTTTTTCATTCGTACTCAACTCCTCCAACGAAGGAATAATTGAAACAATCGAACTTCCAATCTGTTCTTGCAATCTTCTTAACCTGAATCGATTCAATACCGAATGCTGGACATAATACTTATTTTTAATAAAAATACTGAGATCATCATAAAATGCCTTTTCTTGTTTCGAAAGCTCAACCGTTATTGTAAATGCTTGTCGCTTCGTAAATTTGACATCAACATTACTGCGTTTATTTCGGATCATGACATCCGCCAGTAATCGCTTGAGCCGTTCAACATTTTTTACTTCGATGCCATCTTTACTATCCACAAAGTTTTTCTTAAAATACCTGTAGGTTCGTAATTGTCCCGGTTTTAATAAAGTGATTAAGTTATACAGTTCTTCCAAATGATTTTGAACAGGAGTGGCGGTTAATAAGAAGATATATTTTTTGTTAATACCATTAACAAACTGCCACTTTTGTGTTGTTCGGTTTTTTAAATGATGGGCTTCATCAATGATGATTAAATCATATTCCAGTGCAAAAATAGCATCACGATGTTCCTTTCGTTTTGCTGTATCAATCGAAGCGATAATTTTTGGAAAATGTACCCATGCGTCCGCTCCCAGCTTTTTAAATTCGGGATGATCGGCTCGGATAAAGTCTTGGTTAAATTTTCGCTTCATTTCGTTTTCCCATTGACTGACAAGTGATGGTGGGACAAGTATTAATATTCGCTTCACAAGTCCGCGCATAATGTACTCAAGCATGGCCATCCCAGCTTCTACCGTTTTCCCAAGTCCCACTTCATCACTTAACATGACGCGTCCTTTAAAATGGTTGATCACGGATTGAACGGTTTTGATTTGGTATTCATAGGTTTCTAGTTCTCGGACATAAGGCAAGCAAAGCAATTCATTTCCGTTTGGATTGACCCGAAATTGTTCAGCAATTTGATAGAGTTGAAACCATTTGTCTGATTGATTTGTGAAATGGATTAATGAATTTACAACTTTTTGTGCCTGCTCTTTATCTTGAAATGACAAAGAAAAGGGCTTGGTCGGTACTTGATTTGCGGCGGACACTTTAATCTTATTATCTTTCTTTAACTCTATGGTTAAAAATTCTGTTGAGTACGGCGCAAAAAATCCTTTTATCCCTCTTCCTTTCAGCAAATTTTCTACCCAATCGATTGAAAATTTCCTTTTTATTCCCTGGTCGTTTTCCATTTCGAATGGATTGGTAACATCTATTTCCTTAAAAAAATGAATTAAATTATCATCCATTTCCATTGCTTGTAAATCAAGAAGCTCCTTATCCAATTTAAATAAATATCTAGGCAAACTTTGAACACCAACCTTTTCTGTCAGTTTTTTCATTATTTTTATTCTATCATAAAATAGGGAATGGATGGACACTGAAAACGTATAATAATATCCATACGTGTCCTTTCCATACACCATATTTATTTGTAATAATGGTTTATCCAATTATATATTGTGTAAAACCTTATTTGAATATTTTTTCAGTGGTCAGATAGTTTTGTCGTCCTAAGAAAAGCGCGAGTCGCGCCCTATTCGCGACGTACAAACGGCATCCCCGCAATGAGAACAGATTTGCTTCCTCGAATAAGCATCGCACGAAGAAAAAGCGATTAGCTTTTTCGAGGAAAAGGAAACACGGCGAGGGACGAGCCGATGTTGCCAAATCGTGCGTGGAGGGGAGCTAGTTTCTCAGTCGCTGGCGCTCGGAGCTAGACAATAAAACTAATCCCAAGTTAGTTACTTGTATTTTTATACTTTCTTATCTTTTAAAGAAAACTGGAGCGTCCAAACCTTTAGGCAACCAAAGAGCCGCCGTTCAGCGAAAAAACATTTTCACTTGCGAGGTAATGCTACCGAAGTCTCTCTCGTTCACCGAAAAAATATAAAATTTTGTCGGCTGCGATGTATTCCCGCAAAGCTTTCCTTGTGTACTTAT
>Ga0207747_1001614_pt1 | contig 15161 bp, 14 predicted proteins | sample HigsolmetaGSP11D_FD_184839 | JGI IMG/M metagenome (GOLD analysis project Ga0207747, IMG submission 184839) | High solid enriched microbial communities from the Joint BioEnergy Institute, USA - SP1-1-D (SPAdes) | ecosystem: Engineered > Bioreactor > SSF (Solid state fermentation) > Aerobic >...
CTCCCTTATGTCAATGACTTGGTCATCAAACTCCAATAAATAGAAATAATATAACTGCAAATCACTCAACAGATGATGTACCCTTTGAGTTGTTTGGCCGAATATGCGGGTTGTTCTCCCTTTAGAGGCTATATCCGAAACGAGGAGCCAGGGAGTGTAATCTTTCCCTGTTCCCTGCCCCCGTTTTTCTTTTAAAAATCTTTGGATAGTTGTTTCATTCCATTCTCTAATCAACTGTTATCCTCTCTTTTCAAACAAGGGAAAATAAAAAACCACAATTTCTTAGTCAGTGACTGAAGTCAAAATCCCTTGTTTTTTTTCAGTACGACTAAGAAATTGTGGTAATTTTTTTGGTATTAAGTTGTTGGTTTTTCAATTTGCAACTCCTTTCTATCTGCTTAACCTTGCGGTAGAATGATGTGCGGCTAATATCCAATTTTTTATAAGTAGCGACTGCTGTTTGCTTTCCCTCTTTCCAGCGTTTATATTCTTTCATAAAATTTTGGTCTATAGGGATTGCCGGCCTTCCGAATGTCACTCCTTTTTCTTTGGCAATTGTTATTCCTTCTAATTGACGTTGCCTTATATTTTCACGTTCGAGTTCATACAATGCTCCAAAAATGGTACAAATAAATTTACCCTGCGGTGTAGAGGTATCTATATTTTCCTTCAAACTTATTACCTCTATTTTCCTTTCAGTTAAATTGTTTACAATTTCTAGGAAATCCTTCGTGTTACGGGCAAGCCTTGAAATCGACTCAATAACTAATGTATCTCCTTCTCGAATGAAATCCATCATTTCTTTTAGTTTAGGTCGATCTTTGTCCTTACCACTCAGTTTCTCTGCAAACAACTTTTCTATGCCCTGTTCTTCCAACGCTTTAAGCTGGCGGTCGAGGGACTGTGATCTGCTGGAAACCCTACAATATCCTATTTTCAATATACCCTCTCCTTCAGAATGTATGTTTGTATATTTTAATTATAAAACGTTTCAAAACGTCTGTGAAGGCCATGCGACATCCCAAAATAGACAATGCAAGGTTTTGAAACACCCTTTTTCATATTCCCATAAAGTATAGTTTTGTGATACCTATTCTACAAGGCTTAATTTACAAATATTTACTGATTTAATGAACAAAAAAAATCCCCACAACTGTGAGGACATTTGATCTTAAATATTCGCTGAACACTAATTCATACCTATTTCTCGTTCTAATCCAATAAATTCACACCTATTGAAAAACTTATCAAATGGTTATTAGGGCTAATCAAATGAGATGTTTTTATTTTTCTTGTGTCTTTACCGATTATTTTTATAACTCCTGATTTTCTCAAGAAAATTTGATCCAGGAATATAGTAGACATTCTTTTGTGCAAGTGCTGCGGGCACTTTGTTTGTGAACAAAACATCTAAAGGGAAATCTCCCTTTTCAAGCTCCTTTAAGTTATTGATTCCTAAGTCTTTCAAGTCCTTTTCCTTAAATTCGCCTTGTAAGTAATAATTTTCAGTTTTTAGAGTAATTTCAAAGTTGGACTTTATTTCAATCTTTGGGATATTCATGGTGAGGGGTGAAAAATAATTACACGATGCTCCTAAATACTTTAATCCTTGAATGGGTTCCATAGGAATATTTATCATTGGACCGACTATATTGTTTACTAAACTTTCTAGTGTTTTATTATCTACATCAAATTCAAAAATAAAATATACTGCTTCTTTAAATTCCTCACTTTCTCTAGCCATTTCAATTTTACAATCATAATTTACATTCATTTTGAATCGCTCCTCTCGCATAAAAAAATGCCATTGACTATAAACACTGGTAAAACGAAAGTTTTTTTTACCAAGTATCTTAGTCAATGGCACTTTGAAATTTATTCTATTCAAATCATAATTATATTATAGGGGGAATTCTAACGAGTGGCAAGAGCCTTCTATATAAACAAATCCTTCTATGTAACTTTCAATTATGTAGAGAGATAGGATTTCGAGGAAACATAAGAATGCGGGTTTGTTTACTTCTAAAAATCAAATAAGCAAATTAAAACTTTACACATAACTTTTTAGGCTCTTTTTGAAATGTTTTCAGTTCGGTTCTTTACGTCACTACATAATCCAATTTCTTATTTCAGAGGTAACAAAGGGATAAGAAATTCACTTCTTCCTTATCCCTCTAATCGTTTTAATTTTCTTTTTTATCACTTATATTTTTCAGCATTCTTTTAATCCTTCTTTCAATGGACACAGCTTGTTCTTCAAACTCTGCAAAAGACTCCTTCGTAATGATTTGTTTGCTAAGTGCTGTTTGTAACTTGCTTTTAAGGGCACTTAATGCTTCCAGAGCATTATTCAAGAACTTAAACTTCCTTGGAACGTATAGTTGGTTTGATTCTGACAAATTCGCCGCCACCGATCCTGCCATATCACGAAGTCCAAACACAAGACCTTTTTCCTTCCAAAATTCTCTTCGTCTTGTCATCTCATATATTCCCTTAACAAGCAATAATGAATCTTGATATACCCCAAAATTACTCAGATCTGGAGTGTAGGGACTCGGAAGATCCATCCCTTTTCCTTCATTAGCTATGATGTTGGCTAGAGTTTTCGTTAAGATAGCTATAACGGATAATGACAACTTTTTCAGCTCCTCAAAAGTTTCCTTGGAGATATATTTCTGCCCCAAAGAAATATCCAACCACGTTGTTACTTCCTTACAAGAACCAATTGCGATGCTGTACTGATTGAACTTCTCCCTTATAAAATGCTGTTCCGCAATAACAATACAATTCTTAACAGATTCAGCACTTCTCGCTAACTGATCCACTAGATGATCTTTTTCGTATGACGGATAATGTTTGCATACTTCATAAACCTTTTCTTCTAGCTCCTTCGCTTTCTTATATCCATGAAACTGTTTAACGTCTTTGACTTCCAATAATGGTTCTTTTGTCTTCATTTTTATCTCCTCCTGTCTGGATAATTTATTTTGGAAAGTTTGGTCATAACTGATTTTTACGCTTGTGAAGGTTTAAAGTATGGGAGTATCGGTGAATTTGGTGGGATTATAGGGGACTGATCAAAGCCATAAGTCTGCAACTCTCGTTTTTCATTCAAATAAGGTAGTTAATGAAGGTTGTTTCAGCATCGGTGAAATGTTAGGACGGAACTGCTTGGGGCTTTCCTTTATTACCTGCTCAATACTTAAATATGAAGGAAATTTATTGTAAAGTTCGTTAATCTTTACTTCTAGTTCTTTTGCCTTCTTTAACAACCGAATTGCTTTCTATTTTTTCCCTTCATGGTGGACTGCTGTTTTCTATGATTGTTTTTGTACGGATATTGTTTTTGGTGAAGATTGATAAGATGTTGTTATCGTCACTACGTTTGGGGCTTAGATAGAAGTAATCTTCGAGGTTATCATATATTTGATTAGCTCTATAGTCGTTCAAATACTTTTCGATTCCAGCTTCTTCAAGTTCGGAAATATCTTCCATATCTTTTAGGACCCATATCAATCCTTTCTCTGCCAATTTTTTAAGGCTACTTTCAATATCAAAGATACTGTAATTCGACAATTCCCTTTTATTCCGATACTCTTGCTGTATTTGTTCTGCTATTTTATTCAATTTGCATCATCTCCATTTTTAAGATAGAAAGGGAATGTTGAAAAGTGAGAAGAGGCGGGCTTACGAAGGGGATTGAAATGATTCATTCTTGATACTCTCATTTTATTCCATCTCTTTGCTATATAACGAGATTTTAAAGTACGAGCGTGTTCGAGCTACCATCGGGAAACTTCTTTAAGGTGCCTACAGTAGTGACCATGAATTTTATATGAATAGGCAGACGTAATCAACATTCACAGCAAAATGATAGCGACATCATGCGTCTGCCTTCATATGTATTAAAGTAAATATTTGGATAGGTTTCCGGAAAATAGAATGAGCGTGGTCTAATGAAAACTTCGAGGGTGAATTTGCGGAACTTTTTTCAACAGCAAGTGGTCTTTAACAATGCACCTTTTCACTACTTTACGGTCTGAGTGCATATATTTGGGAATTGATTCGTAAGGACATGGATAATGTTCAATCCGATGATTTCGAACTAATCTATCAATATGTGGAAAAAAGGCTACGGGAAAATGGTTTAGCAATGAAGGAAAACCAAAACAGTGAAATAAAAGGGATTGTAGATGAGTTGGATAAAGGGGTTATTTTGGATCTCTTTTAGAATAGATAAAGGATGGTACCAGTTGTATCGGAACCATCCTTTTCTTTTATATTTCTCAATTATTCCTATTCGTACTTACAGGTTATTTCTAAATCAATACTAACTCTTTATGTGCAGACTGCTTTTTCCCTTTTAAGTTTTCAAGCTGTAATTTGGCAAGTGGCTCTACAAATTCGTATTTAAGCCCAGCAAATGATTTAAGTATTGCCTCGAATACAATCTTTGCCCCTTCAGGAGGCACAGCCATCCCAATTTGCTTTCTTACTGCTTCCTTACTCCCAAGAAAAACAAAGTCGTCAGGGAAAGTTTGAAGTCTTGCCCTTTCACGATTTGTTAAAGCCCTTGGTTCACTCCAATGATACATATGAGTTCCACCACCACCACTACCTGTAACAGTATAGGCGGGTTTATTTGGATCCAATCTTTTATAAATAGAACTTAACCGAGCCCCTTTTACGTTTAATCGAAGTTCCTCTGGTATTCCTGGATACCAAGCGTTCTCACCAGCCGGGATATAACTTAACATTTCTTTTACTTTTTTAGTGTGTCTTGGCATTTCATGATTCGGTGCATCTTCAGGTATAGGTGGATTCATTATAGCCTCATAAGAAGTTTTATACTGTGTTGAAGCCAAAGTTGTCGGTGCTGGTACCCGAAACTTAATTCCCTCTTTTACTAAATCATTTCGAATACCAACAATAATAATCCTATGTCTAGCCTGTGGAATGCCATATTCCTCGAATTTATAAAGATGTGGTGTTAATTCATAACCACAATCCTCCAATTCAGTCAAAATTTTAATGAATGCCCTTCCTTCATTGGCACTTTGAAGTCCACCTACATTCTCTGCAACAAAAAATTTTGGCTGATATAATTGTAAGACCCGTACTCCATAGGAATATAATGGACCAAACGTTCCGTTTAAACCATGTTGTTCACCAACCTGAGAATAATCATTACAGGGAAATCCAAATGCTAGGCAATCAATGTCACCTAAAATACTCTTATCACCGATTGGTAAGTTCTCTACTGGCCCCTCATGAACCGAGGGATCATTTATATCATTACATATATTTAAGCGATACGTATTACATGCATTAGGATCATAATCATTCGACCAAAGATGGCAAATTCCCCATTCTTCTCCTGTATTTGGATCAACAAATCCTGCATTTTTTGCTCCTAGAGCTAGTCCTCCTGGACCATTAAAAAGTTCTCCTTTTTTAAATATCATAATAGATACATCTCCTAAACCCAAAATAAGAATATCTGTTCTTGCATATTTGTATGCATCTATTTTACATTGTTTCTACTAAAAATGCAGCCCAGAAGTCTTAAAATTTTTTCTCTCTTTTCATATTCATTTGTAAAGCAAATTATAACTAAAACATGAACAAGAGAAAAAGGTTAAGAACCAAAATGATCTCTCAACCTTTACCGTCTACTATACCATTTCCGCCACTGTTCTGTAACCTTTATTGACGAAAAAAGCTATGAACTTTTTCTTTCTTTCTTCCTTTTCCAATTCATTCTCTATACAATAATCTAAGAATCCTAACAACGCCTTAGCCGAAAAGATTGCTCCAGTCGCATTGATCTCTGAATTGATCTTCTTAGCTTTCTCACTAATCTTTTCTAAGTGCCGTTCCCCTCCAAATTCATTTGCAGTTACGTATCCAAAATATGCAACGGCCTTTCCTTGGTATCCATGATAATTCGGAATATACTCTGCTGCCATGTGGGATGCTAAATTTGCGGATAAGGTAAATTTCTCTCTATAATCCTTTGCATCCAAAATACAAATGGTTTCATCATCAACATGCACCAAAATCTCTATTTCTGTTCTAATATCATCACCAATTGGTTTAGGTCGCATATCCACTTTAAAACCGATAGCACGTAAAATATCACCCGTTTTGTCTTCAAATATACGATCATTTTCTTCAAGGAGATATGACTCAACGAAATCTTCATTAAGTGCATTGAACGTATGATCGTGAAGTTCATAAGCGAATTTTTTTGCTTCATTTCTGGAAAATTCTTGTTCGAGAATCTTTGTAATTTCGTCAACGGAAAGCTCTTGAATTAATGGATATGAAGACAATAAACGATGAACCTTCCTAATACTTTTATTTTTATTGGTTGCTGGAGGTAGGGCACCAAATGCACTTGCTTTATAACTATCTACATCAAGGCCTGCATTTTCAGCAAACCGCTCAAGGGATATTAAATACCTTTTGTTGAAAGGGTATCTATTTTCTAAGTAATTAAGTTCTTCAGTGGTTGATTTTTGTTTTTCTGATGGAAGCCTTAAAGCATCCCCCCTTACATAATCAACCAGACCTGTATAATCACAAAGCATCATAAAGGTATGAGCAACATCGCCATGAGCTGTTACAAAATCACGGGCTTCACTATCTACTCGTTGCCTATGATCATATTGAATAGCAACTGCCCTCTTTATTTTATCCTTTTCACTAGATGAAGCCTTACGAAACTCAAGTATTCTTTGGGTGACATTATATAGGTCGTCATCTCTTTTTGCAGTTAAAGCAAAAAACGTAATTTCTTCTTTTGTAACATAATAGTCAAGCACCGATTGATTAACCAAGCGTACTAAAAATCTTGCCGGCCTTATTTGAAAACCATCTTCATACTTTGGTCTAAACCCGTTATCCAAAAAATATGCGTTTGGAATTTGTAAAGTTAGGATTTGCTTTGTTATATTTTCTCTTATCTTCTCTGACCTAAGTAGTTTCTCCCCGACTTTTGTAAGTACGAAAGAGCCTTCATGATTCAAATAAATATATCCAAAAGTTCTCAACATCGCTGCCCATGTTCTACCACCAGATCCATCATTACTAATATTTTCCCTTTTAAGCCCCTCAGAATTCAATACACTTTCGTAACGTTTATGAGCCTCTCTATTACCGTGCCATACCACAGAAAAATTGTCAGTTGCGATTTGTAATGCTCGTAGTGCATCAACATGAAATTTCGGGTCTCGTTCTGGGCGAGTAATAAACCAAACCTTTCTCACCATGTCCCCTCCTAATTATTTGAAATTAAATGTCTTACCTGATTGACAGTATGTTCTTCTATATCGTTCAGTTTGTTTCTGTAAGCCATAGATGCCCAATCTCCTAAAAGTTCGACAAAAATATGTCTTTCTGCGAGGATTGATTCACCTAAATAGTTGCTGGATTCATCCGCTATCTTGCTAATTACGGAAGCAATAGCCAAAATCTTATGATCGAAGATAGTAATTAAATCAATCTTTTCTATATTAACTTTCTGCATGATAACTGATAATATTTTTGTAAAAGAGGAAATAGTAATATCTTCATTATTGTTATAAGCATCATTAAACCAACTCTCGCCATTACCCGTTCGGATACTTACTTCTCTATGCGTTAACTTGGCCTCCGAAATTAAATCATTAAGGTTGGCCATTATTCGATATAACAGAGCTTTACGTAGTAATTTCAAAAGGACATTCTTTTCGATACAAATTCACCCCCAAAGTTGAAGAAGTTAGATTACCTAAATTTTAACCCACAGACAAAATAAAAAATCACCTTTAAAGGTGATATTTGTGGCTTGATGCTTTATTTATAAACATGTGTATGATCATGTTTAATCCTTTTACGCCTAAACAATCAACTATATCTTTTTTGTTCCCTTTACCAAATTAATCCTTTTCCCAAAATCATAAGGTTGAGAGTAATAAATTTTGCCACAATCTTGGCATTGTACATCACAAACACGATCATATAACAGCTTTTCTTCTTTTGATAGATATTGGGGTATCTCTTCAATCGCAACAACCATTAACAACTCCCCGCATTCACAGTACATTGTAATCTCTCCCTTTTCCAAGCCTGACAATACTATAAAATGAGGACTCAATATTACCAATGATTCAAACAACATCTTACTTCAATTGTAAATCATTTTTATTTAGTGTGAAACCTAATTAAATAGATTCGAGATGATAAGGTAAAATGAGTCTGTGGGAAATCCCACCTCTTTACAATTCCAATAACTCGGTCATGTACATGATGATTATTCGTGTTTCACTGACTTTTGTTTTTCAAGTTTGCAAACCCTATTTAATACATTCTCCAACTGTCTAAGTTACTCAAAATTTCTTTTTTTTTGAAGGACTTCTTCTCCGATATGTCGAACAGTAAATCCTTGTAATGGGGTGAATTTTATGCGTATGCAAGAAGCCTATGGCCATCTTTTTATGATCGAAAATGGGTTAAGAAAATATATAAATGACAAAATGACAGCTCATTATGGTGTTGATTGGCGTATTAAAGCACCAAATAATATGTCTTTCCGACGACGACCATTAGAACAATCATATTTTTATGATTTAGAAAGCTACCTTCGTGTTTATCCATGCTTTCATAATTCAGAAGATCTTATTTTAACACTCCAAAAACTTTATCCAATTAGAAATGCCATCGCTCATTGCCACGAACTATCTGAGGAACAATATCAAATTCTTGAAGAATGTTATGAGAAGGTAATGGTAAATATCTCTTATTCAAATATTTATTGATCTATAATAAAATCTTTTTGCCCAATGAAACATGTGGTATAAACGGAAATTTGAGGGAAATATGTTGGGTCAAAATTCCCAAATATTTGAGGAAACTAAACTATCTTTCCTCATTTTGGTTGGCATAAGTTTTTAGGATTACAAAAAAGGAAGTTACGTAATGCAACCTCCCACTCATAACACAAATATTCACTTCTACTCTATATTTCAAAGCTCCTTTTGGTGTTCCACAAAACATCATTTGAGGTACTAGCCTAAACCAAGGCTTTTATTCCATATTTTTCAATTAGGCACTGTTGGTCTTTAAAACCGATGATAACAAATTTCCTTGTTGTTTTAAATTTGCTTGATCTTCTAATCTCGTAGTTCACGAGCTTCCTAAAGATCTTAACGTCCAATTTTGTAGAAGAGAGGTCATTCCCACTTCCCTTTGCAACTCGATCTCGGATTGTTCTCAGATAGTTATCCATCTCCGTAGTTGAGTCAAAGCACAATTCCCTCTTTTCCATTATCGCCCGTTTCAGTTGGTTAGAAAGCTCTTTGTACATCCTGGACATAATGGATTGATTTCCAGACCCTTGAATAGCAACTAAGCTATCATATGCCTTTTTATCTTTCACATAAGAGTAGGGATTGTCTTTCGACGGTTTTAAATGGCCTTTCATTATTTGTTGCACTACATTGTAATTGCAACCATTTTCTATAAGGTAGTTCAAATCTTTTTTTGCATCTCCTTTGAGTTGACCTATCAATCCTTCTTTAGCTTTTTTTCCAAAGCGTGCATATTCTGACCTTAACCGATCATATACCTTTTTGTCCTCTATGAGATTCTGTATCACCTCTTTGGATGATTGATCAGACAGTTCCAGTACCTTTGCGGATTCTTGCCTTTGCACTTCTTTTACATTTTCATTGTCAAAATCGAGATCGAATTTGACAAATTGACTGTTAAACCTTTGTTCCAGCTCACGGATCAAGATATTTTGATTCTTGTAGTTATAATAAGTTTTGTGAAGGATGAGCTCCCCCTCAATCATTGGTGTCAAAACATGCAGTTCACCACGATTGTCCGAATAGATACCTGATTGCTGTTCCATCTCATCAAGATTAACCCTAAAACCCATTGGATTGCGACGAAGGGTCTTAATAAGCTCCATCGAATTTTCCGCCTTCCTGATGTTTTCCTCCAATAATAAGTGATACAGAAACGACCGTTTCTCTGCTGGTGGCTCTGCCTGCTGAAAAAAGATTTTAAAGGCGTTGTACTTATTTCGGAAACGATGTGACATCTGGATCAATCTAGTCGCCTCATGGTTTAATGAATTATGGGAACAGAGAACCCATGTTTCATCGGATGCTTGATTATTGGTAATGGAGACACCGGACGATAGAACAGTGGTACTGAGGATGACCTGAACATCCGTCGGGATTAACCCTCCGTCTATGATGACATTTTCGTTTTCTGTCCTCTGGTTTTCCTTCCTAGCCATAATGCCAATTGCATTGATACCATGGATTTGGAGATGTTTGCAGTAATATTCAATCCAGTCTGTGTCTTCGATGAAAACAAGCAACTTTCGATCTTTATTCGATTCTGCTGCATATTGAATCATCCTGAGAAATTGAGCCTTTAATTCTTGGGTGGAACGACTCAAAACCGAAAACCCAGCCTTCTGAAATGGAGCCTCATGGTTCTCTTGGTCGATTTTAATGATGAGGTCATAATCTTGTAAACGGAGATTTTCCGGGGTAGCTGTAACGTGGACGGAGATTCCTCCTGCTTCCAACATCCTTCTTTCTGCAATCATATAATCTCTTACTTCATTCAATTTAAAGGTACTATCGGTGGCCAATGTATGGATTTCGTCGGTGATCATAATACCTGGCAAAGCACATTCTCTGTAAGTTGAATTCCTTAGCACCCGGAGTTTTGAATCGAGGATTGTTGGGGCATGATCAATGGTGGTGAGTAAGCTAGGGAACTGTCTAATGATTTGTTCACGTTCAAAGGGGTGAAATGAATCAGAACCTGTAAGCATAATTGAATGCCCATCAGCTTCAAAGTTTTCTCGTAAATTTTTGATTAAGGCTCTTCTTGGACAAGAATACAAACAAAATGCCTTCGAGGAAAATTGAGGGGGAATCGAGTTATTGAAGTGATGCACCATTTGCGTTAAGGCAAAGCTCTTTCCCGTGCCCGTATCGGACACCAGCAATATTCTTTTGCCCTTGTACTTTGGGCTAAGTAGCATCTTTACCAATTCGTCAGATACGTCTTTGTTGTCAGAAATTCTCCCTTTAATCATGAAAGAAATATCCGGCTGTAAATCTCTCTTCTCAACAAAGGTAAATAGATTACCTGTGTTTACACCGTGATACCGAAGGATGTGAATTAAACTCCCTGCAGTGACATCGTGATAGTCTTTAAAGTTGTTAATGTTTAATGCTGTATTACTCACTGATTATCGCCTCCGCTAATTCTAATTTCTGTTGTTCTGTAATTTGGCCTTCGTGTTCCATAGTATTGAGAGCCATAAACAAATAACATTTATCTCTATAGTCCAGTGATGTTGCAAAATCTTCTGTTTGAAAGGCCTTTAGCAATTCATTGTAATCCACGATTGGGACAATGTACTTTTTCTTAAAATCCTCCTCTACTGAATGGCAAATAACTTCTTGCTTGCTAACTCTCTTTTGCCTTTTAGCCAGCATTTTTTCTACACGCTTGATTTCATTTACGTACGGCATCAAGTCATAAACAGGAGCATCCTCATTCACGAGAACATCATAATTTGAAGCCAAAATGTTCTTTTGCAAATATGTGTTCTGGTCTAACTTAACCCCTAGTTTCAATTCGAGATCATCTCGCACCCATTCATAAATCAATTGCTGTTCCTCAAAGTCTACGTCTTCCAACTCAGTTACGGGGAGATAGAGGTGATACCTTTTCTCTTCTGGCTTATGTCCGCTGGAGAAGGACTCTTGTATAAACCGAAATGGTCCATTCATAACCCCAGATAACACTTGATGGAGATAGTGCGGATGAACCGACGATAGGTCATTCAAATTGAACATATAATAGTTGGTTCGGTACTCCTTGATTCTATTGCGTGTCCTTTCGGAAAACTTCCAGGAACCCATTGCATGAGGTGTTCCGTTACGGCACATTTGGACAAATTCTTGGCTGGTTACTCGATTGTAATCGGTTCGGCTTATATTTGCCTGATCGAGTGTGTATTGAATCCACTTAATATCCTTCATAGCCTGATCCAAATAATGGTAACTTTGTTCAAATGGGGTTATGAGGATACCAGTATCAATTTTATCAATGTTTTGGTTCATACTTTTGCACTTCCTTTCATTAGTCTTCTATTCTATGATACAAAATGACGGGCAAGCCCATAAACTTTATTATGTTCGAGCATGTTTAACCAAAAAGGAAAAAGATCCATAACGAAGCGAAAATTATAAGGGTTTTATAATACTTGGTACTCCTTTTTCGCTCTATTTGATACACCCAAATCTTATTCTATTGTTTAATGGTGGCAAAATAATAAAAAGAGGCTGAATGTTTATTGCAAAATAAAAGTACAGAGGTTTGCGATGAATTTGTGCAGAACTTAAATGCATAAAAAATAGGCTTGCCAGCCCCTAAAATATCTCCTACTGTATTGATTGAGTAGATCACACGGTAGGAGGACATGGAAGGATGTTAGCAATGCCTGTAGTTGATTATATCAGACATTTAAGAGATGAAGAAGACCTTTCAATCAATGAAATTGCAAAAAAGACTGGTCATAATTGGAGAACAGTTAAGAAATACGCTGATGGAGAAGGATTTGAAGAAACCCTCAAGCTCACTAAAAGAGGAATGATGTACGAGGAAGGGTTCGGGGAAATTGTTGATGATTGGCTTGAGGAGGACATGAAACTCAAGAGAAAAGAACGAAGAACCAACAAGAAAATTTATGAAGATCTTAGAGATAACCATAGTTTTAAAGGGTCCTATCGGACCGTATGCGAATATATCCAGAACCGAAAGCCGCAGCTCAAAGCAGCCAAGATCGAAAGACATGAACGTTTAGAACACCCTCCGGGTGAAGCACAGGTGGATTTTGGAAACATGACTGTCGTAAAAGATGGAGCCTATAAAGATATCAAAGCCTTAATACTTAGTTTTCCTCACAGTAATACTGGCTTTGGCTACCCTCTTCCAAGTGAAAATACCGAGTGTTTCCTAGAAGGATTAAAACAACTTTTTCACCAGGCTGGAGGGGTTCCAACATATTTGCGTATAGATAACTTGTCTGCGGCTGTTGTTTCAATCGGCAAAGGGGACCAACGGACCTACACTGAAGCATTTCTGAAATTCAAATACCATTACGGCTTTGAAGTGCAGCCATGTAATCCGGCAAGTGGGCATGAGAAGGGAAATGTAGAAAAGAAGGTCGGATATACAAGGAATAACCTGTTTACAACAGCACCGGTTATGGAAAGTTTTCCACAATTAGCGAACTGGATGAAAGAGGAAATGGAAAAGGATCGACAACGTCTCCACTATGAAAAAAATGTGTTAATTGATGAGCTTTGGGAAGAGGATAAAAAATATTTGAGAGCCCTGCCTTTAACTGATCTTTCGATTTATTCAGTGGAATCCGCAACGGTTAATAAATACGGTGAAATTGAAGTTGACGGGGATAAATTTGTTATCCACAAAGCTAAAATGAAACAAACATTGGTCCTAAAAATGGAATGGGATCAATTCACTTGTTTTACAAGTGACGGGGAAATTGTTTACCGAGAAGCACGCCCTTATATGAATAAGACGAGAGCAATTCCATGGAATGATATTTTAATAGATTGGGAGAAGAAGCCACGGTCTGTGAGGTATTCACGGTTCTTTAAGTATTTGCCGGATAGGGTTCAAACGTATCTGACGATACGGCCGGAAGAAACTAAATCTAGAGTCAAGGGGGTAAGGAAATTATTAGAAAAGCATACGCTAAATGATATTCATTCAGCTTTGGATGCGGAGGAACGATTTGAAAGAGCTCCACATGAACTGGGTTATATCCTGGAAGCCAAGGAAGCAACTTATCCAGAAAAATTAAACGAAGTACACACACCTAAGATTTTGCTTGATTACGAAACGGATTTGCATACTTATGATAAAAGGCTTTGTCCCTCCTTGGAAGGAGGTGTTTCCTGATGGCAGATTTAAAAGTTATTTGTAAAACACTCCATCTTGCCCATATTATCGAGGAGTTTGAGGAAATCCCTTTTGAAAGTAAAGAACAGTTTTTGCGTGATGTTCTATCAATTGAAGTTAAGTCCAGGCAATCTACTAAGGTTGCCAGGCTGATAAAAAAGGCTAAATTTAGAGAGCTAAAGTGGCTTAAAGACTATGAGTGGTCCGAGCAGCAACACTTACCAGCTACAACCTCGAAAGAGGCGATCTGTGATCTTCGCTTTATAAAAGAAAAACAGAACCTATTGCTTTTGGGGACTCCAGGAACAGGAAAAACGCACCTAGGAACGGCTTTAGGGGTGAAGGCATGTGAAATGGGTTATGAAGTCCGTTTTTTCAGAGTGGCTGATTTAGTTGGACAATTAGAAGAAGCGATGAAACAAGGCACTTTACCGAGATTAAAACGACAGATTGAGAAGTGCGACTTGCTTATACTGGACGAGTTGGGATACGTCCCATTTCAAAAGCAAGGATCCGAATTATTGTTTCACATTATTGCAGACTGTTATGAGCAAAAGAGCGTGATTGTCACTTCAAATTTGGAATTTGGCCAATGGAATCGGATTTTTGGAGATAACCGTCTAACTTCTGCACTTGTGGATAGATTAGTACATCACGCCCATGTCATAGCATTTACAGGAGAAAGTTATCGGTTGAAAAATGCACTTTCTTCGATTAAAACATCGGATGAGATTTAATGTAAATACTGGCTGCAAGCCTATGTAAATTTCGCTGCATTTTTCTGCACTTTCTGCTTGCAAAAAACAGCTGAATAGGTGAATGTTGGTTCAACCCCTATAAACGTGTACATATAAAATAAGGCGAAAATTCAATATATCGCTATATGACTAAATAAAAATTTCGCTCCCGCTTGTCACTTTTCATGGAGCCTCTTATTTACGGAAAACCGATACACCTATGTTGGTAATATGTTTATGGGGTTGTGGTATTCATAGTAACAATAATAAAGAAGGGGTCGTTGGTTTAAACAGAAAACCAGGAATCAACAAGGTGGTGCAGTCTCATAGTATGGACTGGGCATGAAAAGAAGATGTAATAGAGGAGGTGGGGACAAACTATAGAAGGAAATCCGTGTAACCTACTGCAGAAGA
>Ga0207747_1001617_pt1 | contig 15154 bp, 15 predicted proteins | sample HigsolmetaGSP11D_FD_184839 | JGI IMG/M metagenome (GOLD analysis project Ga0207747, IMG submission 184839) | High solid enriched microbial communities from the Joint BioEnergy Institute, USA - SP1-1-D (SPAdes) | ecosystem: Engineered > Bioreactor > SSF (Solid state fermentation) > Aerobic >...
CGAATACCTGGGTGCGGATCGTGCGGATGATGCGGTTAGCCGCATATTGCAGGTAGTACCGCTGCCCATAGCTGAATATCGCCGAGATGATGATCAGGCCAAAATAAAACACACATAAGCGCAAGACACCGTTTAACTCGGTCATGAAGAACGGCAGCACTTCGCTGATGGACATCAGTTCTGCCGCATACTCGGCAACAGTCCCGTCCTCCGCAATGATACGCAACACTCCGTCCGTATAGCTTCGCGATCCGTCAAAGGCGATCGCCTGCGTGACCCAGTAGAAGTCATTCCCGATCTGCAGGATGCGCGCTTCCGCACCCTGCTCCTCGCCTTCCGCAAATCGGTCCGCTCTTTTGTACAGATGGCCGTCGCGGCTGACCGTGAAGGGATCGTTCACAGACGCCACATGCCATGGCTTCTCGATGCCCGCGATGTGTTCATCGATGATCCGCTTCGCCACGAGCGGCCCGGCGACATCGGTACCAACCGCGATGAGCAGCATGATCAGCGCGAGGATCAAGGTCTTCTTGAATGGCATGGCATAACGAATCAGCCGTCTGCCCGCCTTGATGTCGCGGCGCGATTTGCGGTCTATATCCAGTTCAAATTGATCGTTATCGATGCTCATGATTAAATCACTCGTTTCCGCCAAGTTTCTCTTCCATCTGTTGACGCTCGAACTGTTCCTTGTACCAGCCGCCAAGCGCTATCAACTGTTCATGCGTGCCGCGTTCGATGATCCGCCCTTCGTCGAGGACGAGGATCAGATCGGCATGCAGCACGGCAGACATGCGATGCGTGGCGATCAGCGTCGTCTTGCCGCTCCTCACGCGGCGGATGTTGGCGATGATCTCCGCCTCCGTGCGCGCGTCTACCGCAGACATCGCATCGTCGAGGATGAGGATCGGCGGCTCCGCGATCAGCGCCCGGGCGATGGAAGCCCGTTGCTTCTGCCCGCCGGACAGCGCCACGCCCTTCTCGCCGACAAGTGTATCTAATCCTTGCGGCAGATATGTCAGATCCTTCTCCAACGCGGACATCTCCAGCACGCTCGCCAATTCCTTTTCTGTCGCCTCGTGATTTGCGAACTTGATGTTGTCGCGAAGCGGCTTCGAGAACAGGAACTGCTGCTGAGGCACGTAGCCATACCAGCTCTTGAGCCGGTCGAAGCTGATCCGATCGATCGGCACACCCGAGATCGTGATCGAACCTTGGCCAGGCGGATATTCACGCAGCAATTGCTTGATCAGCGTCGTCTTGCCGCTGCCGGTTCGTCCGACGATGCCGATGGTCTGCCCTCGCTCGATTGCAAATGAGATGTCAACCAGGTTATCGACCGATGAAGTCGGGTAACGGAAGGTGACGTTCCGGAATTCGATGCGATCCGGCTCCTGAACATCGACCGGATCTGTTGGCTCCTGTACGTCCTCCTTCGTAAACAGCGTCTCGTTGACGCGATCCATGCTGGCGTTGCCGCGCTGCAGGATATTGATCATCTCGCCGATCGCAAACATCGGCCAGATGAGATAACCCAGGTACACATTAAAGGTGACGAGAACGCCAATCGTGATCTCCCCGTGATAGACGAGATAAGCCCCGTAACACAGACCGATCAGGTAGCTGATGCCGACGAGGATCTTGACCGTTGGCTCGAACAGCGCGTCGATGCGCACCACGGCCAGATTCTTCTTCAGCACGTCCTCCGTCACTTCCGCGAATTTCTTCTCGGACGATTTCTCTTGCACATAGGCGCGGATGACGCGGATGCCCGATACCGTCTCGAGCACGTCGTCATTCATCTTGCCGAACGCATCCTGCGCCTCGGTGAACCGGGCGTGGATCCAGTTGCCGTACATATTGACGAGGATCGCCAGGATCGGCAGCGGCAAGATCGCAGCCAATGTCAGCTTCCACGAGATGAACACGCTCATCGCCACGATGATCGCTCCCATCCAGAGGGTTGAGTCGATCATCGTCATGATGCCGAAGCCCGCCGTCATCGATACGGCATTGAGATCGTTCGTCGCGCGTGCCATCAGATCGCCCGTTCTGTTGCGCTCGTAGAAGGACGGCGTCATCTTGAGCAGATGGCGCAGGAATCTGGAGCGCAAGATGCGTTCGACGAGCACGGCCCCTCCGAACAGCTGGTATACGCCTGTATAGTTGATGACATAAGTGAGGATCGTGATCGCCGCGATCAGCACCAGCGTCGTCGTCAGGCTCTGCCAGGTGAGCGTCCCGGTTGCGATCTCGTCGATCGATGTGCCGATCAGCATCGGCGGGATCAGCTCGGTCACGCTCGAGATGAGCATGCAGATGAGGGCGATCGTATATCGTTTCCATTGATCTTTGAAGAACCAGCCTAATTTGTGTAATACGCTAAACATGTTCCGTTTTCTCCCCTTTAATCTCACGCTCAGACCCGAACATCCATTCTGCCTAGATCTTACCAGAACGTATGTTCCTGATCAATAGGATCATAGGCCTGATGCCAACACTCCCCGAAGAACGAAAAAAAAGCACACTGCCCCCGCAATGTGCACTTTACGCGTAAATGCAAAAAAAAAGCGCACGCTGCGGATGCTGCAGCCTGCGCTCAGATAAACGCAAACCCGATGATGGGACTAGAGGACTAATACCTCTTGCCGTTCGTTCGCCCGGGAGGCTGCATCAAAACCCATGATATGACCATTAAGCAAATAAATTGTTAGATCTCTCATGGTGATGTACCCTCCTCTCATGAACTTTGATCATTCCTTCGATAAAATTATCATGAACAGACTGCGGCTGTCAACAAGAATTTCTAGTTTGGGTTTAAGCCTCCGCTCGGCATTCCATCCTTTCACCGCATTTTATATAATGACAATAGTTGTCATGTCAAAGGAGTGAGTCCGCTTGCATACCTCGTCCGATCCAGGCATCCGGGTGCTGTCCGCCGGCTATGCGTTTCATAACAAACCGTACCATGGCAAGAACGAATCGCGGCAAAATTACCTCATCCGCATTCAGACAGAAGGGCTGAGCCGGACATGGATCGACGGCCAGTATGAATTGCTGGAACCCGGTGATCTGCTCATCATCCATCCGGATGCTTACTATGAGCTTCTGATCGATGAGGAAGATCAACAGGGAGAGAGGAAAATCGAGAGCGGTGATTACTACATCTTCTTCACCGGCTCCTGGGTTCATCAGTGGTGGAGTGAGCGGAAGCGCCCATTCCGGATAAGAACCCCCCTGGAGGAAGGCATCGTCCAGATGTGCCGGTTGACCGTCGTTGAACACCGGCGCAACAGCGCCGACTCTTCGGCGATCCTGGATTATCTGATGCGCGTACTCCTCCTGACGATCGACCGATTGATCACCGAGCAGCGGCCGCATATGGGCAGCGCCTTCCTCGCCTACCGGATCAAAAACTACATCGAGGAATACGCCACGACGAACTTTCAGCTCCAGGATGTCGCCGACCATTTCAATATCAGTGTGTCCCGCGCGGTTCATCTGTACAAGGAAGCGTTCGGCCGGAGCATCATGCAGCATGCGCTTGAGGTCAGATTAAATCTGGCCAGGGAGCGGATCATTTATACGAATATGCCGCTGGATGTGATCGCCGAGACGTCGGGATTTGCCAATTACACGTATTTCCACCGAGTATTCCGAAGGCAATTCGGCCTGTCTCCGAAGGAATATCGGCTGCAGAACCGGTTGATTTAGCTGGAGCTGCGGTTTTGACCACGTGTGCGGTTGGCGTGTGATCGCTGGGCATGAAAGAGATCCGGATTGGACACTCCGAGCGTTCTAGGAAACATGCAGAAACGTCTGGCTGCAACATCAATTCGATACCCACCTGCCATAACTTCGGCTACGTACTCCTTCTTAGCTTGAACTGGACACCGAAATCGTCTTTTCATTTGGATACTCCTCCACTTCTTAATCGTTTATCTGAAGTGAAATGGAGTGTCCAAATGGTTAGAGGGGTTAAATAGATAATACCGTTATTCGGCAGAAAACCAGCTTTTTTCTAATGCCAACGGAACATTCGGCCTCTATTGGTCACTTTGGACGGGGCATCACGTTCAAAACCAACGAATAATGTCATCTCAATTCCGTCTGCATGGCGAAATGGCCTATGTTGCCACAAATCGTGGCTCTAAGGTCCGTTGTGAGTTACAGCCCGCTGATCCCAAGTTGCGTCAGCCATTACGGCTTGTCGCTTATGGTCACCGAGCCTGTTGAACCCGTCGCACGATTGTGTTTGTTTTATCTGGCAGGTTTTGAGATAATATTCGTGGTTTGCAAGATCTGCATCATTTTTAGAATATGGGAGTGAACCAATGATGACCATCACCAATCCCGATCAGACGCTCGCATTCATCGGTTCTTATGCGTCTCCGGATACGCCTGGAGTATATTCCTGTACATACGATACAGCCACTGGCCAGTTCACGATCATCGACCGCGTAAGCGGGCTGGCGGATCCAACGTTCCTGGCGGTCGATCACAACAGTCGGATGATCTATACGATCGGCTCAGTGCTGGAAGATGGACGGAAGGTCGGAGAAGCCTACAGCTACAGGATCCTTGACAATGGCGAGCTGGTATTCGTGAACAAGCAGCGGACGGTGGGGCCGACATGCCACATCACGCTGGATCACACGTCGCGTTGCCTGATCGTGTCCAGCTATCATGGCGGCATGATCGGCATCTGTCCGATCCTCGAGGACGGTTCGATCGGGCCGATCCGTGAAGTCCATCAGCACGAAGGCTCCAGCGTGCATCCGAATCAAGGAAGCCCGCATCCGCACTCGGTCTTCATCGACCGCAACAATCGCTATGCCCTGTGCAGCGACCTCGGCATCGACCAGGTCATCGTCTATAAACTTGACGTGGACGGATGCCGTCTCATCCCGCACTGCAAAGCGCATGTACAGCCGGGATCAGGACCGCGGCATCTCGCCTTCCATCCGGCATTGCCATATGTCTACGTGATCAATGAGCTGAATGCGACGGTGACGGTTTTCCATTTCGAGGAGGAAGCAGGCAGTTTAAAGGAGATCCAGACGATCTCGACGCTGCCGGAGGATTATACGGGAGAGAAGAGCTGCGCTGATATTCACATCACGAGTGACGGCCGTTTCCTCTACGGCTCGAACCGCGGTCACGACAGCATCGTCGTCTATGCGATCGATCAGGCGAACGGCCAGCTGTCGCCGATCGAATATGTCCCGACGCTGGGTGGCCATCCGCGCAATTTTGCGCTGTCGCCAGATAACCGGTTCGTGATTGTCGCCAACCGCGACTCGAACAACATCGTCACCTTCGCCCGCGACGCTGAGACCGGTCGGCTGACATCTGCCGGGCCAGAGCTGCAGGTGTCCAAGCCGGTATGCGTGAAATTCCTCGTTTGACAAGAGCGGCATGAAGTGCGCAGGATCAGGCCAACCCCAGGCATTTGGGTTGGCCTTTCTTTGGTCTTATAGAAAGTATAACTTCCCATACATTCTCGTAAGACATAAGAAATACCAAGCTGCCACCGGCGTCCTAAAGGACTTGGCGCCAGCCAAGTATTTCTTTATTGATGGATATGCACTGCAACTGCTGAAGACGTTCCACATCCCATAGCAAATTATACTTACGCACTTCTTGATTCATATTTTCGCCATATAGGCAACTGCCCTTGCATTTCGTTGTATATTTATTCATAATAATGAATATAAATGCGACCACAAGTCAAAAAGGAGAATGCAATGTGGCAACAGCAAAGTTATACATGGCCGACGGCACGCTGTTCACCGGCATCCACTTCGGCGCCGAGGGAGAGGTTTCCGGAGACATCGTCTTCAATACAGGGATGACCGGCTATCAGGAAGTGATGTCCGATCCATCCTATGCCGGCCAGATCGTAACGTTCACCTACCCGCTAATCGGCAACTACGGCATCAATCGCGATGACTTTGAGTCCTTGAATCCATGGGCGCGAGGAATCATCGTGCGGGAGTACGCAACGGAGACGAGCAATTGGCGGTCGCGTCTCACGCTCGACGATCTGACGAAGAAGAACGGGCTCGTGGGAATCAGCGGCATCGATACACGCATGTTGACGCGCATATTGCGCACGAAAGGCGTCATGCGGGGGATCCTGACAACGCAAGACCGCTCTGAGGAGGAATTGAAGGTTCTCCTCGCCCAACAACCGGAGCAGCATCGGCTCGTTGAGCAGGTGTCAACGCGTCAGCAGTATCACATTCCAGGCAAGAACAGCATGCGTGTGGTCGTGATCGACTACGGCTGCAAGCACAGCATCCTGCATGAACTCAGTCGACGCGGCCTCGACGTCATCGTTGTCCCCTACAACACACCGGCAGAGACGATCCTCGGACTCATGCCGGACGGCGTACTTCTCTCCAACGGACCGGGCGATCCGAAGGATCTCATGTACAGCGCAGTACCTGTGATTCGCCGCTTGCTCGGCACGGTGCCGATATTCGGCATATGCCTGGGGCATCAACTGCTTGCGCTGGCATGCGGCGCTGATACAACCAGGCTGAAGTTCGGCCATCGCGGCAGCAATCATCCTGTCAAGGAGCTTGCCACCGGACGTTGCTCGATCACTTCGCAGAATCATGACTATGCCGTCACGACCGAATCGATCGCCCGCACAGAGCTGGTGCTTACACATATCAACAACAATGACGGATCAGTGGAGGGACTCATGCATGCCAGATACCCTGCTTTCTCGGTGCAATATCATCCCGAAGCCAATCCCGGGCCACACGACAGCCTGGAGCTGTTCGACCGATTCATCGAGATGATGAAGAAGCATCCGCAGGCGATATCTGTACACCCCCCAAGCGGCGAACCTGCCAAACGCGATCATGTCGAAAAAACACAAGATCTGAAAACCGAACTTCAACAGCAAATGAATCTGACAAGCACACAAGCGGCGGCAGCCATTCATGCGCGATAAGTCGGGACTGCTGCGCTTCCGCGACATACGAATCGATCGGCGACGATCCGCAGACTGATTGGGTAACGTTGATGTTGTGGTGACAAAACCCCCGTCCCTCTGTCACGCGTCCCTCTGTCACGCTCGATCGACTTTATTTTTGCCTTTGTTTTGTTTACAATTTAGTTAGATGAACAGGTCCTACTATAGGAACAAAGGAGCACAGCATATGGATCTGAGAGAAGCATACCGGATATTGGGCGTACCTGAGTCGGCGAGCCGAGAGGAAGTGGAAGAGCAGTACGCGGTGTGGGTGCGTAAAGATCGTGCGCTCAAGCGCGCGCAAGCACAGCACGAACCAACTGACGAGCACTTCGACTTCGCACAGATCAATGCCGCATACCGCGCCATCATCGATCATTATCACCAGTTGGAAGATCAGGGCAAACCGAAGCGCGACCCGCGGATTGAGAAACTCGATCACTTCTGGACTTATTACAAGTATCACGTCATCGTGGCTGTTATCCTGATCATCGGAATCGTTTACATCATCAACAGCGTGATCGAGAGTCAGCAGGAGAAGGCTCGGCTAGCAGCATTGCCTCCGGCTGACGCCACCATGATGATGTTCGGCGATTTCTATGAACCGAAACTGACCAGCATCGAGGAGAACATCCTCCTGGCGAAGCCGGATTGGCAGCGGGTCGTCGTCAATCACACGTATGTGCCATCGCAGATTACGAGCGAATTCGACATCGCCCTGCAGCAGAAAGCGATCGTCACCCTCGTGACCGACCGTTCGGATGTCTATATGGTCGATGGCAACAACGTGCAGAATCTCGTCAACCAGGGGTTGTTCCTCCCGTTGGACGAATACGCCGAGCGACTCAAGGCCTCGGTCGGCGAGGAGAATCTCGTCTACATGCGCACTGAGCCAAGCGGACTTGATCCGGACGAGCAGCCGGGAGAGTATCACCTGTATACGGTCCGCCTTCCGATCCATCAGGATTACTCCTCTCTGTCGAACGAAGCGATGGCCGGCATCCATGTCGGTTCCGAGAATGTCGAGAAAGCCCTGCAGCTGATCGAAACTTTGGCGAAGGGGCTGTAAGGAGTTCTTGCATGGATCTGTCACTTGCCCTTTCCTTCCTGGGGGCAGCGATTCTGCTCACGCTTGCTCCCGGGCCCGACATCTTGTTCGTCATCGCCCAGAGCATCTCGCAGAACAGCAAGGCCGGCATCGCCACGGCGTGCGGGCTGTGCACCGGCCTGTTGGTACATATCACAGCTGCCGTGCTTGGCGTATCGGCAGTCATCTATGCCTCCGCAACAGCCTTCGCTGTCGTCAAGTACGCCGGTGCAGCCTATCTGCTCTATCTGGCCTGGCTAGAGTTCCGCGACAAGAGCAGCGAGATCGGTCTCTCAAGCAAACCTCAAGCCGCATACGGCGCGCTGTACCGCAGAGGCATCCTGATGAGCACGCTGAATCCGAAGGTATCACTGTTCTTCCTGGCGCTTCTGCCGCAGTTTGTCGATCGGTCCGCAGGCCATATTTCCTTGCAGATGCTTGGACTCGGCTTCATATTCCTGGTGCAGGCGCTCATCATCTTCAGTCTCGTCAGCCTGTTCGCGAACCGTTTCGGCGGGTGGCTGACGCGCAGCAAGACGATCGCCCGCAAGATCAACGTCGTACAAGGACTGATCTTTACGGTAATCGCCCTTCAGATCGCGTTCAGCAAGCGTTAAGGGACTTGGCACACGTTAGCTTTCACGCGCCAATCAGGCTCGTTCAACGCCAGCCGCTGAAGTGACAAGCGGAAGCCTCATGAACCGCAGAACCAATCAGCCAATTGAGAAGGGGCTGTCCGACAAGTGGATGTTGATCCTGACGCCACACGAAGATAAGCCCGAAGCTGCCTATATTACAGGCATTTTCGGGCATTTCTTCTCGTTGTCAGGCAACAAACACAGACTTGTTGGACAGCCCCATTCATTTCTTTAATATTGCTTCACATAGTCGACGAGATTCACGCTCGGCATGCCAGTCTGCAGGTAACTGCGCAGATTCTTCAGCGCAATCTCAAATGCGCGCTCATGGTAGAGACTCGATCCGCCGGCCGTATGCGGCGTGATGATGACATTGTCCATCGACCACAGCGGGCTGTCTTCGGGCAGCGGCTCTGTCTCGAACACGTCGAGCCCCGCTCCGGCAATCTCACCGCTGTGGAGCGCCTCGACCAATGCCTGCTCATCCACGAGTCCGCCTCGTCCGATGTTGATGAACATCGCCGATTTCTTCATCCGCGCAAATTGCTCCCGACCGAACATCCGCCTCGTCTCCCTCGTCAGCGGCAGCGTGACGATCACGTAATCGCTCTCTGCGAGCACTTGATCCAACCCGCTCACATCGTACATCTCATCCGCATTAGGCGACGGCCGACCTGACAACCTGACCCCGAGTACGCGCATCCCGAAGGCCTTGCATAGCCTCGCTGTCTCCTCCCCGATCGCGCCGAAGCCGATGATCCCGGCCGTCTTGCCGTGCATCTCCAGCAGCGGGTCGGTGCGCACCCAGCGGCCCGCGATTTGATTGCGCGCGTAGATATGCAAGTTCCGCGTAAACCCCAGCATCATCGCCAGAATCGTCTCCGAGATTGGATAGGCATGGATCCCGCTCGTTGTCGTCAGATGTATGCCCAGTTCCGCCATGCGATCAAGCGGAAAAGTATCCACTCCAGCAGACCATGATTGCACCCATCTCAGCTTCGTCTCCGGCCTGAGACACGTCTCTTCGAACATGCGCCGCCAGCCGATGATGATCTCCGCTTCCTGCACACGATGAAGCCAGCGCTCCTTGTCCCTTCCGTACAGCAACTCATAATCCGGAGCGGCGCTGCGGATTCGTTCAACCTGCTCTTCATTAGGTTCGATTGTGCATATGATGACAGACATTTCCCCATGACCTCCTTCACTTGTCCTGTTGAATTTGTCTATTCGAGATATGACCGTCAGTTACCTTGTACTACTTTCAAAACGGACTGCAAATAATATGAACACCAATCCTCAGACAAGGAGACAATGATGTATGATCAACCGAGAGCTTAGAGAGGAAATCGAAATGCTGACCGCCCAGAACCTCGTCCTGTCTGAAGAGATCAAACAGCTGAAGCTGATGCTGCAGAAGCAAGCTGAACAGTTGAAGCGATCCAACAGGGGCCATGACGGCGCTCACTCCGACTATCAACAGGGCCAGCATGATCAACTCAGCAACCAATACAATCAGAATAACCAAAACCACCCAGGAAATCAAAACCAACATTCCGGCGGATTCAATCAGGACGGAGGCGGCGGTGGACATTCGGGCGGTCAGAACGTGCAGCAGAATCAAAGCCAGAATCCCATTCCCATCGCCAAAATCGCCAATGATTTCTTGCAGCTCAAAGGTTTCACCAGCAGTCTGGAAAACAAGATGAACACCTATCTGTCCAGTCAATCCGGAGGAGGCCCGCTTACGCTGGAAGATATTGCCTATCTCATCCTCAACATGATGAACGGCATGATCGACTGGACGATCGAATACGTCGCGCGCTCCCAATCCGGTCAAAGCAACTGATACAACGTACAATTTTATAGTAGCTTTCATTAATATCGAATCAGTGATAAAATGGAATGGGAACTAGTACTACAGGAGGTACTTGCATCATGGCAAACATCGCCGTTCGTCAACCAGAACACAAGATTGATCCGATATTTATCGAGCGATGGTCACCACGCGCATTTCTAGATAAGCCGGTGCCTGAGGAGAAGCTTATGCGTCTGTTCGAGGCAGCTCGCTGGGCACCGTCCGCCTTCAACCAGCAGCCGTGGCGGTTTATCCTGCTCACATCACAGGAAGACAAGGAGCGCTTCTATCCGTGCATCAGCCAGAACAATCTTGCCTGGTGCCGCAAAGCGCCAGTGCTCGTCCTGATCATCTCGGAGATCAACCGGGACGGTGCGCCGAATCCTTCACACGCCTTCGACACCGGAGCAGCGTGGGGGTATCTGTCGCTTGCTGCGACGATGGAAGGTCTGGCTACCCATCCGATGACCGGATTTGATTTCCAACAGGCGAGATCGATCCTGAACATCCCCGAGGAGTATGCGATTCAGGCGTTGGTCGCGATCGGTTACCAGGGAAGCGCCGATCAGCTCGACGAACCGTTGCGCCAGCGGGAATATCCGAAGGGCAGGAAACCGCTCGATGAATTGATCTACGCAGGGAGATTCGGAGAACCATTGAGAGGAGAATCGTGATGAGAGTAGAAATCTGGTCCGATATCGTGTGCCCGTTCTGCTATATCGGCAAGCGCCGCTATGAGGAAGCCCTGTCGCAACTCGGCTATCGCAGCGAGGTAGAAACGGTCTATCGCAGCTTCGAACTGGACCCGAATGCGCCGGTGAAGGCTGACCGCGATCTGCACGACAGCCTCGCCGCCAAGTTCGGCATCAGCCGCGAGCAAGCGAAAAGCATGAATGACCAAGTCACCGAACAGGCACGCTCCGTCGGCTTGACCTATAACCTGGATCAGGCGATGCCGACCAATACCTTCGACGCCCATCGCTTGACCCATCTGGCTGCGAAATATGGCAAGATGGCGGAAATGACGGAGAGACTGTTCAAGGCATACTTCACCGAGGGCAAACATATCGGAGACCGCCAGGTTCTCGCTGAGCTGGCTGCCGAGATCGGGCTGGACCCTGCCGAAGTTGGAGAGGCTCTGAGCCGATCAAGCTACAGCGAGGAAGTGCGCGCCGACGAACAGGAAGCGGCACAGCTTGGCGTACGGGGCGTTCCTTTCTTCGTGATCAATCGCAAATATGCAGTCTCCGGCGCCCAACCAACCGAGGTGTTCATCCGCGCACTGGAGAAAGCGCGCAGCGAGGAACAGCCTTCGATCACCGTGGTGAACGACGAAGCGGATGCCGGCGCTGCTTGCACGGTGGAGTCCTGCAAGCCAGCGGCCAGGAAGTAAGCTCCAGCGCGTTCAGCTTGAAGACAGGAGGCGTGTTCATCTGAAAGACATCAAACACATCCCGTTGTCTGTCCTTGATCTCGCCCCCATCGTGGAGGGGGCAACGGCACGCGAGGCGCTGCAGCATACGCTCGATCTGGCCCAGCATGCCGAACGCTGGGGCTACCACCGCTATTGGCTCGCTGAGCATCACAGCATGCCCGGCGTTGCCAGCTCAGCCACCTCCGTATTGATCGGATATGTGGCCGGCGGCACGTCGAAGATCCGCGTCGGCTCCGGGGGCATCATGCTTCCCAACCACGCGCCGCTCGTCATCGCCGAGCAATTCGGCACGCTGGAATCGCTCTATCCGGGACGCATCGACCTTGGCATCGGCCGCGCTCCTGGATCTGACCAGCTCACTTCGCTCGCCCTTAGGCGAGGCGCAGGCAGTGACGGCCATGACTTCCCGGACCGGCTGGAGGAGCTGAGGACCTACCTCGACCCGTCGCGCTCTCCTTACCCGCTTCGCGTAAGGGCTGTGCCTGGAGAAGGGCTGAACATCCCGATCTGGCTGCTCGGCTCCAGCGGGTTCAGCGCACAGCTGGCGGCTGAACTGGGCTTGCCCTTCGCCTTCGCCAGCCATTTCGCGCCTGATTATCTGCTGCCGGCACTGGAATTATACCGCAGCCGCTTCAAGCCTTCGGAAGAGCTGGAGCAGCCGCGCGTTATGATCGGCGTCAACGTGATCGCCGCCGACACGACTGTCGAAGCCGTGAGACTGGCAACCTCGCAGCTCCAGCAGTTCCTGAACATCATCCGCGGCCGACCGGGCAAGCTTCGTCCTCCGGTGGACAGCATGGATGATCTGTGGACTCCGGAGGAACGCGCGATCGTCGAGAAGCAGCTTGCCTTCACAGTTATCGGCGACAAGGCAGCCGTCCGAGACAAGCTGCAGCAGATAGTGGACCTGACCCAGGCCGACGAGATCATCGTCGGAGGACATATCTATGATCATGCCGCCCGGCTTCGCTCCTATGAGCTGCTGGCAGAAGCGGTCGGCATGATCTGAAGGAGGCGGCTTTATGCAATCCATCCTGGCCATGTTCGAGCATGTCAAATGGGCGAATGCCCGCATCTACGACGCCATCGCGCAAGCGGGCGAGGCATCCGAGTACGTGACGACTCTGCTGCATCATGTGCTGCGCGCCGAGCAGGTCTGGCTTACGCGGATGAAGGGGCAGGACTCCTCCCATCTGCCGCTGTGGCAGAGCTGCAGTCTGCAAGAGCTGACTGAACTCATGCGTCATAATGAACAAGATTATCAAGTATACCTGGCAGCACTAGATGAATCCCGGCTTGACGAGATGATCACGTATCGCAATCAATCCGGCACACCATTTACGACGTCCATTCGCAACATCCTTATCCATGTTGCCCTGCACGGCTCCTACCACCGCGGGCAGATCAATGCTGCCCTGCGCAGGGAAGGGCATGAACCGATCAATGTCGACTACATTACGTTTGTTCGGACCAGATAGGACTTGCGTCAGAAACGAACAGGCTCCGCCTGTCAGGGACCTTTGCATGGTGCTCCTGACAGCGGGGCTTGCTCATTAGGAATGGACGCCGGTATAGATGCGGACGGCATCCCGCAGGAACGTTGCTGCTCCAGGCTGTTGATCGCCGAAGAAGTGTGCGAAACGCTCATCGTCGACATACATTTGTGCAAGGCCGAGATGCGCTTCCTTGCTGTACGTCGGCCAGTTAAACGACAGCCACTTCCGGTGCAGGTCCGCCGCCTTCTGGGCAAGCTCGCCTGCCGGGTCACCGATCTTGTGCGCCTTAGCCAGCGTCTGCTTGAATTCGGCTTCCACCTGCTTCATTTCCTCATATTGTTCTTCCGTCATATTGAGCAGCTTCCTGTTCGATTGATCGACGGCGTAATCGCCATATCTCTGACGACTTTCTTCGCCGAACTGGCGTTCATTGTCCTCCACCAGTTGCTTCTTGAAGCCTTCGAACTTTTGCTTGTCGCTCATCGTGATCCTCCCTTCTCTGGATGCGATCGTCATCTCAACATTGCGAATCAGAGCATCCAGTTGTTTGCGTCTGTCAATCAGCTGCGCGCGATGCTGCCGCAGAGCTGTGATCTCGTCGAAGTCTGGAGACTGTAAGATCTCACGGATCATCTCCAGGCTGCAGCCAAGCTCGCGGTAGAATAAGATCTGCTGCAGCCGGTTCACCTGTTCTTCACCATAGATGCGATAACCGGATTCGGTCATCCTGCCTGGCTTCAGAAGTCCGATCTCGTCATAATATCGCAATGTTCTGGTGCTGATGCCCGCCAATCTTGCCAGCTTCTGTACGGTATATTCCACCGCGCTCACCTCCTGACAATCTACACGATAAACGTTTACGCAACGTGAAGGTCAATCGTTTTTTTACTTAGTCATATGTTTCCCGGGATCATTGAAACAACGGGCATGTGAACGGGCGCTATAATGTCGATCCCGTTCGCTCGTCAACATTTCGCACGGCTTATTATTTCATCGGATCTCTGCTCGCCAAGTTCGGCAAGGTTTCGTTAGGCTATCCCAACGGAGATGACTTCGTCAACATGCCAATCGATCAACATATCAAAGCCCTTAAGATGATGGGCGCATCCTTCACCTTCTATGACCAGCACTACACCGTGGAGGCCAAGGAGCTTCGAGGCACTACCATCTTCTTCGACGTGATTACCAGCGGCGCAACGATCAACGTTATGCTGGCTGCTGTCCGCACCAAAGGAACCACCATCCTGCTGAATGCAGCTTGTGACACGGAAGTCACCGATACCGCGAACCTGCTAAATCGGATGGGAGCGAAGATCACCGGTGCGGGCACCGACACGATCAGCATCGAAGGAGTATCCTCACTTGGCGGTTGTACCCATACGATCATCCCAGACCGGCTCTTGGCCGGTGCTTTCCTGATGGCACCAGGGGCTTGTAGGCGGCTCGGTAACCGTCGAGGATGTCATCCCGGCACATCTGACATCCTGTCTGGCCAAGCTCTCTGAGATCGGACTGGAGATCGAAGTGAAGGAAGAGTGGGCTCGTTTGGGGCTTTCGATCTCGCGGCAGACGCTGGCGAACTGGATGATCTACGGCGCGAACCAGTGGCTGTCGCCGCTTAAGGATCGCCTGCGTGAGCATTTGCTCAGGCAGGA
>Ga0207747_1001623_pt1 | contig 15083 bp, 12 predicted proteins | sample HigsolmetaGSP11D_FD_184839 | JGI IMG/M metagenome (GOLD analysis project Ga0207747, IMG submission 184839) | High solid enriched microbial communities from the Joint BioEnergy Institute, USA - SP1-1-D (SPAdes) | ecosystem: Engineered > Bioreactor > SSF (Solid state fermentation) > Aerobic >...
CACCGCCCCCAACATCACGGGTTCAGACCCCGGCCACTTCGGCATCCTCTTCGCCTGAGGACACCTGGCGGCGGCCCTGCCCACCACGCCCCGGCATGGCCGCCGCCCATGCCATAATCCGCATCCGGTGGATACAGGGCCGTCCGGCACGCGGACAGCGACGCCCTGCGCCGCGGTTCAGACCGGTGCGGAGACCAGGCCGGGGTTATCCCGGCACGTCGCGGTCGCCGCTCCCGATCGCCCGCTGCATGAACACCACATCCAGCCAGCGGCCGAATTTCAGGCCGGCGGATCGCAGCACCCCCGCCTGACGGAAACCCAGCGAGACATGCAGGCCGATGGAGCCGACATTTTCCGAATCGCCGATCACCGCGAACATCTGTCGGAACCCAGCCGCCTCTGCCCGCTGCAGCAGCGCCGCGACCAGCGCCTTGCCCACGCCCTGGCCGCGGATGTCGTCCCGGACATAGACCGAATCCTCCGCGGCGAAGCGATAGGCGGAGCGCGGGCGGAACTGGGCGAAATAGGCGAAGCCCAGGATCGCGCCCCCCTCCTCCGCCACCAGCCAAGCCCAGCCCTGCTCCTGCACCCGAGCCATGCGGGCCGCCATCTCGGTTTCGGAGGGTGGCTCCTCCTCGAAAGTGCCGGTGCCGTGCAGCACGTGATGCGCGTAGATGGCGGTGATGGCCGACAGGTCGGCCGGCGCGGCGTCGCGGATCAGCATCCCTCGTGCCTAGCCTTCAAAGCGCAATGGAGCAAGCTGAGTAACGACACGATGTGACTACACCGGCAGCCCGAGTTCGCCCGCCAGCGCCACGGCCAGCGCCAGCAGCGCCCGGTCGCGCCCCGATGCGGCGACCAGCGAGAGCCCGACAGGCGCGCCTTCCGCCTTCGCCACCGGCAGCGTCACCTCGCAGAGGCCGGCCAGGCCGGCGATGGCGGTCACGCCGATGGTCCGCTCCCGCACCGCATTCTGCTCGGAAAGCGGGATGCCAAGCTTCGGGGCCGGCACCGGGGAGGTGGGGTAGACCAGCACCGCACCCCCCGCCAGCAGTGCCTGCATCCGGAGCTGGAACTGCCGGCGGAAGGCCCGGCCCGCCGCCGCCTTGGCCGGGTCCATCTGCTTGGCGGCGGCGAAGCGCTCGCCCACGCCGGGGCCGAATTGCGGCCGCACCGCCTCCACCCAACTGCCGAGCGCGGCCCAGGCCTCCTCCGCCTGGATGCAGCGGAAATGCTCATAGAGGGTAGCCAGCCCCTCCGGCACCACCTCCGCCCGCAGGGCCCGGCCAAGCAGCCGCTCGGCACCCATCAGCGGCTCCGCCAGCGCCGCCGCAGTGGCGGGGATGGCGTTCATCCAGGCCTCGTCCACCTTCACCAGCGGGCCGAGAGGGCCGCCGGAATCCTGCGGCAGCAGCACCTCGCCGACCCGGGCCAGGATGCCGGCGCGGGCGGCAAACCAGCCGGCGGTGTCGAGGCTGGGGGCGAGGCCGCAGGCGCCCGCCAGGCTCACCGCGCCCCAACTTGGTCGGATGCCGAATATGCCGCAGTAACTGGCCGGGATGCGGACTGAGCCGCCGGTATCCGACCCCATCGCGAAATCCACCAGCCCCGCCGCCACCGCCGCGGCCGAACCGCAGGAGGAGCCGCCAGGGAAGCGGTCCGGGGCCGCCGGGTTGGTGGGCGTGCCGTGCCAGATGTTCTCCCCGGTCAGGCCATAGGCGAGTTCCACCGTCTTGGTCTTGCCGCGCAGATGTGCGCCCGCCTGCAGAAGGGCGGTGACACAGGGCGCGGTGGCGGCAGCCGGCGGATGCGTCCGTGCCCAGTCCGGATTGCCGTAGGTGGTAGGCTGGCCGGCGACATCATAGAGATCCTTGACCGCGAAACTCAGTGCCGAGAGCACTCCCCCCGGCGCACCCGCGATCTCCACCCGCGGTCCCGGCACGAATGCGCCGACGCTGTCGGCCAAGGCATCTGCCATGCTGTCGTCCTCCGGTAGCTTCGCGAGCCCCAAGGGTGCGGTATCCGGGCGGGATTCTCAACGAGAACCTTTCCGACCTCGAAACACCCCATGATTCGTCATGGAGAAACCCGCTGCAGCGGCCGCCTCGCCACCCCGTCGGGGCCGAAATTGGCGTCGTCCAGCCAAGCCTCGATGGCGGCGCGGCGGGCCGGCCATTCATCCTCCAGGATGGAGAACATGGCGGTGTCCCGCCGCCGCCCCTTTACCACCATATGCGCCCGGAGCGTGCCCTCATAGACGAAGCCCAGGCGCTCCGCCGCCCGGCGGGAAGGCGCGTTGCAGGCGTTGCATTTCCACAGCAGCCGCCGGTAGCCGAGATCGTCCATCGCATGGCGCATCAGCAGGAACATCGCCTCGGTCGCCGCCCGGCTGCGCTGCATCCGCGGCGAGAACCAGATATTGCCGAGTTCGATCGCGGCATTGCCGGGCTGGATATCCATCAGGGTCAGCCAGCCATCCGCGGTGCCGGTGCGGTGCGGGCGGACCGCCCAGGCCATCGGGTCGTGGGTGGAGGCGAATCCGGCCACGAAATTGCGCAGCGCCGCTTCCGAGGGGAAGGGGCCATACCCCATATAGGCCCAGGAGGCGTCCCCTTCCGGCGTGCCGGCAGCGGCCGCCTGCCACAGTTCCGGCACATGCCTGAGGTGCAACGGCTCCAGATCCACCGACTTGCCGCGATGCGGCACCCGCGCCGGCAGCGGCCGGGGGGTGGGATCGACGACCGGACCCAGCGGAAGGTCGGCAGAGGGCATGGGGCGGACTCCTGAAGCGGGAATGCGGAACGCATCCTGCCCGCCCCTTGCGCCAGCGCAAGGCAGCTTTGCCCAAACCGGTGTTGCAGTTTCTGCCGCGCCGCAGCATGTAACGGACCCAAATGGACGCCCTCGCCCCAAATTCCACCGCCAAGCCCGCCGTCCCGGCCGCCTTCTACGGTGAGACGGTGACCTGGGTGCATCACTGGACCGACCGGCTGTTCTCCTTCCGCTGCACGCGGGATGAACGCTTCCGCTTCACGGCCGGGCAATTCGCCATGATCGGCCTGATGGTCGAGGGCAAGCCGCTGGTCCGCGCCTATTCCATGGTCAGCGCCCCCTGGGAGGAGGAACTCGAGTTCCTCTCCATCAAGGTGCAGAACGGCCCCCTCACCTCCCGCCTGCAGCATATCCGGCCAGGCGACATGGTGCTGATCGGCAGGAAGCCCACCGGCACACTGCTGATCGAGAACCTGCTGCCGGGGAAGACGCTCTGGCTGCTGGCCACCGGCACCGGCCTCGCCCCCTTCATGAGCCTGATCCGCGAGCCCGAGGTCTATGACCGATTCGAGCGCGTGGTGCTGGTCCATACGGTCCGCGAGGTGAAGGAGCTTGCCTATCACGAGACCATCTCGAAGGAGCTCCCCGCCCACGAGTTCCTGGGCGAGATGGTCAGCGGCAAACTGCTCTATTACCCCAGCGTAACCCGCGAGCCCTTCCGCAACCAGGGCCGGATCACGACCCTGATCGAATCGGGCCGCATCTTCAGCGATCTCGGCCTGCCCCCGCTCTCCACGGAGAGCGACCGCGTAATGCTCTGCGGGTCGGAGGCAATGAACGCCGATGTCTCGGCGCTGCTGGAAGCCCGCGGCTTCATCGAGGGATCCAACAGCGCGCCCGGCACTTATGTGGTCGAGAAAGCTTTCGTGACGAAGTAACCGGCAGCGTTTCAGCTTTCCTTTCCGGCACATGGCCTGATGGTGAGCTGTTGCGCTCTCCATTCGTTTCGCCCTATCTGACACATGGTTGTGAATCCGCAGAGGCCGGCTGCCCGGCCGTAGCGGAGACCGTGTCCGGGAGGGTCGAACATGTCCAAGCAATCGAGGCCCGCGGCGAGCCGCCGCGGCCTGTTGAAGGCCGCTGCCGTGGGCGCCGCCGGCGCCGCCGTACTGGCCAGGCCGAATGTCAGCCGTGCCCAGACAGTGACGCTGCGCTTCCAGTCCACTTGGCCGCAGCGCGACATCTTCCACGAATTCGCCCAGGACTATGTCAGCCGCGTCAATGCCATGACCGGCGGCCGGGTGCGGCTGGAACTGCTGGCCGCCGGCGCCGTGGTCGGCGCCTTCCAGCTTCTGGACGCGGTGTCCTCCGGCACGCTGGACGGCGGCCATGGCGTCGCCGCCTACTGGTTCGGCAAGAACAAGGCCTTCAGCCTGTTCGGCACCGCGCCGCCCTGGTTCGGGGATGCCAACCAGCTCCTCGGCTGGTTCTATTACGGCGGGGGCGAGGCTCTCTATAAGGAATTGCTCGGCGACATCCTGAAGGTGAACGTCGTCGGCTTCCTGACCGGCCCGATGCCGACCCAGCCGCTCGGCTGGTTCAAGAAGCCGATCGAGAAGCCGGAGCAGTTCCGCGGCCTGAAATACCGCACCGTGGGCCTGGCCGCCGACCTGTTCAACGAGCTCGGCGCCGCCGTCGTCTCCGTCCCGGGCGGCGAGATCGTGCCGGCGCTGGAGCGCAGCGTGATCGACGGGGCGGAGTTCAACAACCCCTCCTCCGACCGCGTCCTCGGCTTCCCCGACGTCGCCAAGGTCTACATGATCCAGAGCTACCACCAGCGGGTGGAGAGCTTCGAGGTCTTGTTCAACAAGACCAAATTCGAGAGCCTGCCGGAGGAGGTACGGGCGATCATCCGGCATTCCGCCGAAGCATCCTCCGCCGATATGAGCTGGAAGCTGCAGGACCGCTACTCGAAGGACCTGCTGGCCATGGCGCAGCAGCAGGGCGTCAATGTCCGCGCGACGCCGCGGCCGGTGCTGGAGGCGCAGTTGCAGGCCTGGGACCGGGTGGTCAAGAAGCTGGAGGCGGACAACTCCTCCCCGCACAACGGCCCCTTCTTCAAGAAGGTCTGCGACAGCCAGCGCGAGTGGTGCCGCCGCGTGGCCAATTTCTTCCTGCGCTACGAGGCGAGCCCGGTCGTCTCCTACAACCACTTCTTCGCGCGCTGAAGCAATGGCATGAGCGCCGCCGGACCCTGGCCGGAGGGTCCGGCGGCGTTTCCATGTCCGCCGACGATAAGGGGGGATTCCAGCCGATGCAGCGCCTGCTCCTCGGCATCGACCGGCTCAGCACGATCATCGGCCAAAGCTTCGCCTGGTGCATCCTGCTGCTGACCGGCGTGATCGTTTACGAGGTCTTCGTCCGCTACGTGTTCCGCGCCCCGACAAGCTGGGGCTACGACGTGTCCTACATGCTGTACGGCACGCTGTTCATGATGGCCGGCGCCTACACGCTGTCCCGCAACGGACATGTCCGCGGCGACTTCCTCTATCGCAATTTCAGGCCGCGGCTGCAGGCCTGGTTCGACCTGGTCCTCTACGGCCTGTTCTTCTTCCCGGCCGTGATCGCCTTCATGGTTTCCGGCATGCACTTCTTCGCGGACAGCTTCCGCCAGAACGAGCGGAGCATGTTCAGCCCGACCGGCCCGGTGATCTGGCCCTTCAAATTCCTGATTCCCCTGGTGGGATTCCTGCTGCTGCTGCAAGGTCTGGCCGAGGTGGCGCGCTGCATCCAATGCATCCGTGACGGTGCCTGGCCGCAGCGCCTCTCCGATGTGGAGGAGATGGAGCGGAAGATCCTGGCCGCAGCGGCCGAGCAGGATCCCGAGACGCTGGCAAGCAGGATGGCGGCGACCGGCCATATCCCCGGCGAGAAGGCCGGCGACGAACACAGCGGATGGTAGGCCCAAGATGAGCGACGGCGCGCTGGGCCTCACCCAGCTTTTCCTGTTCCTCTTCTTCATCATGCTGGGCTTCCCGATCGCCTTCACCTTGATGGCGATGGGGCTGTTCTTCGGCTATCTCGGCATGGGAGACCGGATCTTCGACCTGCTGATCCAGCGCACCTATTCGGTGATGGCGAATGACGTGCTGATCAGCATCCCGCTCTTCGTCTTCATGGGCTACATCATCGAGCGGGCGAACATCCTGGACCGGCTGTTCCGCAGCCTGCAGATGGCCAGCGGCAACATCCCCGGCAGCCTGGCGGTCGCGACGCTCGCCACCTGCGCGCTCTTTGCCACCGCCACGGGCATCGTCGGCGCGGTGGTGACGCTGATGGGGCTGCTCGCCTTCCCCGCCATGCTGCGCGCCGGCTATGACGTGAAGCTCGCCTCCGGCGTAGTGGCGGCGGGCGGCTGCCTCGGCATTCTGATCCCGCCCTCGATCATGCTGATCCTCTACGGGGCAACGGCGGGTGTTTCGGTGGTGCAGCTCTACGCCGCGGCCTTCTTCCCCGGCATCATGCTGGCAGGGCTCTACATCGCCTATGCCATGGGCATCGCGGTGGTGAAGCCGCACTACGCCCCGCGCCTGCCGCCGGAGGAGGTGAATGTCCCCTTCACCACCATCCTCTTTTCCCTCCTCACCTCCTTCTTCCCGCTGGCGCTGCTGATCGCGGCGGTGCTGGGCGCGATCCTGATGGGCCTGGCCACGCCCTCCGAGGCGGCGGCGATGGGCTCGCTCGGCTCCGTGGTGCTGGCCGTCGCCTATCGCAGCTTCACCTGGGAGAAGCTGAAGGAGAGCGTCTTCCTCACTGCCCGGACCAGCGCCATGGTCTGCTGGCTGTTCGTGGGTAGCGCGATCTTCTCCTCGGTCTTCGGCTATCTCGGTGGGCAGCAGCTCGTCGAGGAGTTCTTCAAGGGCCTGCCGCTCAACAGCTTCACCTTCATGCTGCTGGCGCAGATCCTGATCTTCATCCTCGGCTGGCCGCTGGAATGGACCGAGATCATCGTGATCTTCGTGCCGATCTTCCTGCCGCTGCTGGATGTCTTCGGGGTGGACCCGTTGTTCTTCGGGGTGATGATCGCGCTGAACCTGCAGACCAGCTTCCTCTCGCCCCCCGTCGCCATGGCCGCCTTCTACCTGAAGGGCGTGGCGCCGAAGCATGTGCGGCTGGAAGCGATCTTCGCCGGCTGCATGCCCTTCATCTACATCGTCGTCTTCTGCATGGTCTGCACCTATGTCTTCCCCGGCCTGGTCACCTGGCTGCCGGAGCGGCTCTATGGCGACGCCGGCTCGGGCGAGCCGGCTCTCCAGATGGAGGCCCCGCCCAGCGGCGGCTTCCAGGAGGAAGAAGTCGTGCTGCCGCCGCTGAACTGAGGGCCGGACGCGTGGATCAGGCGATGCGCGAAGCGGCGGCCGGGTGGCTGGCGGAAGCGGTCGAAACCGGCAACCCCCTCGCCCCGCTGCCCGCGGAGGCGATGCCGCGTACGGTGCCGGAGGGGGGCCGGATCGCCGCGCTGGTGCTGGAGCGGCTGGGGATGGTGCCCTGCGGCCTCCGCCTTGCCCCCGGTCCGGGGGGCAGGACGATACCGGGCCCGGTGCTGGAGGCACGGCTGCTGCCGGATGGCGCCAGCATTGCCCTGGCGGCGCTGCGGCATCCCTCCGTCGCCCCCGCGGTGCTGGGCGTGCTGGCCGAGGACCTATCGCGTCGCGACGAATCGCCGCCAGTCTTCGCCAGCCTGCACCCGGCGCTCGACATCGCGGCATGGCGGCTGCGGGACCCGCCCAGCACCGCTGCCCTGGCGGCCGCCGATCTCGGCGGCCTCGGCCTGCTGGTGGTCGGCCGTGCGAAGCGGATGGCGCCGGCGCCGCTCCGGCTGGGTTTCGGGCCGGCCGGGGTCAGGCGGCAAAGCAATCCGGTGGATCTCCCGGCGGCATTGCAGCAGGCCGCATCGACGGCACGGCGCGCCGGGGGGCTGCCGGAAGGCGCGGTGCTGGTGGCGGTGCTCGGCCCGGCTATCGTGCCGGCAGCCGGGACTGAATTCTCGGCTTCCTTCGGGGTGCTTGGTCGCGTCCGGGCAGGCTTTGCCTGAGCATCATCCTGGATCGCACTCGAAACTACTTTCCATTATCTATCTTGCACGACGGGCCGCTCTCGGTCGTAATAGATTACGTTATAGTAATACAAAAGCCACTCTGAGCCCGCGTGAGCAGGCCAGTTCCCCTTCCCCTGGCCGACCAGATTGCCTCCAGAATCGGCCCGCGCCCGGTTCGCCATGCATTGGCATAACCGGCTTCCCTCGGCATTTCGCGGACGGCATGGGCGTGCCGCGTCCCGCAGCATTCGTGGACACGGCCAGCAAAGGCCGAACTCCTCTGCCGCGGCGTCCCGCTGCCGGCGCTCCCGCAAGCTGGCGCCTCATCCAGGCTATCTGAAATTTGAGTCATTCAAGGTTTAGTTGACCGTGAAGCCTGGGAATTGGGAAATTTAATGCATGGTCGCGCAGCCTTGCGCGATCCGCCGGGGAGTCATGCCTCCGTTTCTGGCCTGCCTCGCCGCGCCAAAACACAGGCAAGGAAACGCCATGAGTTCGACATCGCTAGGTGCCCGCACCGTTCAGCCGATGACGGCGGAGGAGAAGAAGGTCATCATCGCCTCCTCCGCCGGCACCGTCTTCGAATGGTACGACTTCTATCTCTACGGCTCGCTGGCCGCGGTCATCGGCGCCCAGTTCTTCAGCCAGTTCCCCGAAAGTACCCGGAACATCTTCGCCCTGCTCGCCTTTGCCGCGGGCTTCCTGGTGCGGCCCTTCGGCGCGCTGGTCTTTGGCCGGCTCGGCGACCTGGTGGGACGGAAATACACCTTCCTCGTCACCATCCTGATCATGGGCTCCTCGACCTTCATCGTCGGCCTGCTGCCCGGATCGGAGTCCATCGGCATTGCCGCGCCCATCATCCTGCTCGGCCTGCGGCTGCTGCAGGGCCTGGCGCTCGGCGGCGAGTATGGCGGCGCGGCGACCTATGTGGCGGAGCATGCCCCGCACGGCCGGCGCGGCTTCTACACCAGCTTCATCCAAATCACGGCCACCGCTGGCCTGTTCATGTCCCTGCTGGTGATCCTGTTCACCCAGACGGCCGTCGGCGCGGACGACTTCAAGGCCTGGGGCTGGCGCATTCCTTTCCTGGTTTCCATCATCCTGCTCGGCATCTCCGTCTGGATCCGGCTGCAGCTTGAGGAAACCCCGGCCTTCAAGCGGATGAAGGCGGAAGGAACGCAGTCCAAGGCGCCGCTGCGCGAGGCCTTCGGCCAGTGGAAGAATGCCCGCATCGCCCTGCTGGCGCTGCTGGGCCTGACCGCCGGCCAGGCGGTGGTCTGGTACACGGGCCAGTTCTACGCCCTGTTCTTCCTGCAGTCCCTGCTGAAGGTGGACGCCTATACCGCGAACCTGCTGGTCGCCTGGGCGCTGCTGCTGGGCTGTGTCTTCTTCGTGGTCTTCGGCTGGCTGTCGGACAAGGTCGGCCGCAAGCCGATCATCCTGGCCGGCTGCCTGATCGCGGCGTTGACCTACTTCCCGCTGTTCAAGGCGCTGACCGCCACCGCCAACCCGGCGCTGCACCAGGCGCAGCAGACCGTGTCAGTGGTGGTCAATGTGCATCCGGAGAATTGCTCCTTCCAGTTCAATCCGGTTGGCACCGCGCAGTTCACCTCGGCCTGCGACATCGCCAAGGCGACCCTCGCCCGGCTTTCCGTGTCCTACAGCCAGGAGGACGCGCCTCCGGGCGCGATCGCCACCGTTCGCGTCGGCGACCGGACCATCGAGGCCTTCGACGCCAGCAAGCTCAACGCGCAGGAGCGCGCGGCCCAGACCGCCCGCTTCAACCGCGAGATCACCGAGGCGATCACCGCCGCGGGCTATCCGCCGGCGGCCAATCCCACCGTGGTGAAGATGTCGAACCCCTTCGACATCTTCCGCCCGCAGGTTGCCACCCTGATCGGTATCCTGTTGCTGCTGGTGATCTACGTCACCATGGTCTACGGCCCGATCGCGGCGGCGCTGGTCGAGCTGTTCCCGACCCGCATCCGCTACAGCGCCATGTCGCTGCCCTACCATATCGGCAACGGCTGGTTCGGTGGCCTGCTGCCCGCCACCTCCTTCGCCATCGTGGCGCAGACCGGCAACATCTATTCCGGCCTCTGGTACCCGATCATCATTGCCGTCATGACGGTGATCATCGGCCTGTTCTTCGTGCCGGAGACCAAGGACCGCGATATCTTCGCCAGCGACCTGGCGGATGTGCCGCCGCAGGGCCGCCCGGCGCGCGCCACCACTTGAGGCGTGGCCAGCGCTCCGTATCCGGCGCCGGGAGGTGACTCCCGGCGCCTTTTCTTTGCGCGATGACAGGGAGCGGCCCCGCTTGCGGCCCTGGTCTGCGCTTGCCACCTTTGTCGGCAAGGAAAACGGGAGGAGCAGGAATGGACAGCGGCACCGGCGGGACGCGCTATGACGAGGTCTACGCCGCCTGGCGGCGTGACCCGGAGGGCTTCTGGGGAGAGGCCGCGCGCGGCATCGACTGGGACCGCGCCCCGGATCGGGTCTTCGATCCCTCCCTCGGCGTCTATGGCCGCTGGTTCCCCGGCGGCCGGCTGAACACCTGCCACAATGCGGTGGACAGGCACGTCGCCGCCGGGCGCGGCGAGCAGCCTGCCATCATCTATGACAGCCCGATGGCTGGGCGGATCGAGACCGTTACCTACGCCGCGCTGCAATCCCGCGTGGCGAAGCTTGCGGGCGCGCTGGCGGCGCTCGGGGTGGGTGCCGGTGACCGGGTGGTGATCTACCTGCCGATGGTGCCGGAGGCACCCATCGCCATGCTCGCCTGCGCCCGCCTCGGCGCCGTGCATTCGGTGGTGTTCGGCGGCTTCGCTGCGGCGGAGCTGGCAGCGCGCATCGCGGATGCGAAGCCGAAGGTGGTGATCTCGGCTTCCTGCGGGCTGGAGCCAGGGCGGATCGTCGCCTACAAGCCGCTGCTGGATGCGGCGATCGACCTCTCCCCGCACAAACCCGAAGCCTGCCTGATCCTGCAGCGGCCGCAGGCCGAAGCGGCGATGAAGCCGGGGCGCGACCACGACCTGCTGGCGGCCGAGGCCGCGGCCGAGCCGCATCCTTGTGTCTCCGTGGCGGCGACCGATCCGCTCTACATCCTCTACACCAGCGGCACGACGGGGAAGCCCAAGGGCATCCTGCGCGACAATGGCGGGCATGCGGTGGCGCTGTGGAATTCCATGCGCATGGTCTATGGCGTCGGCGCCGGGGATGTGTACTGGGCCGCCTCCGATGTCGGCTGGGTAGTGGGGCACAGCTACATCGTCTATGCGCCGCTGCTCGCCGGCTGCACCACCATCCTTTACGAGGGCAAGCCCGTCGGCACGCCGGATGCCGGCGCCTATTGGCGAGTCTGCGCCCAACACGGGGTGAAGGTGTTGTTCACTGCCCCCACCGCCATCCGCGCCATCAAGAAGGAGGATCCGCAGGGCACGCTGCTGGCCCGCTACGACCTCTCGCGGCTGGAGGCGCTCTACCTGGCCGGCGAGCGCTGCGATCCGGCGACCGCAATCTGGTCCGCGGAATTGCTCGGCAAGCCGGTGGTGGATCACTGGTGGCAGACCGAGACCGGCTGGGCCATCACCGGCGGCTTCCGCGACCTCGGCCTGTTCCCGATGCGGCCGGGCAGCGGCGGCAAGCCAGCGCCGGGCTATGACCTGGTGGCGCTGGACGAGAGCGGGCGGGAAGTGCCGCCCGGCCAGATCGGCTCCCTGGCGGTGAAGCTGCCGCTGCCGCCCGCCTGCCTGCCGACGCTGTGGCAGGCCGACGACCGCTTCCGCGAGAGCTACCTGGAGGCCTTCCCCGGCCACTACAACACCGGCGATGCCGGCATGATAGACGCCGAGGGCTATGTCTGGGTCATGTCCCGCACCGACGACATTATCAATGTCGCCGGTCACCGCCTCTCGACCGGCGCCATGGAGGAGGTGCTGGCGAGCCACCCTGATGTGGCGGAATGCGCCGTGGTGGGGGTGAAGGACAGCCTCAAGGGTCAGGTGCCGCTCGGGCTGGTGGTGTTGAAGGCCGGCACGACGAAGCCGGAGGCGGAGGTCACGCGGGAACTGGTCGGTATGGTGCGTGAGCGGATCGGCCCGGTCGCCGCCTTCAAGGATGCGATGGTGGTGCCGCGCCTGCCCAAGACCCGCAGCGGCAAGATCCTGCGCGCCACCTTGCGCCGGATCGCGGATGGCGAGGATTACACTATGCCCGCCACCATCGACGACCCCGCCGTCCTGCAGGAGATGGAGGGTATCCTGCGGGCCGCGATGCGCTGATCTGCCGACGGCACTCCGTCCGGCTCGGATCTCCGCCAGCGCGAGATGCAGCGCAGCCGCCCGGAATAGCCGGGTCCGGCGCCGCACCTCCGGCACCTAATCAGCCAGAGAGCATGACTCCATAGCGGAGGCCGGCCAGCTCGGGGCTGGGAGCGCAACACCTCGGACGGGGCAGGGCCAGGGGCGCACCTCGTGGCATGGCGCGCGAGCCTCCGGGCATCCGCGTTGCAGCCAAGCGTTCGGAAGCCCGCCTTGCCTATGCCAGGGTCAGGGGCAGACCGACATGGCCGGGGCTGACGACGGTGATCCTTGCCGCCCGGTCGGCAAGGCGCCGGGTCACCGCCCTGGCACGCGCGGAAGCGGCAGGCGGCTGCGGACCCGGCCGAATGGCTGCACGCCGCCATGCGGATCCACGGCGGCGGCTCGCGCCATGGACAGCCCCACCGCCTCGCATTACGTTCCCCGGTCCAGGGGCGCATCCGGACAATGAAATTCCTGGTCACCGGCAGCGCCGGCTTCATCGGCTTCCATCTCAGCAAGCGACTGCTGGCAGACGGCCATACCGTTGCCGGGGTCGATGCCATGGTCCCCTATTACGATGTGCGGCTCAAGGAGGCCCGGCACGGCATCCTGGGCCAGCAGGCGCAGTTCCGGCCGTACATCATGGACCTCGCCGACGCCCCGGCGCTGCGCCAAGTGATGGCGGTGGAGGCGCCGGACGTCGTCGTGCATCTCGCCGCCCAGGCCGGGGTCCGCTATGCGCTGGAGGATCCGGAGAGCTACGTCCACAACAACCTCCTCGGCACCTATGCGCTGCTGGAGGCCTGCCGCGAGAGGCCGGTGCAGCACCTGCTGATGGCTTCGACCAGCTCCGCTTATGGCGCGAACACAGAGATGCCCTTCCGCGAGACGGCTGCCGCCGCCACGCCGCTAAACATCTATGCGGCGAGCAAGTTGGCGACGGAGCATCTCGGCCATTGCTACGCGCATCTCTGGCGGCAGCCGATCACCATGTTTCGCTTCTTCACCGTCTACGGCCCGTGGGGCCGACCAGACATGGCCTTCTTCAAATTCACCGATGCTATCCTGCGCGGCCAGCCGATCGACATCCACAACCACGGCCAGATGCAGCGGGACTTCACCTATGTGGACGACCTGGTGGAGGCAATCGCCCGGCTGATCGGCACGGTGCCGGAGGCCGGGCGGAAGGTGGCGGAATGCGATTCCGTCAGCCCGGTCGCGCCCTTCCGCGTGGTGAATATCGGTAATGCGCAGCCGGTGCCACTGCTCGACTTCATCGCGGCGATCGAGCGCGCCACCGGCCGCAAGGCGCAGCGGAATCTGGTGGACATCCAACCGGGTGAGGTGGTGAAAACCTGGTCCGACACCACCCTGCTTCACGCCCTGACGGGCTATCGCCCGGGGACGGATGTGGCGACCGGGATCGCCGCCTTCGTCGCCTGGTTCCGAGACTATTACGGAATTTGACGCCCGGCCTGCTGCCGGCGCGCCTGGAGACAAAGTGCATGAGCAGCCAGTTCCGCTATCTGCAAAGCTATCAGCAGATGGTCAGCGGGCTCCTTCAGTTATTCCCCGAGGACGAGGCTGTCTCCCGCGCCGTCGGCGGCAACTATGAGTATTTCGGCGTGCTGGAGCACGCGCTGCTGCGGGCGCACGGGCTGACGCCGGAATCGAGCGTGATCGATGTCGGTTGCGGCTCTGGCCGGCTGGCCATGCAGCTCCGCCGCTATCCGCGCCTGCGCTATGTCGGGACGGATGTGGTGCCGCAATTGCTGGATTATGCGCGCCGCAAGACCGGCAGGCCAGATTTCCGGTTCGAGCCGGTGGATGCGATCACCTTGCCGGTGCCGGACGCGGAAGCCGATTTCGTCGCCTTCTTCTCGGTCTTCACGCATCTCCTCCACGAGGAATCCTACGTCTACCTGCAGGAGGCCCACCGGGCGCTGCGCCCCGGCGGGAAGGTCGTTTTCTCCTTCCTGGAATACGCGCTGCAGGGTGCCTGGCCGGTCTTCGAGGCCAATCTGGACTGGGTGCGGAAGCGCTACCTCGCTGGCCACCTCAACGTATTCATGCACCGGGCCGACCTGACCCTCTGGGCGGAACGGCTGGGCTTTGAGGTGGTCGCCTTCCAGGACGGTGCCACACCCTCCATCGTGGTCGATTCCACGACCGCGACCGAAGCGGTGCCCCCGGGCACCTACGCGCTGGGACAGTCGGCCTGCATCCTGCGCAAGCCCCTATTGGATCAGCCAACACAGGCAACCCAGCCCCCATCCGGGTAGGCCGCCGCCCGTTCCGGGGCGTCACAGCCATTCCGCCGGGTACCCCTGCACCGCCATCGCCGCAACCTCACCGCTCGGGGAGATTCGGCGAAAAGCGGACCGAAGGGCGATTAAGCCAGACGACTCCAGGCCAAATCCTTGGCCCGAAGCCGCCCGCCTACAATCTCGCCTCAGGGAATACGAAGTCGGAACTGTGTTGGCTGAGGTACTCAGGCAGGATGCCGACGAGATAGAGCTGGTCGCCATTGCCGAAATCAACGACGGTATCGGTGCCGGTACCGGCGAGATAGACGTTGAAGGTCGTCAGGCCGTGCAGTTCGAACTTGTCGATGCCGCCCTCATAGTCACCGATCACGGTGAAGCCGTCGCCGGCCCTGTAGATGAAATGGTCGGCTCCGGCGCCACCGAACAGGGTATCGCCGCCGCCAGCACCGTCGAGCGAGTCGTCGCCCTCTCCGCCGTATAGCCAGTTGGCATTGGCGTCGCCCTGGATCAAGTCATCGCCGGCGCTGCCGAGCACCGCCTGGATATTGGCCAGCAGGTCGGACTTGATCTCCTCGCCCCCGGCGTCATAGCCCCAGGCCTGCCCGGCCTCGAGGTTGACCTCGACCCGGCCGTCGAAGGTGG
>Ga0207747_1001624_pt1 | contig 15076 bp, 9 predicted proteins | sample HigsolmetaGSP11D_FD_184839 | JGI IMG/M metagenome (GOLD analysis project Ga0207747, IMG submission 184839) | High solid enriched microbial communities from the Joint BioEnergy Institute, USA - SP1-1-D (SPAdes) | ecosystem: Engineered > Bioreactor > SSF (Solid state fermentation) > Aerobic >...
AAGCACAGTGAAAAATTCCATCGTAACGGGTCTAGCCCGCTGTGTGAAAAACGACATCGACCGCGCTTGGGAAGCGTTGAAAGTTGCCGAACAGCCACACGTCCATGTGTTCTTGGCAACAAGCCCAATCCATATGGAATACAAATTGAAAAAAACACCGGATCAAGTCGTAGAACAAGCAGTGGAAGCTGTAAAATATGCGAAAAAATTCTTTCCGCTTGTGGAATGGTCCGCAGAAGATGGATTCCGCTCCGACCGCGAATTTTTAGTTCGCATCATTGAAAAGGTGATTGAAGCTGGAGCAACAACTATCAACGTTCCGGATACAGTTGGATATGCAACACCACAAGAATATGGCGCATTATTTAAATATTTAAAAGAAAATGTACGTGGCGCAGAAAAAGTAAAATTCTCCGCTCACTGCCATGATGACTTAGGTATGGCTGTTGCGAACTCCCTAGCAGCTCTTCAAAACGGTGCAGACCAAATCGAATGTACAATCAATGGCATCGGTGAGCGTGCAGGAAATGCTTCATTAGAAGAAATTGCTGTGGCACTTCATATTCGAAAAGATTTCTATCAAGCGGAAACTGGTATTCATTTAAAAGAAATTAAGAGAACTTCACAATTAGTGAGCCGCTTAACAGGATTCTTAGTGCCGCCAAACAAAGCGGTTGTCGGTAAAAATGCCTTTGCCCATGAATCCGGAATCCACCAAGATGGCGTATTAAAAAATAAACAAACATATGAAATCATTTCTCCAGAATTAGTTGGAGAAGGAGAAGTTCCACTTGTACTTGGTAAACACTCTGGCCGTGCCGCATTCCGCGATCGTGCAGAGAAAATGGGCTTCCAATTATCTGATGAAAAATTAAATAAAGCCTTTGAAGAATTCAAAAAGCTTGCTGATCGCAAAAAAGAAATTACGGAAGAAGATTTAATCACATTATTAACAGAACAATCTGTATCCATTGAAGATATTCCAAAATTCGAATTGAATAGCGTGCAAGTTTCATATGGTACAGATAATATTCCAACAGCAACTGCATCTGTTATTACTCCTGATGGAGAAACAAAAACCCTTGCAGCTACTGGTGCAGGTTCTGTGGAAGCCATCTTTAATACCCTTGAGCAATTGGTAGATACAAAAGTTCATGTATTAGATTTCCAAGTAACATCTGTTAGCAAAGGCCGCGACGCTTTAGCAGATGCGGTTGTAAAAATTACTTATAATGACGTAACAACTACTGGCCGCGACTCTTCTCAAGACGTCCTTGAGGCGACTGCCAAAGCCTTTATTGACGCCATTAACAGACATCTTATTCACGAAAGTTTTGTTAAGACACATATTGCCCAAATTTAGTTGAACATTCATTTCGTGACGCCATCAAATATGCAAATGTTTGATGGCGTTTGTTAAAAATAAAATCATTTCATTAAATCTCTTCAAGGAAAGGTGTTTTCACATGGAAAAGAAAATAACAGTGCTTCCGGGTGACGGAATTGGTCCTGAAGTTGTTGCGGCGGCTATTCGTGTATTACAAGCAATCGGCAAACGATATAAACATGACTTTCAATTAGCATATGCAGCGATTGGTGGAGCAGCCATTGATCAATTCAATACGCCGCTTCCAGAAGAAACAATTGAAACTTGTAAACAAAGCGACGCCATTTTGCTGGGAGCAGTAGGTGGACCAAAATGGGATAACAATCCACCTGAACTTAGACCAGAAAAAGGATTATTGCAAATTCGCAAAACGTTTGATTTATTTGCGAATTTACGTCCAGTTAAATCTTTCCCTAGCTTATTAGGTTCTTCTCCATTAAAAAGAGAAGTGGCAGATAACGTTGATTTATTGATTGTTCGCGAATTAACAGGCGGCATTTACTTCGGTGAGAAAAAACGCACCGAATCAGAAGCAAGCGATTTAAATATATATACACGCGAAGAAATTGAACGCATTGTTGATAATGCTTTTGAGTTGGCAAAATTAAGACGCGGTAAACTTTGTTCTGTCGATAAAGCCAATGTGCTTGAGACATCCCGTTTATGGAGAGAAATTGTAGAAGAGAAAAAAGCCCAGTATCCAGAAGTGGAAGTGGAGCATAATTTAGTTGACTCTGTTGCCATGAAGCTTATCACAAATCCAAGCCATTATGACGTGATTGTGACTGATAATATGTTCGGAGATATTTTAAGTGATGAAGCTTCTGTTATTACAGGTTCATTAGGCGTATTACCTTCTGCATCCATCCGAGGAGATTCCTTTGGTTTATATGAACCAGTCCATGGTTCAGCGCCAGAAATTGCAGGTTTAGGTATCGCAAACCCTGCCGCAACAATTCTTTCTGTAGCCATGATGCTTCGCTACTCTTTCGGTATGAAAGAAGAAGCAGCGGAAATCGAAAGAGCTGTAAATGCGGTATTTGAAGACGGTTACTTTACAAAGGATCTCGCAAAAGATAAAGAAAACGCATTGACAACAGATGAATGGACTGACAAAGTCATCGCAGAAATCGATACAAATTTTGTAGCTGATAGTATTATGGAATCATATATTTAAAGGTTGGTGGTTAAGATGGCAAAAAATATTATCGAAAAAATTTGGGAATCGCATGTTGTACATCGTGAAGAAGGAAAACCGGATTTATTATATATCGATCTTCATTTAATTCATGAGGTAACATCTCCACAAGCCTTTGAAGGATTGAGACTTGCTGGGCGGAAAGTCCGTCGCCCTGATCTTTGCTTTGCAACGATGGACCATAACGTTCCGACAAAAGATATTTTTACTATTAATGACCCAATTGCGAAGAAACAAATCAACACATTAGCTAAAAACTGCGAAGAATTTGGCATTCAACTTGCAGATATCGGTCATCCGGATCAGGGGATTGTACACGTAATCGGACCAGAACTTGGTTTGACACAGCCTGGTAAAACAATCGTTTGTGGAGACTCCCATACATCTACACATGGAGCTTTTGGCGCGTTAGCCTTTGGTATCGGTACTTCTGAAGTAGAACACGTACTTTCGACTCAAACATTATGGCAAAATAAACCGAAAACAATGGAAATTCGCGTCACTGGCAAATTAGGTTTTGGCGTAACAGCAAAAGATGTGATTCTTGCAATTATTGCAAAATGGGGAGTGGGCTTAGGAACAGGCTACATCGTTGAATATACGGGCGATGTCATTCGCAACTTATCCATGGAAGAACGCATGACGATTTGTAATATGTCCATTGAAGCTGGTGCGAAAGCAGGTTTGATTTCGCCGGATGAAAAAACGGTGGAATTCTTGCGTGGCCGCCGCTTTGCACCGAAAGAAGAATTTGATAAAGCGGCAGAATATTGGTTAAGTTTAGCTTCTGACCCAGGTTGTACGTATGATAAAGTGCTTGAAATCGATGCAAGCGAAATTGAACCGTTTGTCACTTGGGGAACAAATCCTTCCATGGGTACAGGCATCAATGGCCATGTACCGACTGTAGATGACTATGAATCAGAAACAGATAAACAAGCATTAAGAAAAGCTCTTGAATATATGGGATTAGAAGAAGGACAGCCGATTACTTCCATTGAAATTCAACACGTTTTCATCGGTTCTTGTACAAATTCCCGTTTATCCGACTTGCGTACTGCAGCTCAAATTGTAAAAGGCAAAAAGGTGGCGCCAGGCGTTCGGGCTATTGTCGTACCTGGTTCTTACTCAGTGAAAAAAGCTGCTGAAGAAGAAGGATTGGATCAAATCTTTATTGACGCAGGCTTTGAATGGCGCAACTCAGGATGTTCCGCATGTCTTGGCATGAACGAAGATATCATTCCAGCAGGGGAACGCTGTGCTTCTACTTCCAACCGTAACTTTGAAGGCCGTCAAGGAGCCGGAGCACGCACACACTTAGTAAGTCCTGCAATGGCGGCAGCTGCTGCAATCGAAGGACGTTTCGTCGATGTTCGCAACTATTTAAAACAAGAGCAACAAGCATAAGGAAAGGGCGGGGGACAAATGGAGCCTATTAATATCGTCAAAAGTGTCATTGCACCATTAGATCGTAAAAATGTCGATACAGACCAAATTATTTCGAAAGAATTTTTAAAACGTATTGAACGTACTGGATTTGGAAAATATTTGTTCTATCATTGGCGCTATGATGAAAATGGAAATGAAATTCCTGATTTCGTATTAAATAAACCTGAATATAAAGAAGCCAAAATTTTAGTAGCACAAGATAACTTTGGCTGCGGTTCTTCCCGGGAACATGCGCCATGGGCAATTTTAGACTACGGTTTTCGAGTGATTATTGCTCCTAGTTTTGCAGATATTTTCCATAACAACTGTTTCAAAAACGGCATTTTGCCTGTTAAATTGAAAGAAGAAGAAGTGGATGAAATTTTAGAAAAAGGACTTCAAAAACCTTATACGGTGGAAGTCAACTTAACAGAGCAAACAGTGACAGGGGAAGATGGTGTTGTATATCACTTCAACATCGACCCATATTATAAAGAAATGTTATTGAACGGTTGGGATGAAATCGCATTAACATTTAAATATGAAGATGAAATTAAAGCATATGAAGAAAAACGGATTGTGTTTAAATAATGTAACAAGTATCTTGATAAATACTAAACAATGCGATAATTTATCAGAATCATCACTGTAGTTCTAAAAGGGATTACAGGTTTAGATCGGAAAGTAAAGGTGGGCTAAAAATTGCCCACCTTTTTGTATGAAGGAAATGAATTATTGGCTTTTCTCATTTATAAAACAACTAACGCATGAGAGCCTAATTGTTCATAAGAACGAAAAAATGTTTTTTCATCAATTTTTTCGATGCCTTTTAAAGGATTCATAATCGTTACTTTTCCATTTTCGTATCCCGTCATCACAACGGCATGTAAATTTTTATAAATGTTATGTTTGTTCTTCGTTCCATCTATTATCCAATACCCCAATGTTGTTGGTTTCTTCCAATCAATCGTAACTAGCGTTAAAACCGGGACGCCAGATTTTACATAATTGATCAGTTCTTCTTTTGTTGCTTTCGTTATATCCATTGCACGAAAATCTGCATTATTTTCCGCTAAAATTTGGTTTGCCACTTCCACAAGTGGTGGTGCATAAACATAATATCCTCCATCTTTATTTTTCGGATCACCGGCATAAGCTTTATTTGGATCTGGTCCGTACATAACCCCATTACTTGTGTACACTTTGGATTTCGGCAAATAGTCATTGACTTTCATTTTATCAATTTTGATGCCGTAATAATTTAAGATGGCGGTCAAGGAAGTGATTTCGCAGCCATTGGGCAATTCCGGATTTTGCAACACAACCGGAACTTTTAACCCTTCTTTCGGCGAGGTGTTGAACGTCTGAATTTGCACAACAGGATTTTTCGGGTCAAATACAACCGTTTCCTGGGATTGCACCATCCATTCGCCGCTGTCCAAAATACGGTAAATGACGATATCATAAGGCTGCTCCGGAATCACTTGTTCAAAATGCACCATTCCTTTTTTATCGGCAATCCCTCGTTCAATCTCTTGCTTTGTTTCAAAATCAAGCAATACAACCCCTAAATTAGCGATACCTTCTTGACTTGAGTATTCTACTGTTTGAATGGTTAAAACTTGAGATTCGGAGGAAAGATTTAATGCGCTATATTGCGGTTTACTGGATGTATTCAATTGTTGACTTTCTATCGCTGAATTGCAACCCGTCAGCACAATCAAGGACATGCCAACGAACAATAGGGGATGTTTTTTCATTTCATAATGCAACTCCTAATTCTTTATCGAAAGCGTTTTAGTGCTTATTTTTTCCTATAGAATTTATAATGAAATACTCCTAAAAAAGTTTATTTTAGTATTTGGATTCTCAATAAAAAAATACTATCCATTTTTTACTTTTCAAAAAATCTTATATTAGGAAGTAACTAATTTTAAAAAAACTGGTAAGCATCGCGGCTCATTTTTCATTACAAATAATTAACAAACAAAGAAACTATATATAATTATACTATAGAAAACTAAAAAGGATTGATTATATGACAGAAGAAAACATAAAATGGTCGCAAAATTAAAGATTCTTTCTTCCATTATTGAAAAAAATTCATACATACGAGACACGTCCAACAAATTAAAACAACTTCTGGAAGATGCTGAGTCATCTTATCGAATTTTATTTATCGGCAACGAAAGTGAAGAAAAAAACTCTCTTATTAATGCACTGATCGGTCGGAAGTTATTGTCTGAAAAGAATGATGCGTATGTCCACATTTTTATTCGGTACGGAGAAAAAGAATTTATACGGGCAGTATTTGTAGATGGAACGGTAGCAGATTTCGAAATGAAGCATTTATATTTATTCACAGAAAAAAATACATATATTGGGGAAATTTTAAAAACCTATATAAATTACATAGAAATATATTTATCATGTGACTTATTAAAAAATGTAATATTGATGAATGCGATTTCTTTAGAAAATGTTGCAAAATCCTTTATTGAACGGGCGGATGAAGTTTTTTGGGTATTGGGTGGCGGCGCTAGAATCGGTGATGATGAATTAAAATTAATGAAAAGAATTTATCATCACGGAATCAAGCCTTATATGATTATTAACATGACGGAATATAATGAGGAACAACTTTTGCAATCCATTCAAAAAGGAAAAGAGCGTTATGGGCAATTTGTGAAAGAGTTTGTCGGCGTTTCCTCAAAGCAGGCATTACAATCGAAAAATTCCCATCAAATGCAGCTTTATATTGACAGCCATATGCATGATTTAACTAATAAAATCAATCAACTATCCATTGAAAAAAATAATAGGGAAAGAATTACAGCTGTCCGATTGAAACAATGGATGGAACTCCTTGATGGGGAAGTGAAACAAATTCCGGAACGGGAACCTTTTAAATCCGCCCAAAACCGGTTGAAAGAATATGCTGATTTTGAACATTCCATTGGACGTACACTGTTTGAAAAAAATGTGAGGATTTTAACAGATTATGAAAAAGAATATGCCCATGTAAGCCAAGTGCTGAAAGATGTGAAAACCCTTTATCAATTATTGAAAGTAATTGAATTTGAACCATATTTACAAGATGAAAACGTGGATGTATTTGTTGCCCTTGCATTAAAGTATCTTGAAAAGGTGAGGGAATATCGCACTCTCCACACAGAGTATGTCTTGGAACAACAACAATTTGAAAAATTAGAGAAAAAGTTGCTCCGCAATAAAATGAACCCGTTAGTACAAGACCATACAAAGGACGAAGAATTATTGCTAAGCAAAGCGGAAAAATTGAATCAAATGCAAAGAAAGTGTAAAGAGGCTTATAATGCCATTAAACGCATTGAATTGGATTTATTAAATGATTTATATACTATCCAACGCATTATTAATGAATTAACGAAGCAACAGTTGGAGAAAATTTTGAAAAAGGCACTTTATTTAAAAGTGATACATAACAAAGAATTAAAAAATATTGAAAACTATGTCCATAAATTAAAGGAATTTGAATGTATTTTTGAAATGCAGAAATTTCTCCAAACAGAGATGAAGGAATTTTTCGAAAAGGCACCATCAGCATTTTCGGGAGATGAAAAAATGCAAATTTTAACAATGATTGACCATATTTCACAAGTTCAGTTATTGGAGGAAGGATTTTTATCAAATCTTTCCCTGGAATCGTTGAGACAGGATTTTGCCATTACGGTCGATTTCAAAGAAAAATATGCCTTTGCACCGTTGCAGTTAACGGAAACGGATATTATTTCTGAGATTCCCTCAATACCTTTGCCAGTTGATATACAGCATATATTGGATTTTGAGAAACCATAGAAAAAAGGATGGATTTTTCCATCCTTTTTTGTTTATTTCAAGGCAGAGCCGCTAGTAAAGGTAGCATTAGGATAGTACATATTTTTTACAAGTACGTTTGGTCCTAAGCATTTTACAGCTGGGCAATGACAATTCAAGGATTTGGCTAAATCTGTTTCTAGCCATCTATTAAATACATCCATCAATGAATCGGTTTGAATGTTTCCAAGGGGTGGAGTGTCACCGAAATCTGTAACGATTACATCACCAGTAAAAATATTGACATTTAAGCGGGAACGGCCATCGGGATCGTTTCGAACCGTCACATTTTTGGCCTCTCTTAATCTTTTTAACAATGCCAAATCTTCTTCCTTCTGACTGCAAGGGTAAAAAGGAAGGGTTCCAAAGAGCATCCATGTATTTTCATCCCTAATATCAAGCAAATGATGAATCGCTTCCCGAATTTCATCTAGTGAAAGGCTCGTTAAAGAACTTGCGAAGTCTGATGGGTACATAGGGTGCACCTCATGTCGCTTGCATTTCATCTCATGTACGACTTGATGATGGATTTGTTCGAGATAAGGAATCGTTTTTTTGTTCAACATTGTTTCCGCAGAGACCATTACGCCATGTTCGCTTAATGCTCTGGCATTTTCAATCATTCGTTCAAATAATTTTGCCCGTTGTTCGTAGGTTGGTTTTCGTTCCATCATGGCAAAACCGGTTTCCACAAACTCATCGATCGTTCCCCAGTTATGGGAAATATGAAGAACATCGAGGTATGGCGCAATTTCTAAATATCGTTCTAAATCAAGGGTTAAATTCGAATTGATTTGCGTGCGGATGCCCCGATTGTGGGCATATTGCAAAATAGGCTTTACATACTGTTGGACGGATTTTTTGCTCAACATCGGTTCTCCGCCAGTTATGCTTAAAGACCTTAACGTTGGAATTTCATCCAATCGTTTTAACAATAATTCAAGGGGCAATGCATCCGGATCTTTTGTTTGCAGCGTGTAGCCGACTGCACAATGGGCACACCGCATATTGCATAAATAAGTTGTTGTAAATTCTATATTGGACAATACCAACTTACCATATTGCTCAACATCTAAATAACTTTCCCATGGATCATAATTTGGCGTAATTTTTTCTAATGTTGTCATAGCTTTCGAATCTCTTCCTTTCCAACTCCCTATTTTCTCATAGATTATCAATTTCGAAAACTAAAAATGCTTTAAATAGAACATTTTTCATAAATGACGACAAGATCTTCTTCTTTTTACAAAAAAGTTCCATCAATAATCGGAATTATTGATGGAACTGTTGTTTTCGCTGTAATAGACATCGCCGTATTTATTTTCAACAATCGTATTTACAATTTCGATGATGGAATTGTTTAATGCCTGCACATTATAGCGATACTGATCATTTCGTATAATGCTATTTTCCACATAGACTTTTGACAGGTTTTGTGCATGCAGGTCGGAATGTTTTCCATCGGTCAGCTGCACACTTAAAAGTCCCAGAGAGGACTTTTGTTCAACCCAAATTTGAGCTTGCGAATGTTTAGAAATAAAGCTTTCTTGAATATGCACTTCACTATGATTTTGAATAAATAACCCATTCCTTTTTCCTTTGTATATTTCCGAGTTATTTAAAATGACCGAACTGTCGTTTACTACAATCTGTGCAAGATCGTGTTCGTAAATCTGACTATGATAGAAAAATAAATGAGAGTTTTTGATTACCTTGATTCCATAAGATTTTCCATTATAAATTTGGCAATGTTCAAATTGGGCGGTTGAGTGCTCGGTAATTTCAATTTGTACATTCATACTGTCATGGAATTTGGAGTGTTGTGCCAGTAATTCACACCGGTGCAATAGATAAAGGCTTTTGCCGGAATGGAAGTCGGAATGGCTAATATAGATTTTTACTTTTGATTTGCTCGCTATATGAGGCATATGGTTCCCCTTAAATAGGCAGCTGTCCACTTCCACTTTCGAATGGGTGATAGCAAGGATTCCGTTCCCATTGTTTTCAGAAATTTCACAGCGGTATACTTTCAAGGCGGCTCGGTCTACATTGAAGGCAGAATTGTTGTTTTGATTAATCTGGCAAGCCATAAGCATACATTCCGATTTTTTTTCTACACATACTCCTACATGCCTGCCGTTTGTAATGAAGCTATCTTTCATGGAACAAATGGATTTTTCCGTTATGATGACTTGAGTAGATAAATGGTCTTTAATAAGTGTTTCACAGCAATTGACAATGGATTCTTTGCTGAGAATTAAACCACTTTCGTTGCCTGAATGAATTTGGCAATGTTCAACGTGTAATAGAGATTTTTTTGCTACCACATTGTTGTTTTGATGATTGGAAATTTCGCAATAGGATAAAAACCCTTCGCCTTCCTGCAAAATGAAACCACATTCATGTCCATATTGGATGGTGCAATGTTTTCCATTCACTCTGCTGTTGTCAATGAACAGCTGAGTGGAAGCATGAGAAAAAAGCTTTGTTGAATGCAAATTTATATCTGAATCATTTTTTGCAATGATGCCAAATTTTTCGCCGCGTTCCATTGAACTTTGAAAATCAAAGTAAGTGGAGTGTTCTACGAAAATTTGTGATTCGGAATGTTGAAAAAAATGACATTTTTTTGTTTGGGTGAAGCTTCGATCGGCAATCCATAGACCTTTTATTGCATAGGAATATTTGCATTCCTCTAAAAAAGCTTTTGAGTTTTTTATAAGAAGATGGGTTTTTTTGTTATGATGAAAGTTGCATTGAATAAAAACGCCGCTAGCATTATTTAATAATGCAATGGCAGCTTCTTTCGCTTTTTTATATTCACTGTCAACCCCTTTTACATAGCCGCCATTGACATTCATTAATACATCTATATTTCCCTTTATGGTGCATTGCTCGAAAAGGGCTTCTCCTTCAATGTATAATGGAGCGGTCGCAGTGATCGTCACATTACGAAAAGTTACCCGTATGTTTTTTGGAATGATGAACATTCCTTCAAGTATTGTTTGCCCGTTCTTATCCCCAATGATTGTGACATCTTTATTGATTTGAATGGATTCTTTATATTTTTTTCCTTGCAGTTGTATCTCTTCACCTTGATTTGCTTGAACTAAAGAATTTTTTAAAGGTTTCCATTTTGAAAATATCATGTTGTAGATTGAACGAATCATCCTACCCCTCCTCAACGCTTTTCGTACATCTATTCTCACTAAAAAAATGGAATTCTATTCCTTTTTTGATGAAATGGAGTAAAAAATAATGTAGTGGATAGGGGATTTCGCTAAAATGGTATGTAATTGAGCTTATAGTTGGGGAAATTGAGGGGGCATTTTGCATCGTTTTATAATGAAGAAATCGTTGGGGCATAATGCTGGCTTGGAACTGTTGAATATGTTTCATTTTATGAAAAGGCAAAAATTTATATTAAAGTTTTTCCTTAAATATAGAAGGAAAGGAGGGGGAATATTGAAGAAAAAAAGTTTGACACGAATCATGCTTTTTGCAGCAGTGGTGATTCTTTTAGCTTTTCTATTTCAACAATTCGTCATTCATTTTTCAGGAGACGGATTTGATAAGCCGGAAGAAGCGCTGCCAAAAGATGGGGATTATGAATGGATTGAAGGGCCAAAAAGCGAAAAAGAACAACGGTATTTCTTTTTATCCAATGGGAATGAATTTGGCACAGTGGTTGTGAAGAAAAACTTTAAAGGCTGGACGAGAGGAGAATTTATTTCTGCCAAATTGCCCGATTCTTTAGAGGAAAATAAAATTGCTTCAGCTTATTCAGATGAAAAGATTCTTTTTGGATTGATGAATCGAAAAGGGAAAGCCGAAGTGGAGGTAAATGGCAAAAAGGTGGTTTTTATAGAACTTTCCTCATTGCCGACAAACACCCTTGAATTATATGGCGTGGATGGATATTCCGTTTGGTATGTAAATTTGGAAGAATTTGAAGAGACAGAGCATTTTCATATAAAAGTGATGGATGAAAAAGGTGAAATCACGAGCGAATTATCTTTTTAATAATTTATACTAAAAAGGGAATAATGATTCATAAAAAGTGTCTTTAAATTTTTAAGTCTTAAGTATAAACTATAATTAAGGTTAACCAAAATATTCATTTTTCACAACATGATTGAAATGTTGAATCTTTTGGAATAAAATTGTATTGGTCATCAAGTTCAATAAAAATCTCTAATGACAAAACATAATTTTAATGTAATTTACTTATGAAGATAAGTAAGTTATGATTGGTCATGGAGAAAAGAACTAGGAAGCCTTTTCAAAATTAATATAGGGGGATTACATATGACAAAGAGCAACTTACACAACAGCCGTGCTTCTTTTGAACTGAACGGTAAAACTTACTACTATTACCGTTTAGAAGCATTAAAAGAAGCAGGCATCGCAGACGTATCACGCCTACCTTATTCCATCAAAGTTTTATTAGAATCCGTTTTACGTCAATATGATAACTATGTAATCAAAGAAGAACACGTAAACAACTTAGCAAAATGGGCAGAAGGAGCAGATCCAGAAGGTGAAGTTCCATTCAAACCTTCTCGTGTCGTTCTACAAGACTTCACAGGTGTTCCTGTAGTTGTAGACTTAGCTTCTTTACGTTCTGCCATGAAAGAACTTGGTGGAGACCCATCAAAAATCAATCCAGAAATTCCGGTTGACCTTGTAATCGACCACTCTGTACAAGTAGACAAATACGGTACTCCAGAAGCTCTACAAGCAAACATGGATTTAGAATTTGAACGCAACGCTGAACGTTACAAATTCTTAAAATGGGCTCAAACTGCATTCGATAACTTCCGTGCAGTTCCACCTGCAACAGGTATCGTACACCAAGTAAACTTGGAATACTTAGCTCCAGTTATTCACGTTAAACAAAACGAAGACGGTTCTTTCGAAGCTTATCCAGATTCTGTAGTTGGTACGGACTCCCATACAACAATGATCAACGGTCTTGGCGTACTTGGTTGGGGTGTTGGTGGTATCGAAGCAGAAGCTGGTATGCTTGGACAACCTTCTTACTTCACAATTCCAGAGGTTATCGGTGTTAAATTAACTGGTAAACTTCCAAACGGCGCGACTGCAACTGACTTAGCGTTGAAAGTAACTCAAGTATTGCGTAAACGCGGCGTAGTTGGTAAATTCGTTGAATTCTTCGGCCCTGGCGTAGCTACATTGCCACTTGCAGACCGTGCAACAATTTCCAACATGGCTCCGGAATACGGTGCAACTTGCGGTTACTTCGCAATTGACAACGAAACACTTAACTACTTGCGCTTAACTGGCCGTGATGAAGAACATGTACAATTAATCGAAAAATACTTAAAAGAAAACAATATGTTCTTCGATCCAAACTTCGAACCAGTTTACACTGACGTATTAGAAATTAAATTAGACGAAATCGAACCAAACCTTTCTGGTCCAAAACGTCCACAAGACTTAATTCCACTTTCAGAAATGAAAAAACGCTACCGTGAAGCAGTAGTTGCTCCAATGGGCGTTCAAGGTTTCGGTTTAACAGAAGATGAATTCAGCAAAACTTCAACAATCAAATTTGCTGATGGCGAAGAATTAGAAATGCCTACAGGTGCTGTAGCAATCGCTGCTATCACTTCTTGTACAAACACATCTAACCCATACGTACTAATCGCTGCTGGTCTTGTTGCGAAAAAAGCAGTTGAACTTGGCATTAAACCACCAAGATGGGTAAAAACTTCATTAGCACCTGGTTCTAAAGTTGTTACAGGTTATTTAAAAGATTCTGGTCTACAAGATTACTTAGACCAAATCGGATTCAACACTGTAGGTTACGGTTGTACAACATGTATCGGTAACTCCGGTCCATTGCTTCCAGAAATTGAAGAAGCGATCAAATCCAAAGACTTGTTCGTAACTTCTGTACTTTCTGGTAACCGTAACTTCGAAGGCCGTGTTCATCCATTAGTAAAAGCTAACTACTTAGCATCTCCACCACTTGTTGTTGCTTATGCTTTAGCTGGTACAGTGGATATCGACCTACAAAAAGATCCGATCGCTAAAGACAAAAACGGTAACGACGTATTCTTCAATGATATTTGGCCATCATCTGAAGAAGTATACGCTATCTTAAATAAAGTTGTTACACCTGAATTGTTCAAAAAAGAATACGAAACAGTATTCACTGCAAACGAAAAATGGAATGCAATTGAAACATCAACTGAGTCTCTATACACATTTGATGAAAATTCAACTTACATCCAAAACCCGCCATTCTTCCAAGGTCTTTCTAAAGAGCCAGCTCCAATTCAAGAGCTTAAAGGCTTGCGCGTAATTGCGAAGTTTGGTGATTCTATTACAACTGACCACATTTCACCAGCTGGTGCAATTGGTAAAGATACTCCTGCAGGTAAATACCTACAAGAAAAAGGTGTTGCAATCCGCGACTTCAACTCTTACGGTTCTCGCCGTGGTAACCATGAAGTCATGATGCGTGGTACATTTGCAAACATCCGTATCCGCAACCAAATTGCTCCTGGTACTGAAGGTGGATTCACTACTTACTGGCCAACTGGCGAAGTCATGTATATTTACGATGCAGCTATGAAATACCAAGAACAAGGAACTGGTCTTGTAGTTCTTGCTGGTAACGACTACGGTATGGGATCCAGCCGTGACTGGGCTGCAAAAGGTACTTACTTGCTAGGTATTAAAACAGTTATCGCACAAAGCTATGAACGTATCCACCGTTCTAACCTAGTAATGATGGGTGTATTACCACTTCAATTCATGCCTGGCGAAAACGCAGAAACTTTAGGATTAAAAGGAGATGAAACAATCTCTGTTAACTTAACAGACGATGTAAAACCTCGCGATATCTTAACAGTAACTGCAGTTTCTCCAGACGGCAAAGTAACTGAGTTTAAAGCATTAGCTCGTTTCGACTCAGAAGTAGAAGTAGATTACTACCGTCATGGCGGTATCCTACAAATGGTATTAAGAAATAAATTAGCTGGAAAGTAATTTCTAGCAATATGAAAGCAGGTTGACTTGTTCAACCTGCTTTTTTGCGAAATAGGGGTTCTTTGTCAAATGGTGTTGGTGAATAAATTTTAGTGACATTATTTGGTAATATGTAATCGGATGGCTTAGGGGAAATTCGAGGTTCCCCTAAGCGGTTTTTATTTTCGCTAAGTTTTGGGTAATGAATA
>Ga0207747_1001625_pt1 | contig 15071 bp, 13 predicted proteins | sample HigsolmetaGSP11D_FD_184839 | JGI IMG/M metagenome (GOLD analysis project Ga0207747, IMG submission 184839) | High solid enriched microbial communities from the Joint BioEnergy Institute, USA - SP1-1-D (SPAdes) | ecosystem: Engineered > Bioreactor > SSF (Solid state fermentation) > Aerobic >...
CCTCGCTGCGTGGCGGCGCGCCTTGAGGGAGAAGATGACCGGGCAGACGGCGACTCCCGTGACCGGCGCCGACCTCGTGAAGCGCCGCCTGCTCTCCGGGGGGGCGTGGGCTTTGGGGGGCAGGATAGCGACGGCTCTGGCTGTCGTTATCGTGAACGCCCTGCTTGCACGGTTACTCTCACCCAAAGAGCTAGGAGCATACTTCCTAGCATTCAGCGTGGTTTCACTCGGAGCCTTGGTTGGGGCGCTGGGGCTAAACCAGGTGGTGGTGAGGTTTGTGGCAGAGAATATGGGTATGGGCCGCCATGGACATGCGCGCAGTGTAGTCCGTGTGGTGTTCGGTCTCGGCTTACCAGCAGCATTTCTCACCGGGATCGTATACCTCTTCTGTGGCCCTATGCTGGCGACCAAGCTGTTTGACTCCCCGATCCTCGCCACCCTCAGCGCACCGGTAGCCGTGTGGATGGTACTGGTCGCCCTTCAATCACTCCTGTCTGAGACATTCCGTGGGTTCCACGATATTCGCCTGGCATCTGTCTTCAACGGCCCGCTTACGTGGGTGTTCCTGATCCTCGGTTTGATCCTGTGGTGGTTTGCCAGAGGAGAGGCAAGTTTAGCGGATGTCATACTGTTGACCGCGGGATCGGGCCTCGCAAGCGTCTGTTTGGCGAGCTGGTTGCTGAACCGTAAGCTGACATCGCTCCCGCGAGCGAGAGAGGTCAAGGAGAAGCAAGTAAGTGTCAGAGAGACGTTGCGCGTGGCTTGGCCACTCCTGATTACCAACGTGACCCTGTTCGCCATCACCCAGTCGGACCTATGGATCATGGGCGCCTTCCGTCCCCAAGCAGAGGTTGCCATCTACGGTGCAGCGGCGCGGATGGTTGTTCTGGTGGCGATGCCGCTTGTAGTCGTCAACGCTGTAGTGCCGCCTCTGATTGCGGAGATGTATGCCCAAGGTAAACGGTTGGAACTGGAACGCGCTCTGCGCGTAAGCGCTACCCTAGCCGGAGTCCCTGCGCTGTTGCTGCTCGGAATTCTGACCTTGTTTGGTGGGCCAATTCTAGGGTTAGTGTTCGGCAGTTACTACCGTAGTGGAGCGACGATATTGGCTATTCTAAGTCTTGGGCAGTTCGTGAATGTAGGGGTAGGTTCCTGCGGCGTAGCCTTAATCATGACCGGGCACCAGGTGGTTATGACAGTGATAACTGTCGCTAGCGGTATGCTGATGGTCGCGTTAGCACTCCTACTAGTGAATCCCTTTGGTGCCATAGGCGTCTCGGTAGCAACAGCTACAGGCTTAGCGCTGCAGAATGTAATTCTATGGCTCGTGGCGCGGCGCAAAACTGGCCTGTGGACACACGTCGGTCTGTTGAATCCTTCTAACCTAAAAAACTTGTGATGAGCAGGCCAATAACTGTACTTTATATCGGAGGCTACGGCAGGAGTGGGAGTACACTACTAGAGCGGATGTTTGGATTAATCCCTGGGTTTTTCTCTGTCGGCGAACTTCGGCACATCTGGGAGCGAAGCTTTAAGGAGAATCAACTATGTGGGTGTGGCGAAGCTTTTTATTCTTGTGAGTTCTGGAATCCTCTAGTTAACGAGGTGTTTGGTGACTGGAACAAGGTGAATGTAGACGAGATCCTAGCGATGAAGCGATCCGTGGATCGGTTACGTTATATACCCTACTATACATGGTTCACAAGGACCGGAAATCTCGGCGAGGGTATCCGTAAACGTCTTAAAGACTATGGCACTATCCTTGATCGACTCTACCACAAGATACAAGATCACTCCGGTGCTAACGTTATTGTCGACTCTTCCAAGGACCCATCTTATGCGTTTATGCTGAACACTCTTCCATATTTCGACCTACGCCTTGTGCACCTTGTGCGCGACAGCCGCGCCGTCGTGTACTCGTGGTTACGGCAAAGAGTGCGACCTGAGATTAAAGATCGCCGGGAATTCATGCCGCGTTTCAGTCCGATAAAAAGTAGTCTGGAGTGGAATCTTTATAACTATGCGCTTGATTATTTAGCAAAACGGATGGAGCACTCTTCATTGCTTCGTTACGAGGATTTGGTTAACAATCCCGCTCGGTTCGTTTACAAAACGCTAAATGATCTCAATCTAGCCCCCACACAACTACCACTGACAGACGAGAAGAAGCTCATCCTGGGCAAGAATCACACAGTATCTGGAAATCCGATGCGCTTTCAAAATGGGCTTGTCGAGATCCGTCCGGATGAAGAATGGAGGATAAAGATGCGGGCCAGAGATAGACATTTGACCACTTGTGTCACTCTAGATCTGCTACGCAGGTACTCATATTTTGGTACTGAGAAGAGGGCTTAGTGATGCGATTTTCATTAGTCTTGGCTACGGTTGGTCGGATAAGCGAGCTCGAGAGGTTTCTTCAGTCCCTGGACGCTCAAACCCACCGTGAATTTGAACTTATAGTAATTGACCAAAACAAAGGTGACCAACTCGCACAAGTGCTGGATTTCTACGCGAATAAATTTCCCCTTACACATGTGATATCTGAACCCGGACTTTCTCGAGCCCGCAACGTGGGACTCAAACATATTAGTGGAGACGTAGTTGCTTTTCCGGATGATGACTGTTGGTATCCATCTGACCTCCTAGAACGTGTCGAAAACTTCTTTATGGAGAACCAAGACATCGACGGTTTAACTGGCCGCATGATGGACGAGCGTGGTGGCTCCGGCAACGCTAGGTTCGATAGGGAAGCCGGGTTATTAAATCAGAGCAACACTTGGCAACGAGCAGCCTCATTTACCCTGTTCTTAAGAACTAAAGTTGTAAAAACTATTGGAGGATTCGACGAATCTCTGGGGGTCGGAGCGGGGACTGTCTGGGGAGGAGGCGAGGACATAGATTACGCATTGCGTGCAATTTCGTTCGATTTTGATCTTTATTATAAGCCTGACATATACGTTTTCCATCTTGGTCCACCGGAGTGGGACTGTTCTAAGATGGCTCATCGCGCTTACGGATATGGGGCTGGCATTGGACGAGTCTGGAGGAAGCACAACTATCCAGTGTGGATCGTAGCTTATTATCTTTTGCGCCCTATAGGAGGGGCCCTCCTGAGTCTGGCGACGGGCAATAGAGGAAAAGCTGATTACCATTTCAATTCTCTTCGTGGAAGGTTAAAAGGGTGGCTGTTCAGCTAGCGAAGAGGACGCACCAACTACCTAAGGCGGTAGCAGCACGCCGTCTAGGTGCGTGGCTGGTTATCGTGGGTTTCGTCCTGAGTCAGTTTGTCGAGTTTACGGTCTCTAATATTGGTGGCTTTGACATTTCGGTGCAGAAGCTGGTGGCATTAGCGGTGTTCCCTGCTGCCTTTATATTGATCGGCCATATTAGATTCTCGCGGACTCTGGTCACTTTTGCGATTCTAATGATACTGGCAAATTCAGCTGCTTACGCTGTCGGATCCGACATATCGGATCCAGAACTCCTATCCGCCAACGTGGTCGTACTTATCGGCTTCCTGGGCGCGACTCTACTGTTTACAGCGTTGTCCCAAGACCGGAGGGAATTCGCAACACTCGGGCGTGTATGGGCAGTTTTCGCTGCCATTTCGTCCCTTATAGTGATCGGACAAGTTGGTGGTATATTGCCCCTCTGGGCGGTCTCTGGCGAGGCTTTGGGAATGCGTGCTGCAGAGGCTGGAAGCCTGTACCGGGGCACAGGACTTAGGTTTGATCCTAACTATGAGGCTCTAGCGCTCGTGATTGGATTAGTCTTCGCTCGATTTTACATGCGGCGGATAAGGTTTCTAACGATCTTATTGATTATGCTCGGAATCGCAGGAACCTTTTCACGTATGGGTTTCATAGCCGCCGCTCTCATACTAGTAACCGCCTCTCCGGTCCAGGCATGGGTAGAACGCAAGGCTTTTGCCCGGGCATTAATCAAAGCCTTAGGTTATATCGTATCACTTATCACTATATCCATAGGTTTCTATATGGCAGTACCCGATAACATACGATCATATATTAACCTGCGCGTAGCTCAACTTTCCGGCGTTATACATACTCCAGTATACGAAGGAACTGCAACAGGAATCACTTCTGCTGAGGAGCGAGTTTGGCTATTACATGCCGCAGTACAGGTTATCTCGCAACACTTCGCTTTTGGAGTAGGAGCATATAGGGAACCAGAATTCTTATATTACGCTACCGGTGTTGACAAGACTGCTCATAACACTTACCTGGAGGCGGTATTGATAGGGGGTGTAATAGGCATATTCGCACTCTGCCTATATATTTTCGCAGTGACTCGTGCTCTCTACCGTAGTCGTCTTAGGACTGTAAATCCTACAGACAGAAGCTCTATCCTGATGGTGGTATACGCTTTTGCCTTCATGGCGGCGTTTCTTACAATGAACTATAATTCCATTTTATGGTTTCCTCTAGTGATCACACTTGCTTATGCGGAAAGTACGTCCCCAAACAGAAGGAAGAAACAGCATGCGAGTCCTTGAAATCGTTGCCGATGGTGATCCTGGAGGCGGTACGACACATGTTTTGCAGATCCTGCGAAGTCTGCACCAGAACTGTCAACTGGGGCTTGTTACGCAGACAGGATCATACCTTCTCAGGGAGGCTCGCGCCTTAGGAATTCCTTGTTTCGGAGTAAACTTCTTCCGTAGTCGGCTAGACCCATGGATCCCGCTAAAGCTTCACCGGATAGTTGACGATTTTGATCCGCATGTAGTACACGTCCATGGCGGTAGGGCTGCATTTTTCCATGCCTTTTCGGTAACTAGGGTACCTACCGTTTACACAGTGCATGGCTATCACTTTCGCCACAAACCTTCCTTTGTCATGCGGTGGCTGGCGATGAACGCCGAGCGAATTGCTGCTCATAGTGCAGACTACGTCATTTTTGTCTCCCGATACGAAGCAAGGCTGGCGCAAGATTACAAGCTTGTATCCAAACGGACACATAGTGCGGTTATTTACAATGGTGTATCGTTGACGAATATTCCTAGAGCGCGGCCGGAATCCACCAAACATATAGGATTCATCGGGCGATTGGAGTATCAGAAGGACCCTATCCTTTTTCTGGATATACTGGAGCGGCTACCAGGATACACGGCCACGATCGTTGGCGGTGGCACGCTGGAGGCTGCGGTGAGGACTGAGGTGAAACGTCGTCGACTTTCAAGAGTGCGTATAACTGGAAGTCTCTCTCACTCTGAAGCATTAGCAGAGCTCGCACGCTGCGGCTCGGTGGTCATCACATCGCGGTGGGAGGCATTTGCCTATCTTCCTGCCGAAGCTATGGAGTGCGGCGTACCGGTTGTCGCCATGAACGTGGGAGGTCTCGGTGAGGTCGTTGAACACGAGAGGACCGGTATTCTCGTAGACAATCGCTCTGCAGATGCTCTAGCTCAGGCTGTAGTACGGGCAACTCAGGATGAGGAGTTCCGCCGTCGAATCATAGAGAACGCACGCAGTAGAGTGAGGACGGTGTTCACTGAAGAAAAAATGATCTCTAGGATACAAGAAGTCTACAAGACGATGGCAACGTCATAACCAAGTATTCACAAACTTGCCCTTACTGACTCCCTTGCCATCGTACAGAGTCCCAGCAGGTGCCTGGGCTATTTTACTGTGGAAGGTCAATAATGTGTTACGGCAAAAATGATTTGAGAAATTTAAAACATACTAAACCCCTTGAACAAACTCGGGTCGCTCTGGTTCACGAGTGGCCGGTGATGTACGGTGGGAGCGAGCAAGTAGTTGCCACCATATTGGATATCTTTCCAGAGGTCGACTTGTACGCTCTGGTCTGCGATCCGGAGGAGTTACGCGGCACCCCTCTTGAAAATGCTTCCTTCCAGACGTCTTTTATCCAGTCGCTACCGAAATCCCGAAAGAAGTACCGCTGGTACCTACCGCTCATGCCGCTGGCGGTGGAACAGTTGGACCTACGACCTTATGACATTGTGATTTCCTCGAGCCATGCTGTAGCCAAGGGGGTGCTGACGCGGGCCAACCAGCTGCACGTGAGCTACACACATACGCCGGTCCGGTATGCCTGGGATCTGTATCTGGATTACCTGGCAAGCAGCGGTCTGGAGCGCGGGATCAAGAGCTATATGGCCCGTATCACACTGCATTACCTGCGGTTGTGGGACTCCGTTGCGGCAAACCGGGTTGACGCTTATTTGGCCAACTCTTTCTATGTTAAGCGGCGGATCGAGAAGCTTTACCGGCGCCCGGCACAAGTGATCTATCCACCCGTAGATGTCGAGCGCTATCGTTCTGATCTGCCGCGAGAGGACTTCTTTCTCGCTGTCTCCCGATTTGTTCCTTATAAGCGTATGGACCTGATTGTCGAGGCTTTCACCAGAATGGGGAAACCCCTCGTCGTCATAGGAGGAGGCCCGGAGTTCGAGAAAGTCCAGAGTCTGGCGGGACGGAATGTGAAGCTGCTTGGGCACCAACCAGACGATGTAGTCACGGACTACTTACAACGGGCTTGTGCTTTCGTCTTTGCAGCAGAGGAGGACTTCGGTATCGTAGCCGTCGAGGCTCAGGCCGCAGGATGCCCGATAATCGCTTATGGTAGAGGAGGAGCTCTCGAAACAGTTCAGGGATGGCCTGATCCTGGCGCTACGGGAGTGTTCTTTGATGCTCAAACTCCTGAATCTGTAGAGAAGGCCGTAGATCTCTTTGAAGCACACGCAGATGAGTTTAGCTCCGAAGCCTGTCGCAGTAATGCTGAACGGTTCAGCCGGGAGCGATTCATGATGGAGTTCAGATCCACGGTGGAGGACCTGTGGGAACGGTTCCAGCACGGCGAAGAGCTAGAGTAAAGTTGTGGGACTGTAGCCTGAATAAGGAAAGGACCTTCGGCATGCTTCCCAGCTGGTTTTCGATCTTAAGGCCCAAGATGTGCCGGAAGTAACGCTCGTTGCTGGTTCGTCTTGGCTGCGTGCCGAGGATGCTACGAGGTATGGTACGCTTGGCCGCCATCCGCAGGCTCCAAAGGGGGAGACTTTACATATCCTCGCCAGTGAGACGAACGCGATCTCGTAGACTTACCCTCACCCACCTGAGAAGCTCGCGCGGGATGCGGATGTTCCTGCATCATCGCAGCTTTACTTACCTCGATACACCGAACCGGTTGACAGCATGGCTTGTTCGGATTGCCGGAACCGAGGCCCTCCATGTGGCTCAGTCGCCTCGGATGGCCGAGCTTTTGAAGCAGATACGGGATGCGGCGTGCCGTACCTGTGTCCAACGCCGTCTTTCTTGCGACCTCTAATTCCTCAACAGTAGAGCCGCGGCGGCGCCTGCACATTCTGGGGGTCATCAGCAACATCGCGGAAGAGAAGGGAATCTTCGAGTTTCTGGACCTCGCGGAGGCCGTGAGGGAGGCTGATCTCCCGCTGCGGTGAGGCTTGCGGGCCCGTTTCGGACACCCGGACGGAGCGGCTGGTGCGTGAGAGGCTCTCCGGGCTGCCGGAGGTGGAGTACGTGGGACCCAGGTACGGCAGGGAGAACGAGGAGTTCTTCGCCTCAAGTGTGGCCTGGTGGTGGACCCGGCGGAATCCTTCGTCCCAAGGGCTATGGCGCGGATCGAGGAGTGGGTTGGCGACCCGGTGGCGTTCGAGGCAGCGTCGCGGGCTGCAGCGCGGCGACTCCGGGAGATTTGCGCCGACAACCAGCGGCGGTGGGAGGCGTTGCTGGCGGAGATGACGGGCAGCGATACGGCCGGCCTGTCTATGAGACGATGGACCTCATCATAAAGCCGGTCGTCATCCGGCGGGGTGCCTGGATCACGACGCGCTGCATCGTGCTGCAGGGAGTGGAGGTGGGGAGAACGCGGTCGTCACCCCCGGGAGTGTGGTGCACCGCTCGCTGGATGCCGGCTGGATCTACGGCGGCAACCCGGCCCGGCCGATCCGCGAGCGGGGGCCGGGTGGGGTGCCCGAAGGATGATTCGAGGGCATCCGTTCGGCTGACGTTTGCGGCAGGGAAGCGGAGGATCGGGACGGCGGCCCGGCGCTACGCGGAGGAGAGGCTCGACCGGGAGGGCATCCTCTCCCGGTTCGAGACCGAGCTCGCGCGCCTGGCGGCGTGATGTTCGCACGGGAGATCCCGGAGCGCCAGGCCGTCCGGCCGCGCCACCACCGTCGTACGGGCGCCGCGCCGGCTGGTGTAGACTCTCCGCGGGTGCAATGGCTCGAACAAAGCTGCCATCCTCGCAGGCCGGCTCTCCGGCCTGCGGGGCTTCGCCCGGGCCGTGGTCGCGGGGGCGGGGGAGGCCCGCCGCTACAACTGAGCAGCGGCGGGCTCATCCTCGTACTCGCTGTCGTCGATGGGGCTCGTCGGCCGGGAGCCGAGGAGGTAGGCCAGCCCCGTGCCGAGGAAGACCACGACCATGTTCGCCACCCAGGCGGAGAGGGCGATGTAGACCGGGGTCGAGCCCAGAAAGCCTATCGGGTGCAGCGAGCTCGCGAACCCCTCCTGGATGAGCTGGTAGGTCCCCCAGCCGATGCCGACGACCCACCCGGCGACGATCGCCCAGCGGTGGAGCCACTTTATGAAGATCGCCAGGAAGACCGCCGGGAGCGTCTGCAGGATCCAGACCCCGCCCGCGAGCTGGAAGTTTATGACGAACTTCGTGGGGGCCCCGATGATGAACGCGAGCGAGGCGAGCATCACCAGAAGGGTGACGACCTTGGAGACGGTCGCCTCCTCGCCGGAGGGGGTGTGGGGGCGGAAGAACTCCTTGTAGATGTTGCGGCTGAAGAGGTTCGCTGCCGCGATCGACATCACCGACGCCGGGACCAGCGCCCCGATCCCGATCGCCGCGAAGGCGTAGCCGGCGAACCAGCCCGGGAAGCTGTCGAGCAAGAGGCGTGGAACGATGCCGTTCGCCCCGTAGGCCCCGGAGGCTTTTATCCCGGCCGCGATCGCGATGTAGCCCAGAAGCGCGATCAGGCCGAGCAGGAACGTGTAGGCCGGCAGGATCGACATGTTGCGCCTCACCGTCTTCGCGCTATTGGAGCCGAAGACGCCCGTTATGGCGTGCGGGTAGAGGAAGAGCGCCATCGCCGAGCCCAGGGCCAGCGTCGAGAACGCCGCGTACTGCTCGGGCGGGATGGACTCCTTGGAGTTTGGGATCTGGGCGAAGATGTGCCCGAAGCCCCCCAGCTTCACCGGGATGTAGATCACCGCGATTATGAACGTCGTGTAGATCAGGATATCCTTCACCAGCGCGATGAGCGCCGGGGCCCGCAGGCCGCTTATGTAGCTGAAGGCGGCGAGGATGATGAACGCGCCGATGAGCGCCGCCCGGGCCGGGATGCCCATCAGCCCGAGGACCACCTCGAGCCCGTACATCTGCAGCGCGATGTAGGGGATGGTCGCGATGATCCCGGTTATGGCGACGAGCAGCGCCAGCAGCCGGCTGTCGAAGCGCTCCCTGACGTAGTCCGAGGGGGTGACGAGCCCGCGGCGCTTCGCCACCTGCCAGAGCTTCGGCATCACCAGGAAGACCATCGGGTAGACGATGATCGTGTACGGCAGCGCGAAGAACCCGATGCCGCCCTTGCCGTAGACGAGCGCCGGGACCGCGACCAGCGTGTAGGCGGTGTAGAGGTCGCCCCCGACCAGCAGCCAGGTGATGATCGTCCCGAAGGTCCTCCCGCCGAGGCCCCACTCGTCCAGCGTCCCGAGATCCGCCTTGCGCCAGCGCCCGGCGTACAGCCCGATCACGGTGACCAGGATGAAGAAGATCGCGAAGATTATGATGGTCGACCAGTGGATCATCGCGCCATCATCCCCTCATCCTGTAGACGATGCTCGTCACCGCCACCCCGACGATCACCCAGACGAACTGGTACCAGATGAAGAACGGTACCCCGCCCAGCCGGGGCTCCAGGTGCGCGTAGAACGGCGGGTAGAGCAGACCCACGAACGGGACGAGGAGCAGCAGGAGCCACAGGTCGCTCTTCCCGCTCCTCTCGCGTCGGGGCCGGCCGCGCGGGGAGGGTGGTCGGTCGCTCATGCGAAAGCCTCCTTTCTTGCTTGCTTCGTCCTGCTCGCACGCAAAAGCGCTCCCCGATCACGCCGGGGAGGGAAGTGCGCCGCTCAGAGGGGGGAGAGGTCCTGCGGGTGGTGCGCGGGGTTCGAGGGCACCCGCGCCGAAGCCTCTCCGTACGCCGGGGCGAAGCCGCCCGCGGCTAGGTCGTCTTCGTCTATCGTCCTCTCCGTGTCCATCATCTCCAGCATTCCCTCTCGCGAATATATTCTCAAAATACTACGGATCCTCCCGTCCGTCTCGGAGAAATAATGGCCACCTGGGTAATGCGGGCTCGCCGGGGATGCCTCTAGAATGGCCGGTGCGAAGCTTGCACGCTGATCTCCGGGAGGCGGGACAACCTGTGAAGAGGGCGCTCATAACCGGCATCACGGGGCAGGACGGCTCTTACCTCACAGAGCTTCTGCTCGGCAAAGGGTACGAGGTGCACGGCATCGTCCGGCGGGCCTCGGTCTTCAACACCGACCGCATAGACCACCTCTACCAGGACCCCCACGACCCGGAGAGGAGGATGTTCCTGCACTACGGCGACCTCTCCGACGGTGGCACGCTCAGGACCGTGCTGCAGAAGGTCATGCCGGAGGAGGTGTACAACCTCGGGGCCCAGTCGCACGTGAAGGTCTCCTTCGGCCAGCCCGAGTACACCGGCGACATCGACGGCCTGGGGACGCTCAGGATCCTCGAGGCGGTGCGCGACGTACAGGAGAGCACGGGGCGTGAGATCCGCTTCTACCAGGCCGGAACCTCCGAGATGTTCGGCGCGACCCCGCCGCCGCAGTCTGAGAGCTCGCCCTTCAGGCCCCGCAGCCCGTACGCCGCGGCGAAGGTCTACGCGCACTGGATGACCGTCAACTACCGGGAGGCCTACGGGCTCTTCACCTGCAACGGCATCCTCTTCAACCACGAATCCGAGAGGCGGGGGGAGACGTTCCTCACCCGCAAGGTCACCCGCGCCGCCACCCGCATCAAGCTGGGGCTGCAGGAGAAGCTCTACCTGGGCAACCTGGACGCGAAGCGCGACTGGGGGCACGCCGAGGACTACGTCGAGGCGATGTGGCTGATGCTGCAGCAGGACGAGCCGGACGATTACGTGGTCGCGACCGGCAGGATGTACTCGGTGCGCGAGTTCGTCGAGCGGGTCTTCGGCTACCTCGACCTCGACTGGGAACGGCACGTGATCGTCGACCCCTACCAGTTCCGCCCGACCGAGGTCGACGCGCTGCAGGGGGACGCGAGCAAGGCGCGGACGAAGCTCGGCTGGCAGCCGAAGATAGACCTGGACGAGCTGATCCGGCGGATGGTCGAGAACGACCTGGAGCTCGCCGCGCAGGAGCGCACCCTCACGGACTACGGGCACGCCGTGCTGCGCAGGGGGGCGGCGAGCATTTGAACCGGGAGAGCCGCATCTACGTGGCCGGGCACCGCGGGATGGTCGGCTCGGCCATCGTCCGGAGGTTGCGGGAGGAGGGCTTCGAGGGGATCGTGACCAGAGCCCGCACCGAGCTCGACCTCACCGACGCCAGGGCGGTGGACGCCTTCTTCGCCGAGGAACGCCCCGAATACGTCTTCCTCGCCGCGGCGAAGGTCGGCGGCATCCTCGCCAACGCCACCTGCCCGGCCGGGTTCATCCGCGAGAACCTCGCGATAGAGCTCAACGTCATCGAGGCGGCCCACCGCCACGGGGTGAAAAAGCTCCTTTTCCTGGGCAGCTCGTGCATCTACCCCAGGCATGCCCCCCAGCCCATAAAGGAAGAGTACCTCCTCACGGGAGCACTCGAACCGACCAACCAGCCCTACGCCATAGCCAAGATAGCCGGCATAGAGCTGTGCAGAAGCTACCGCAGGCAGTACGGGGCCGATTTCATCTCCGTGATGCCGACGAACCTCTACGGCCCGAACGACGACTTCGACCCCCGGACCAGCCACGTCCTTCCGGCCCTCATCCGACGCTTCCACGAGGCGAAGGAGCGGGGGGACGAGGCGGTGGTGGTCTGGGGGAGCGGCAGGCCGCGGAGGGAGTTTCTGCACGCAGACGACCTGGCCGACGCCTGCGTCTTCCTGATGGAGCGCTACTCCGCGGAGGAGCCGATCAACGTCGGGGTGGGGAAGGACATGAGCATAGCCTCGCTCGCGGAGCTCGTCCGGGAGGTGGTCGGCTACGAGGGTGAGATACGCTTCGACCCGTCGAAGCCCGACGGGACGCCGCGCAAGCTGCTCGATGTGGGCCGCCTGCACTCTATGGGCTGGCGGGCGAGGATCCCGCTGCGGGAGGGCATCGAACGGACCTACCGGTGGTATCTGGAGGACACCGTTCCGGCGCCCTGATGAGCGGTGGGAGCCACCACCCACCGTGATAAAATCTCCGATGAGATGAGGACCCCTCAGATCAGCCCGAGACAGCACGAGATACTTCTGAAGACGCTCGAGATGTACATCTCGACGGGGACGCCGGTGAGCAGCGCGGCCCTGAGCGAGGTGATAGACGCGAGCAGCTCGACGATCCGGGCGGAGCTCGCCGAGCTCGAGCGGGTGGGGCTCCTCACGCACCCGCACACCTCGGCCGGCCGCATCCCGACCGACGCCGGGTACCGCTACTACGTCGACGCGCTGATGCGGGAGCGGCGCGAGGAGCCGAGCAGCCTGGAGATACCCGAGGTCTACGGCAACGTGGACGAGCTGCTGCGCGAGGTCTCCGAGGGGATGAGCGAGGTGACGCGCCTGCTCGCGGTCGTCGCCGGGCCGGCGGCCTTCGGGGACGCCATAGCGCGGGTGGACTACCTGCCGCTCGGCGAGGGCGAGGTGTTGCTCGCGCTCTCGATGGAGAGCGGGGCGGCGGCGAGCGCCCGCGTGCGGCTGCCCGCCTGCGTGGGCGAGGACGAGCTGAGGGAGATGCTGCACTCCTTGAACGCCTGGATCTCGGGGCGGCCGCTCGGGATAGACCTCGAGCTCGCCACCGCCGCCCGCAAGGTCCTCTCCGAGCACAACCCGCAGGTGGTCGACGCCGTGCTCGGGGCCGTCGAGGCCGTCGGGCGCTCGGCGGAGCGCGGGGTCTTCATCCAGGGGATGTCCGCGCTGCTCGCCCGGCTCGACGACCTCGACCCGGAGAGCCTCTCGGCGATCATGGAGATCTTCGAGCGCCGGCGGTGGCTGCTGCGGCTGATGAGCGACGCGCTCGAGCGCTCGGCGGTCTCCAACACGGGCGTGATCGTCTCGATCGGGGCCGAGAACGTCTTCTACCACCTGAGCGGGGCGAGCCTCGTCGCCGCCGCGTACAACCGGCGCGAGCGGCCGCTCGGGGTGGTCGGGCTCATAGGCCCCAAGCGGATGGACTACGACGCCGCGATAAGCACCGTGCGCGACGCGGCGGAGACCCTGACCCAGCGGCTCACCAGCGGGTTCTAGGACGTGGCTGGCGCGAAGCGAGACTACTACGAGGTTCTGGGCGTGCCGCGCGGGGCCTCGGAGCAGGAGATAAAGAAGGCCTACCGCAGGCTGGCCCGCAAGTACCACCCCGACGCGAACCCCGGCGACCCGGAGGCCGAGGAGCGCTTCAAGGAGCTCTCGGAGGCCTACGAGGTGCTCTCCAACCCGGAGGCCCGCCGGGCGTACGACACCTACGGCCATCGGGTGCCGCGCGGCGCCGGGGCCGGCGGCGGGTACGCCGGGGAGGACCCCTTCGGCGGCTTCCAGGACATCTTCGAGGCGTTCTTCGGGGACCGCTTTGGCTCCGACCCGTTCTTCGGCGGGCGGCGCCGGGAGCCGAGCCGCGGCGGGGACATCGAGGCCGAGGTCACGGTCTCGCTGCGGGAGGCGGCCTTCGGTACCGAGCGCGAGGTCCGGGTGCAGACGATCAAGAACTGCCCGGTCTGCGGCGGCGCCGGGGGCACGAAGATGCGCACCTGCCCGACCTGCGGCGGGGCCGGGGCGGTGAGGATGGTGCGCGAGAGCCTCCTCGGCCAGATGGTCAGCACCCAGACCTGCTCCACCTGCGGCGGGCGGGGTCAGGTCGTGGAGGAAGAGTGCGGGCGGTGCCGCGGCAGCGGCCGCGTCTCGGAGGTGGTGCGGCGCGAGATCCGGATCCCGCCCGGCATAGACGACGGGATGCGGCTGCGGGTCTCGGGCGGCGGGCACGCCGGGGAGCCCGGCGGGGCCCCCGGCGACCTCTACGTCACCGTCCGGGTGGAGCAGGACCCCGAGCTGATGCGCGACGGGGACGACCTCATCCACCGCCTGCGGATAAACTTCGTCGAGGCCGCGCTCGGCACCGAGGCCGAGGTCCCCACGCTCGACGGGGAGCGTACGGTGCGCATCGAGCCCGGCACCCAGCCGGGCACCGCGATCCGGCTGCGCGGCGAGGGGATGCCGAGGCTGCACGGGAGGGGGCGGGGCGACCTGAAGATCGTCGTCGACGTCATGGTGCCGACGAACCTCACCGACGAGCAGCGCCGGCTCCTGGAGAGGTTCGAGGAGGCGAGCGGGGAGAAGACCTACGACGGCACCGACGGCCGGGACTCCTTCTTCGAGCGTCTGAGGAGCGTCTTCCGATAGGAGCGAAGATCGAACGCTCCCCGATCACGCGCATCTTCCTCGACTCGGCGGCGGAGGTCGGGACGCACCTGAGGTTGCCGCGGGAGGAGGCGCACCACGTCTTCCGCGTCCTGCGCGCCCGGCGGGGGGACGCGATAGAGGTCGTGGACTCGAGGAGGCGCCTGTTTCTGGCCACGCTGCTCGGGGAGGACCGGGCCGAGATCTCCGAGCCGTTGCACGCCGGGGAGCCGGCGCGCGGGGTTGTCAGGATCTACCAGGCCGTCCCCAAGGGCGGCCACATGGACCTCCTCGTCGAGAAGGCGACCGAGCTCGGGGCCGACGAGATCGTGCCGGTCTTGAGCGAGCGGGTGCTCGTCGGGGCCGGGGCCGCCCGGCGCAGGCTCGCGCGGTGGCGCAGGATCGCCGTCTCCGCCGCCCGGCAGTCGCTCCAG
>Ga0207747_1001626_pt1 | contig 15068 bp, 15 predicted proteins | sample HigsolmetaGSP11D_FD_184839 | JGI IMG/M metagenome (GOLD analysis project Ga0207747, IMG submission 184839) | High solid enriched microbial communities from the Joint BioEnergy Institute, USA - SP1-1-D (SPAdes) | ecosystem: Engineered > Bioreactor > SSF (Solid state fermentation) > Aerobic >...
CCCGCAGCCCGTCAATCGCCGCCAGCCGCGCGGTGCGGCCTTCCAGGGCGGACAGCTTCTGCTGCGCCTGCTCCACCGCCGCCAGCCGCTGCTCAAGCTTCTGGTCCAGCGCAGCGAGGCGCTGGTCGAGAGTCGAGCCCAGGGCCGCAAGGCGCTGATCCAGCTTCTGGTCAAGCGCCGTGACGCGCTGGTCCAGCTTCGAGTCGAGCCCCGCGATCTGCTGCTGCTGCCGGTTCTCAAGTTGGGTGAGGCGCTGCGTCACCGCCTCCTCGGCAGCGGCGCGGCGCTGGTCCAGGGTCTTCTCCAGTTCCTGCAGCCGGCGCACCTGCTCGGCTTCGGCGGCCTGGATGCGCGCGGCCTGGGCCTCGACGCGCTCGCCAAGGCGCTCGGTGCGGGCGGCGAGCGCATCCAGCGCATCGCGCGGCGCCACCTTCGCCGGGTCGAAGGCCGGGCGGTTTTCGAGCGCGGCCAGGCGGCGCTCATCCGCGGCGGCGCGGTCGGAAGCCTGGGCAGCGCTGCGCTCCGCCGCCGCGACGCGCTCGGTGAGGGCCGTCACCTGCCCCTCCAGCGGCCGGATATCGGGCGGTGCCGGCTTTTCCTCCAGCGCGCGGACGCGGTTGGCGAGCGGCGCAACTTGCTGCACCTGGCCCTCCAGCGCCGAGAGCTGCTGCTGCTTCGCGGTCAGGGCCGCGATCTGCTCCCGCATCGTGTCCAGGCCGGCGATGCGCTGCTCGACGCGCGCAAGCCGCGCCGTATCGGTTTCCGCGATGCGGTCGGCGCGCGGCACGGCCCAGAACAGCCACCAGAAAGCCAGCAACAGCACCAGGCCGCCAATGCCGAGCATCAGCACCGCGGGGTCGAAGCGCCTGGCCGGCGCCGGGGCGACCGGCGTGTTGCGCGGCGGCGGCGAGTCCGGAGGGGAGGCGCTGCCACCCGTTGGAGGGGTGGCCTGGGTGTCGGGGGCGTCGCTCATGCCCCGCTGCTTAGCGGGGAGTGAGCAGGTCCAACAAGGCGTCCTGGTCCGGCCTTTCCGCGACGCGCAGCGCTTGCCATCTCAGTGGCGCAAGTGCGGACTCGAGGGTTCTTGCAACCCGTGGGCTGATCGCCAGGGCCTGCATGCGCGTCGCGGTTTCGGCCAGCCCGGCGGCCCGAAGCAGGGCGATGGCACAGGCGGCGGAGCGGGGGGAGAAGAACAGGGCGGCGGCGACCTCTCCCGCGGCCAGGGCACTCTTTGTAGATGGCGGCAATTCCTTGGCCGGGCGCGCCGCATAGGCGACGCGGCGCAGCACCCGAAAGCCGCACGCCCGCAGGCCGGCGGCGAGATCCTGGCCATAGCCCTCCCCCACCGCCAGCAGCAGCGGCCCCGCCGCGGGGTTCAGGCGTGCGGCGGCCAGTTCGGCCAGCGCCGCCGCGTCGCCGCCGGCGGCCGTGACGTTCAAGAAACCGTGGGCGCGCGCCGCCGCCGCTGTCGCTTCCCCCACTGTCAGCACCGGCAGGGCGGAGGCGGCAGGAGTCGCACCGGCCAGCGCGCGGGCAGCGGCGCGGCTGGTCAGCAGCAGGGCCTGAGCTGGGGGCAGGCGGAAGGGCCGCGGCTCCAGCACCAGGGCGGGGGCCAGGACCGGGCGGAAGCCGAGCGCCACCAGGCGCCGGGCCGTCTCCTCCGCGCCTGGCTCGGGGCGCGTCACCAGGACGGCGGAGCCGGAAGGAACCTCAGACAAAGATGTCCGTGGGCGAGTCCGCCCGCAGGCTGCGGCCAAGTTCGGCACCGATCCGCGCCGCCTCCTCCGCCGGGCCGGTCAGGGAGCGCTTCAGCAGGAAGGAGCCGTCCGGCCGCGCCACCAGCCCGGTCAGGTGCAGCGTACCATCCGGCAGCAGCCGGGCATGGCCACCGATCGGGGTGCGGCAGGAGCCGTCAAGGGCGCCGAGCAGCGCCCGTTCCGCCGTGCTGACGGCCGCTGCCTCGCGGTCCTCGATGGCGGCCAGCAATTCGCGCAATTCGGTGTCGTCGGCGCGGACGGTGATGCCGACGATGCCCTGGCCGGCGGCGGGGACCATCACCTCCGGGTCCAGGATCACGGCCGCCTCATTCTCCAGGCCCAGCCGGCGCAGGCCGGCGAGGGCCAACAGGCTGGCGACAACCTCGCCCCCCTTCACCTTCTCCAGCCGCGTCTGGACGTTGCCACGGAGCGTCGTGACTGAGAGATCCGGCCGCGCCGCCAGCAATTGCGCCTGCCGGCGGACCGAGGAGGTGCCGACCACCGCGCCCGCCGGCAGCACCGCCCAGGGATCGGCGGAGTCCGCCGGCCGGGGCGCGCCCGGCGGCAGGATCAGCGTGTCCCGCGCGTCCTCCCGCTTCAGAGTGCAGGCGAGGACGATGCCAGCGGGCAGTTCCGTCTCCAGGTCCTTCAGGCTGTGGACGGCAAAATCCACGCGGCCGTCCAGCAGCGCCTCGTGGATCTCCTTGGCAAAGAGGCCCTTGCCGCCGATATCCGCCAAGCGCCGGTCCTGGACCCGGTCGCCGGTGGTGCGGATGGCGTGTTCCTCGAAGGCCTGCGCCGCGCGCAGCACCGGGCAGAAGCCGGTGATGATCGACAGGAAGTGCCGGGTCTGCCACAGGGCCAGAGGCGAGCCGCGAGTGCCCACGCGCAGGGGCAACGACCGGCCATGCCGCGGCACCTTCGCCCGGCGGGCGGAGGGTGCGGGTTCCGGAGGGGATGGGGGAAGGCCCCCGGGTTGCCCCGCGGGGTATTGATGGCCAGCCGACATGGCGGGGTCATAGATCCGGCGGGCGGGAGAAGGAAGCTAGGGATGAATGCCGGCAGCGCGGTCCTGGGCCTGGAATCGAGCTGCGACGAGACCGCCGCCGCGGTGCTGACCCCCGATGGCGGGATCCTGGCCGAGGCGGTGCTGAGCCAGCAGAAGGAACACGCCCCTTTCGGCGGGGTGGTGCCGGAGATTGCCGCCCGCGCCCATCTGGACCACCTGCCCCGCCTGACCGCGCAGGTGATGCGGGAGGCCGGGCTGAAATTCGCGGACCTGGCCTGCATCGCCGCCACCTCCGGGCCGGGGCTGATCGGCGGGCTGATCGTCGGTGCCTCCTTCGGCAAGGGGCTTGCCCTGGCGCATGGCCTGCCCTTCGTCGCGGTCAACCACCTGGAGGCGCATGCCCTGACCGCCACGCTGCCGGGGCTGGTGCAGCCGGCGGTGCGCTTCCCCTATCTGCTGCTGCTGATCTCCGGCGGGCATTGCCAGTGCGTGGCGGTGGAGGGAGTGGGGCGCTACCGGCGCCTCGGCACCACGCTGGACGATGCGGTGGGCGAAGCCTTCGACAAGGCGGCCAAGCTGCTCGGCCTGCCGTGGCCGGGCGGGCCGGCGCTGGAGAAGCTGGCGGCGGCGGGCGATCCGGCGCGTCACTCCCTGCCCCGGCCGATGCTGGGCCGGCCGGGCTGCGACTTCTCCTTCAGCGGGCTGAAGACCGCAGTGGCGCATGCGGTGGCGCGCTTCCCTAAGGGCGCGGTGCCGGAGCAGGACAAGGCCGACATCGCCGCCAGCTTCCAGGCCGCCGCCGCGGCGGTGCTGGCGGACCGGGCGGCGCATGCCCTGGGCATGCTGCCCGGCGCGACGGCGCTGGTGGTGGCGGGCGGCGTCGCGGCTAATGGCGCGGTGCGCGAGGCACTGGCCAGGGTCGCGGCGCGGCGGGCGGTGCCTTTAGTGGCGCCACCGGTGCGCCTTTGCACCGATAATGCGGTGATGGTGGCCTGGGCGGGGATCGAGAGGCTGCGGCGCGGCCTGACCGACCCGCTGGATCACGCGCCCCGCCCGCGCTGGCCGCTGGACAGCCTGGCGGCCTGACCGAACCGCGACGCGGGTCTGGTAGCCGGGGGCGTAGCGACGCCCGCCTTCGAGATTCCCGGCTTAACCCGGCTCCCCTGACGGCCTCAGGCTTGCGGACGGTTGGCGCGCAGCGCCGCCCAGTCCGCATCGGTCCAGTCCAGCATCTCCTCGCCGCCCGAGCGGGCGCCGCCGAGCCAGCGCTTGCCGCCATCGATCACCACGACCTCCCCCGTGATGTAGGCAGCCATGTCGGAGACAAGGAAGGCGGCGAGGTCGGCGAGTTCGCGATGCTCGCCCACCCGCCGCAACGGGATGCCGCGCTCCGCCGGCGCGCGGAAGGCGCCCGCGGGCTGCAGCCGCGCGGTGGCGTCGGGGGTGGGGAAATTGCCCGGCGCAATGGCATTCAGGCGGATGCCCTTCGGCCCCCATTCCACGGCGAGGGAGCGCGTCATCGCCAGCACCCCGGCCTTGGCCATGGCAGAAGGCACGGTGAAGGGCGCGCCATGCAGCGCCGAGAGCGTCAGGATGGAGAGCACCGTGCCGCCGCGCCCCGCATCGATCCAGCGCCGGCCGCAGGCGATGGTGCAATAGGCGCTGCCATGCAGCACGATATCCAGCACCGCATCCACCGCGCGCGGCGAGAGCCGGTGCGTCTGCGCCAGGAAATTGCCAGCGGCGTTGTTGACCAGCACATCCAGCGGGCCGCGTTGCCAGATGCGGTCCATCATTGCCTCGACCGCCGCGGCATCGCGGATGTCGCAGGTTTCCGTGGCGACCTCGGCGCCGTAATCGGCGCGACATTCCTTCGCCATCGCCTCCAGCACCTCGGCGCGGCGGCCGCAGATGGTGAGGCTGGCGCCCAATTCGATGAAGCGGCGCCCCATGCTGCGGCCGAGGCCTGTGCCGCCGCCGGTCACGAGGATGCGACGGCCAGCAAGCGTGTCCGGGGAGAGCATGGCGGGTTTCCTCCTCGGACCGGCACGCTACCGGGCTGAGTCTTGCGTCACAAGCGCTGCTCGGAGGAAGCTTGGTGCAAGACATCCGGGAGGGAACGAGCCGCCATGCTGCCGCTGCAAGGCGTGAGAGTGCTGGAGATCGCGCAGAACCTCGCCGGCCCCTATGCGGCGGAGATCCTGGGGATGCTCGGCGCCGAGGTCATCAAGGTCGAGCGGCCGGAGGGCGACGATGCGCGTGGCTGGGGGCCGCCCTTCGTGGATGGCGTCGCCACCTCCTTCCTCACCGTGAACCGCAACAAGCGCAGCGTGGCGCTGGACCTGAAGGATCCGGCGGCGCTGGCCTGGCTCAAGGACTTCCTGCGCGGCTGCGACATCCTGGTGCAGAACATGCGCCCCGGATCCCTGGAGGCGATGGGGCTGGGCGCGGAGGTGCTGCGCGCGATCAATCCGCGGCTGATCTACTGCAACCTGCATGCCTTCGGCGCACGGGGGCCGATGGCGATGAAGCCAGGCTATGAGCCGATCGTGCAGGCCTTCGCCGGCATGTTCAGCATGAACGGCACGGCGGACGGGCCGCCCGCCCGCGTGGGGATGCAGGTGCTGGATCTCGGCACGGGGATCTGGGCGGCGCTGGGCTGCCTCGCCGCCTTGCAGCGCCGGCACCGGACGGGCGAGGGCTGCGTGGTGGACACCTCCCTGCTGGAAACCGGACTGGGCTGGATGGGGCAGCACATCGCCGGCTTCAACGCCACCGGGCGGCAGCCGCCGCGCGACCGCACCGGCAATCCGAAGCTGATCGTCTTCCAGGCCTTCGATACGGCGGATGGCGAGATCGTGGTGGCGGCGGCGAATGACCGGCTCTTCGCCAAATTCGCGGCGGTGCTGGGGCATCCGGAATTGGGCGCCGATCCGCGCTTCCGCACCAATGCCGACCGCATCGCGCATCGCGCCATCCTGATCCCGCTGCTGGAAGAGGCGATGCGGCGCCGCAGCAGCGCGGAATGGTCGGCGCTGCTGGAGGAGGCGGGCATCCCCTGCTCCCCCATCCACGACATCGCCGCCGTCAAGGCGCATCCGCAGACCGAGGCCCTCGGCATCATGCTGCCCATGCCGGGCTATGCGCTGGAGGCGGTTGGCCTGCCCGTTTCCTTCGACGGCACGCGGCCACCGGTGCGGAGCGGCGCACCGGCGCTCGGCGAGGCGAATGCGGTGCTGGGCGCGCCGGTGCCGCGCAAGCCGGCAAAATAGATCAGGCCGGCAGCGCCGGCGCGGTCTCGGCCGGCAGGCGCGCTGGGATGCCGTCATGCTCGCCGAAATCGGGGGCGAGCGGCCGGCGCTGCTCGAAGGAAAGCCAGAGGCGGACCATCAGCCGGCGCCGGTGCGGCTCCGGCCAGTCCTCGAATTCCGTGCGCGCATGCAGGGTGACGTAGTTGTTGCAGAACTGCATGTCGCCGGGCTCGAGCATCATGTCGAGACGCATGTCCTCCCGCGCGCTCAACGCCGACATCAGTTCCAGCGCCTGCCTTTCCTGCTCGGTCAACGGAATGCCGCGACGCTGCGCCCCGGTCTCGATCGGGTTGCGGATGAAGCGGCAGGAGAGCCAGCCCTGGTGCCGGCTGAAGACCGGGATGGGGCGCGGCGTCACGCCTTTCGGGTTGTCCGCCGCCTCGCGTTCCGAATAGTGGAAGCCGCGATAGAGGATGGGCAGCAGGTCCGGCCGCGTCCGCAGGATCTCGTTGTGCACCGCCATGCTGCTGACCACGCTGGACAGGCCGCCCTCCTTCGCGCGGCGCTGGCAGAGCAGGCCCACCAGGTCGCAGCGGTCCGTGTGGAAGTCGAGGCGCGCCTTGGTCTGGTAGCCGCGCGTATTGGCGCTGCCATAGGTTCGGCCCTGGTCGAAGACGTGGCCGAGCAATTCGCCATGCGAGTTCTGTGACACCGCATTGCCGAGATGCGTGCCGATGCCCCAGAAGATCGCCTCCCGCTCCGCCTCGGTGAAGCGGTCGGCGGGCAGGCCGCGGATGAGGAAGAAACCGCGGCCGGTGCGGGCCTCCTCCAGCAACGCAGCGAGGCGCGCCGCCATACCGGGCAGGGGGAAATCGGCACGGGTGATAGCCGTGACGGCAAGGCCGCGGGCCTGCACGCCGCGCAGCGCGGTGGCGAGTTCCTCGATCTCCGCAGCAGTCAGGTGGTGGATCCAGTCGGTCCGCGCGGCGAGATCGGCGCCGCGCCAGGCGCTGGCATCGCTGACGGGGGCATGGGCGCTCATGGTGATCATTCCGGACGTTCCTGGCCTTGCGGGTAGTCTTCCCGCATTCCCCCTGGCGCACAACTCCCCTTAAATGGCGCCGGGAGGATCGAGGAAATGGCCAGGGAAGGCGCGCTGCGGATCAAGTCCATCGAAGGCACGGTCAGCGATGCGGAATGGCAGGCAAGGGTGGATCTCGCTGCCTGCTACCGGCTCTGCGACAGCTATGGCATGTCGGACATGATCTACACCCATATCTCCGCGCGGGTGCCCGACAATCCAGGCCAATTCCTGCTCAACCCGAACGGGATGCTGTTCAGCGAGATCACCGCCTCCTCCCTGCTGAAGGTGAGCCTGGAGGGGGAGATCCTCTACAGGCCCGACCTGCCCTATGGCCTGCACCCGGCGGGTTTCACCATCCACAGCGCGATCTACCGGGCGCGACCGGATGCGATGGCGGCGATGCATACCCACACCATCGCGGGCATGGCCGTCTCCGCGCTGAAATGCGGGCTCCTGCCGCTGACCCAGACGGCGACGCGCTTCTACGGCCGCATCGCCTATCACGACTTCCGTGGCCCGGAGCGCGACCCGGCGGAGCGCGAGGCACTGGCGCGCTCGCTCGGCCAGATGAACTACTGCATCCTGCGCAACCACGGCCTGCTGACCGTGGGCGAGAGCGTGGCGGAAGCCTTCATCGCCATGTGGGGCATGGAGCGCGCCTGCCAGGCGCAGCTCGCCGCCATGGCCTGCAATACGGAGCTGAACATCCCGCCGCCGGAGGTGGTGGAGAAGTCCACGGGCATGTATGCACCGGGCGCCTCCCGCCGCTATGGCCCGCTGGAATGGCCAGGGCTGCTGCGCAAGCTGGACATGACCGATCCGTCATACCGGGAGTGAGGCGACCATGCAGTGCATCGCCCGGCGCTGCCTGCTTCCCCTGCCCGCGCTGCTGGCGGCGGCGCGCGCCGGGGCGGAGGAGGTATGGCCCGATCGGCCGGTGCGGATCGTCATCCCCTTCGGTCCCGGCGGGCCGATCGACACGATTGGCCGCATCCTGGCCGAGCCGAAGCGGGCATCCATGTGGAGTAAGTCGTGATGGGAAAGGAACGGGCATGAGCCGCACCGTAGGCCGCCTGCTGGCGGAGAGCCTAGTCGCGCATGAGGTGGATCTGGTCTGGATGGTGCCGGGGGAAAGCTTCCTCGGCCTGACCGACGCGCTGACAGAGGCGCCGCAGGTGAAGCTGATCGTCTGCCGGCATGAGGGCGGCGCAGGATTCATGGCGGTGGCGGACGGCCGGATGCGCGGCGGGCGCGCGGGCGTGCTGCTGGTCTCGCGCGGGCCCGGCCTGTCGAACGCCATGATCGCGTTACACACCGCCTTCCACGATGCGACGCCGCTGGTGGTGCTGGTGGGTCAGGTGGAGCGGAAGGATTTCGGCCGGCTCGCCTTGCAGGAGCAGAATTACGGCAGGCTCCTCTCCGACCTGACCAAGGACGTCATCGAGGTGAATGAGCCGGAGCAGGCCAGCGAGGCCATCGCCCGCGCCTTCCACCTGGCGGAAAGCGGCACGCCCGGCCCGGTGGCGGTGGTGCTGCCGGAGGACATCTTCGACGAGACCACGGACGCGCCGCTGGCGAAGCCGCGCCCGCGCGTGCATGGCGGGGCATGGGAGGAGGATCTGGACCGGCTGGCGGAGATGCTAGCGCGGGCGGAGCGGCCGCTGGTCTGGGTGGGCGGCGCGCTGGCAAATGCCGGGATGGAGAGCCTGGCCGAGTTGCGGCAGCTTGCGGAGGAATGGGTGCTGCCCATTTCGCCGACGCATCGCCGGCCGCAGCTCTTCGATTCGAACCATCCGAATTACGGCGGCTATATGGGCACCCGGGTCCCGAAGGACCTGATAGCCGAGATGAAGCGGGCCGATCTGTTGGTAGCGATCGGCGAGCGCATCACCGATTCCGTCAGCCAGTCCTACAGCTTCCCGACCGCGCCGGACCCGCAACTGCCGCTGGTGCAGGTCTGGCCGGATGCGAATGAGATCGGCCGCGTGTTCCGGCCGGATCTCGGCATCGCGGCGGATCCGGCCTCAGTCATCCGCGCGCTGCTGAAGCGCGGCGCGCCGGCAGGCGCGGCGAAGCGGCAGGGCTGGGTCGCGGGGTTGAACGCCATCCATCGCCGGCTGATGGAGCCGGTCTGGGAGAGCATGCCGGACGGGGTGAATTTCGCCGCGGTCTGCGTGGAGGTGGGCAAGCATCTGGCGGGTGATGCGGCGGTAAGCTCCGATGCGGGGAATTTCTCCTCATTTATCCATCGCTATATCGGCTTCCGGCCGGGGCAGGTTTTCCTGTCCTCGGTGGTCGGGGCGATGGGCGCGGGCGTGCCGATGGCGGTTGCGGCCTCCATCCGGCGGCCGGGGAGGCAGGCAGTCGCCTTCGTCGGCGATGGCGGGGCGCTGATGACGGGGAACGAGATCGCCACCGCTATGCAGTATGGCGCGGCGCCGATCATCATCCTGTCGGACAACAAGCGCTACGGCACGATCGGCATGCACCATGAGGTGCGCTACCCGAACCGCCCCTATGAGGATGCGGTCCGGCTGACCAACCCGGATTTCGCCGCCTGGGCACGCGTCTTCGGGGCAGAAGGCATCACCATCCGCACCGAGGCCGAGGTGGAGGAAGGCATCGCCCGCGCCTTCGCCGTCAAGACCAAGCCAGTTGTGGTGCATGTCCACAGCTCCGCCGAGCAGATGAGCGCCTGGCGTCGCCGCGGGGCGCCGCGCATCCACGGCTGAGCCGCGGCGCCGCTACAGGAACTGCCGCAAGGGCACCGCCGGGTCGCGCAGGGCGGCGAGGTCCAGCGCCTTGCCGCCGCCGATCAGGCGGCGCACCGGCGTCGCCTCCCGCCCGTTGTTGATGAGAACGGCACCGCGGGCGCGGCATTCGGCGTCCACGGCGATGGCGGTGAGGCGGTCGTCGCCTGCCGGGCGCTGGATCAATTCCAATTCCGGGTCGGGCGCGCCGAAAACCTGGATGTTCCAGGCGAACTGGTCCGTCCAGTGCCACGGGATCTCGTCATAGGGCTGCGCCTGGCCGCAGATGGCGCGGGCCACGGCGGCGGGCTGGTTCTGCGCCACCTGCCAGGCTTCCAGCCGCACCTTGCGGCCGAGGAATGGGTGATCGAAGCGCGCCACCTCCCCGGCCGCATAGACATCCGGGTGAGAGGTGCGGCCGCAGGCATCGGTCAGGATGCCGTCCCGCACCGCAAGCCCGGCGGCCTCCGCCAGCGCCGTGTTCGGGATGCCACCGATGCCGATAACGACGAGATCGGCCTCCACCTGCATATGGCCCGCATCGAGCAGCAGGCGGTCCGGGCGCGGCTCGATACGGCGAAGGGCGCAGCCGAGATGCAGCGCGACGCCCTGGCCGCGATGCAGCGCCGCCGTCATCTCGCTGATCGCCGGTGGCACGCAGCGGGCCATCAGGCGGTCGGCAGCCTCCAGCACCGTGACGGCACAGCCGAGCTGACGGGCGGAGGAGGCAACTTCCAGCCCGATCAGCCCGCCGCCGATGACGGCGAGGCGCGGCTTGGATAGCAAGGCGGCCCGGATCGCCTCCGCATCTTCCAAGGTACGGAGCGTGTGTACGCGCGGATCGTCGGCGCCGGGAACGGGCAGCGGGCGGGCGCGTGCGCCCGTCGCCAGCACCAGGGAATCATAGCCGATCCGCTCGCCCGCCGCTGTCACCACCTGCTTCGTGGCAAGGTCCAGCGCCTCCACGCGCGTGCCGGTGCGGAGCGTGATCCGCTTCTCGGCGTAGAAATCCGGCGCGCGGACGAACAACCCGTTGCCCGGATCCCTGCCGAGCAGCACCGCCTTGGACAGCGGCGGGCGGTCATAGGGCGGGTGCGCCTCCTCGCCCAGCAGCAGGATCTCCGCTTCCGGATCGAGGCTGCGCAGCCCCTCTGCGGTGCGCCGGCCCGCCTGCCCTGCCCCGACGATGACCGTGCGCGCCATGCCGGGCTAGGGCACCTGCACGAAGACGGCGCCGTCCTCCACCTTCACCGGATAGGTGGCGACGTCCTCCTCCGCCGGCTCGTTCAGCACCTTTCCGGTACGGACGTCGAAGCAGGCCTGGTGCAGCGGGCATTCGATCCTGCCCTCCTCGCAGAAGCCTTCCGACAGCAGCGCGTATTCATGGGTGCAGACATCGTTGATGGCGTAGACGCCATCCTCCAGCTTCACCACGGCAATCTGCAGATCGCCGATGCGGACGCCGAGCGGCGCCTCCAGCGATAGATCGGAGAGGGCGGCGACGCGGTGCCATTCAGCCATGGACGTTCAGACCTCGACGAGGATGTAGTCGTTCTCGACCGAAACCGGGAAGGTCTCGGCCACGAAGGGACCCTTGGCCAGCCTCTCGCCCGGCTCCACCGTGACCCGGTAGGTGCGGGCCTTGATGCTGTCCGGGTCGCAATAGGACTGGCCGGTGCGGATGTCGAATTCCCAGCCGTGCCAGGAGCATTGCAGCATCTCATGCGGGCGGGAGTATTCGTAGCGCCCCGGCTCGCTGGACCGCACCAGGCCGGTCAGGCGGCCGGCGCAGAGGCTGCCGCCCTCATGTGGGCAGCGGTCGTTCAGGGCGAAATACTCGCCGTTTACGTGGAAGAGAGCGATACGCCTGCCCTTCACCTCGACCAGCTTGCTGCCGTTCTCCGGGATCTCGCCGACGGTGGCGACGATGTGGCGGCTCATCTCGGCACTCTGCTCCCTATTCCGGGCGGATATTCGCCTCCCGGATCACCCGTCCCCAGCGCTCGCGCTCGTCCCGGATGATGGTGGCGAGATCCTGCGGCGCGCCGCCCAGCACGCGGGCGCCGAGGCCGGCGAGCCGCTGCGCCGTGGCGGGCTGGCGCAGCCAGTCGTTCAGCGCGGCGTTGAGCGGCGCCACCACCTCCGGCGGCGTGTGCGCCGGCGCCAGCAGGCCGAACCAGCCCTCGATCTGTGCGCCGGCATAGCCGAGTTCCGCGAGGGTTGGCAGGCCAAGGGCGAGCGGCGTGCGCTGCGGGCTGGTCACGGCTAGGCCCCGCACCTCGCCGCGCTCCGTCATCGGCACGGTCAGCGCGACGTTCTCGAACATCAGGTTGATGCGGCCGGAGAGCAGATCGGCCTTCACCGCGCCGCTGCCGCGATAGGAGACATGCACCATCTCGATCCCGGCCAAGCGCTTCAGCAGCTCCCCCGCAAGGTGCTGCGCCGTTCCCATGCCGGTGGAGGCGAAATTCAGCTTGCCCGGATTGGCCTTCGCATAGGCCACCAGTTCCGCAACGCTCCGCACCGGCAGCGAGGGATGCACCACCAGCATGTAGGGCGTGGCCGCCACCGGCCCGACCGGCGCGAAATCGCGCAGCGGATCCCAGGAGAGGTTGGGATAGAGTTCCGGCAGCACCGCATGCGCGCTGGAGCAGAGCAGCAGGGTCAGGCCATCCGGCGCGGCGCGGGCCACCGCCTCGCTGCCGATCATGCCGCTGGCGCCGCCACGATTCTCCACCACGATCGGGCGCGGCAGGCGCGCGGCCAGCCCTTCCGCCACCATGCGGCCGACCAGATCCGTGGTGCCGCCGGCGACATAGGGGACGATGATGCGGATGCTCTGGCCGGGCGAGCCCTGCGCCAGGGCGCGGCGGATGGCGGCCAGGGCAAGCGCGGCGCCGAGCGCGGTGCGGCGGCCGATCACGACAGCGCCGCCACGGCCTGGATCATCGCTTCCTTGTCCGGCGGCGGCGCCGGATCGGCCAGCCGGCCCTCCGCCTCCCCCTTCAGGGAGCAGCGCAGCATCAGGCGCGGTTTCGTCTGGTCGAAATCCGGCAGCGCCACATGGCAGGTGCAGCGGTTGTCCCAGAGCACGATGTCGCCGACCCGCCAGCGATGGCGGTAGACGAATTCCGGGCTGGTGGCATGCGCATTCAGGAAATCCAGCAGCGCCCGGCTCTCCTCCTCGGAGAAGCCGAGGATCTGGCTGACGCGCTCCCCGGCCAGCAGGGATTTGCGGCCGGTCTCGGGATGGGTGCGAACCATGGGGTGCACCACCGGCGGGTTGCGCCGCTTCATCTCCTGCACGATGGCCGGGTCGCGCTGGCCGATGCCCTTCACCAGCGTCACGTCATGCACCGCCTCCAGCCCCTCCAGGATGCCGCGCATCTTCGGGCTCAGCGTCTCATAGGCCATGGTCAGGTTGGCCCACATGGTATCGCCGCCGACCGGCGGCTTCTCCTGGCAGAGCAGCAGCGCGCCCTTGGCCGGGCGGATGGTATAGGACAGGTCGGTATGCCAGTTGCGCCCGGTGTTGCGCGTGCCGGAAGGTTTTCCAAGGCGCTGCTTATTGGTGACGACCAGGATTTCCGGATATCCCTCCAGCAGCGTCTCCGGCGCCTGGGAGGCATGGTCGTCCAGCTCCCCGAAATTGCGGGAGAAGGCGATGTGCTGCTCCGGCGTCAGGTGCTGGCCCGGAAAGACCAGCACGACATACCGGAGCCACGCATCATACAGGACACGGCGCGTCGCGGGGTCGATCGGCTCGCGCAGGTCGAGGCCAGTCACCTCCGCGCCCATGGCATAGCCGAGCGGGGTGATGGTGGGGGCTGCCATCGCGTTTCCTCCGGGTCTTTTCCAGAAGGCTAACCCCTCACCCGCGGTGCCTACAATATCAGGCGGCGCTCTCCGCCGTGGCGGGGTCATTCGCGGGTTGCGGCTGGCCTTCCGCCCGTTCGCCGCGCTCGCTCCAGATGGACATCGCGACATATTCCACCGGGTCATGCGTGCAGAAGACCGCAACCGGCCCCCGCGGATCCTGCGCCAGCGCCCGCAGCCGCGCCTGGTTGGCATAGGCGAGCCGGGGCTTCCAGGCCATCAGGCTTTCATAAGCAGCGACGCCGGCGGGGCAGTGGCCGCCATCCGGCGCATGCACCTCGACCCGGTTGAAATAGGTATCGCCGGCATGCAGCACCCAGCCGCGTGGCGTCTGGATCGCCACGCCGGCATGGCCCGGCGTGTGGCCGGGCAGCGGCACCAGCAGGATCTCCGGCGGCAGGTTGTCGAGCTGCGTCACCGCGTCGAAGCCGAACCAGCGGCCGCCGGCGCGGTCCGAATAGGGATGCCAGCGCGTGGTGTCTCCCCATTGCGCCGGGCGGTAGCGCAGGCGGCCAAGCAGCCCCTCCCGCCGCTTCGCCGCCACCGCCTCGGCCTCCATCAGATGGACGCGCGCCTCGGGGAAATCGGCCAAGCCGCCGGCATGGTCGAAATCCAGATGCGTCATCACGATGTGGCGCACGTCGCGCGCCGCGATACCGCGGCGCCGCAATTGCCGCAGCATGGTGCGCTGCGGGTCGAAACGGAAGCGCAGGGCGGCGAGGTTCAGCTTCGGCAGGCGCCGCCAGGGATGCAGCATGTCCCGCATGCCCAGGCCGGTATCCACCAGCACCACGCCCTCGCCATCCGTCTCGATCGCCAGGCAATGGCAGGTGAGCCGCCCGAAGGCGCCTCGGCTGACGCCGTCCATCAGCGCGCTGCCGGGTGGGCGCATGGGGCCGCAATCGAGATGATGGATGCGCATGGCCATGGCCGGTCTCTCCCTCTGCGCCCCAGGCAACGGGAGGGGCGCGCGGGGGTTGCCGGGCTCAGGCGTCCAGCACCCAATGGCAGAACAGTGCCAGGTCGATATTGCCGCCGGAGAGGACAAGCCCTACCCGCCGGCCCCGCATCTGCTCCCGCTCCCGCAGCAGCGCGGCCAGGGGGGCGGCGCCGGCGCCCTCGGCCAGGTTGTGCGTATCCTGCCAGTAGGCGCGGATGGCGGCGGCGACTTCCGCATCCGTGACGGTGACGATGCGGGAGGCGCCGCGCTGGATCAGCGCCAGCGCTACCGGATCCGGGATGCGCGTCGCCATGCCATCGGCGAGAGTTCTTGCCTCCTTCGTCTCCACCACCTGGCCGGCCTTGAAGGAAAGTGCATAGGCCGGCGCTCCCTCGCTCTGC
>Ga0207747_1001628_pt1 | contig 15063 bp, 16 predicted proteins | sample HigsolmetaGSP11D_FD_184839 | JGI IMG/M metagenome (GOLD analysis project Ga0207747, IMG submission 184839) | High solid enriched microbial communities from the Joint BioEnergy Institute, USA - SP1-1-D (SPAdes) | ecosystem: Engineered > Bioreactor > SSF (Solid state fermentation) > Aerobic >...
GGGCTGAAAAGCCTGTATGAAAAGTATTGTGACAAGCGTCATTTATTTGGTTGAACCGCCGTATACGGAACCGTACGTACGGTGGTGTGAGAGGACGGGGGCTAGTCACCTCCTCCTACTCGATTATGCCGTAAGCCTTTTGGATAAAAGTTTTTTAAAATGCTATTTGTTTCTTTGCTCCATCCGAGCGGAAAACCGTCCACGGTCATAAGCACCCATCCGCGGTTTTCGTTTGAGCCGGGGAGTGTTTCGCCTTTTAAATAGCGCAACCAATCGTCCCCGTCAGATGCAAGGTCTTTTTGATGCCTGCATTGTCCGGGTTTTAGAAAAAGCGCGAGCGCATGGTTCGGTTCAAACCGGTTTTTCTTGAATCCTCCAAGGTGCAAACCCGGGCGGACAAGTCGGAGCCCTTTTAACTGCGGGCAATTTTCCGGCAGCAAATAGAGCTGGTCATTATACTGGAAAAAGGCGCGGCCACCACGGTCGAAATTTTGCAATGTTTGTTCCAGAAAAGCGTTCCAGTCTTTTTCTTGACGTTTTGAAAGTTTTACGTGCCTTTCAAGCGGCAAGTGTTGTACACTCCCGCCCCGGCGCTTGTACATTTTAGCGGCAAAATGCCCTTCACCTTTTAAGCGGTGTGGCCATAACCGCGCTGTACCGGCAATATCCGTCCGTTTCCAAACTGTCCACTCCGGCCTTCCCGGTTCAACGCCGTGATCATGCAGAATAGGGAGCAGTTCCATATCTTCGTGCCGGGACAAAAACGACTCGATCGTCTGCTCGTTTTCTTCAGGAGAAAAAGTGCAGGTGGAATAAACGAGGGTGCCGCCCGGTTTCAACATATGGTAAGCATCTTCCAAAATGTCCCGCTGCTTTGCCGCGCATGCTGCCACATGTTTTTGGCTCCAGTAGTTTACTGCCTCCGGGTCTTTCCTGAACATGCCTTCGCCGGAACAGGGCGCATCGACCAAAATTTTATCGAAAAAGTTCCCGAAATGCCGGCTCAGCTTTTCGGGTGTTTCATTGGTAACAACTGTATTACTCAAACCAAAGCGCTCGATATTTTCAGAGAGGGCGCGCACCCGCTTCGGGTGGATTTCATTGGCAAGCAAAAAACCTTCCCGGCCGATTTCTGCTGCGATCTGTGTTGATTTGCCGCCCGGCGCGGCGCATAAATCCAATACTTTATCGCTCTTTTCGAGATCGAGCTGGCTTGCGATAAACATCGCGCTCGGCTCCTGGATATAATACAAACCGGCGGCGTGGTACGGATGCTTCCCCGGCTGATCTTTCTCTTCGTCAAAATAATAGCCGTGTTTGGCAAAAGGGATTTTTTCAATCCGGAAAGGGCTGACCTGTTCCCATTCCTGCCCGCTGATTTTTGTTGTATTCAGCCTCAGCCCGGACGCGCGCGGTTCATTGAAGGATTGGAAAAATTCATCCACCTCGCTTCCGAGCAGGCGTTCCATTTTTTTGGTGAAATCCAACGGTAATTCCAAATGAGGTACTCCTTTCTAACTAAACCAATATTGGCAATGATTCCATTATAGTGAAATTCTCCCGCCCAGTCACGAAACTAGATAAAAAACACCACAACAGGTAAAATAAAAAATAATCTTTCACAAAAGGGGGTGGCGAAAATGGCGGAAGAAACAGCGATTTTTGCGGGAGGATGTTTTTGGTGCATGGTCCACCCTTTTGACGAGCTGCCCGGCATCAAAAAAGTCGTATCGGGCTATACGGGCGGGGCGAAGCCGAATCCAACCTATGAAGAAGTGTGCTCCGGCACGACCGGGCATACAGAAGCTGTCGAAATTACATTTGATCCGGAAATTTTTCCGTATAAAAAGCTCTTGGAGATTTATTGGCGGCAGATTGATCCGACTGATGCAGGCGGCCAGTTTTACGACAGGGGACCTTCTTACCGTCCTGTCATCTTTTATAAAAATGAAGCACAGAAACAGGTGGCGGAAGCTTCGAAAAAACAGCTGCAGGAAAGCGGCCGCTTCAAAAAGCCGATTGCGGTCACCATTGAGCCTGCTTCCGCATTTTACCCGGCTGAATCCTACCATCAGGACTATTATAAAAAAAATCCGGCGCATTATGAGGCGTACCGGCAAGGTTCAGGCAGAGCCGCATTTATCCGTGAACATTGGAGGGATTTTGATGGAAAATAAGGATTTAACCCCTTTGCAATACGAAGTAACCCGCCACAATGCGACGGAGCCGCCTTTCCAAAATGAATATTGGAATGAGTTCCGCGACGGGATTTATGTGGACATCCTATCCGGAAAGCCGTTGTTCAGTTCAAAAGATAAATATGATGCCGGCTGTGGCTGGCCGAGCTTCACGAAACCGCTTGATCCCGGTGAACTGGTGGAACGGCTTGACACGAGCCACGGCATGATCCGAACGGAAGTCAGGAGCAAAACGGCGGACGCGCATCTTGGCCATGTTTTCCCGGACGGGCCGGCACCTACGCATTTGCGGTATTGTATGAACTCGGCGGCAATGCGCTTTATTCCGAAAGAAAAGCTCGAGGAAGAAGGATACGGGGAATATTTGGCACTTTTTGAAGAAAAAGAATAGGCGTTAATCGATCCGGCTGGGCGGATGCACATGCAAACATCGCCCGTTTCCCATACCATGCACTGTATAGAAAAACTAACAATTATTTTGAGGAGTGGATGGTATGTACTACGGCCATGGCTATGCTTATCCCGTTTATGATTATGGCTGCGGATACGGATACGGAGGCTTTGCGGGATACCACAGAGGCAGTTTTGCTTTAATTGTGGTGCTGTTTATTTTGCTGATCATTATCGGTGCCTGCTGGATTGGCCCGAAATAAAAAAGGAACTAAAAGGTCCGGCTGATAATGGCCGGATCTTTTGGTTTGGCTAAATTTTGAAGTTTCCGATGAGTTTGCGCAAGTTTTCGGCTTGTTTGGATAATTCCGAAGCGGCTGCGGTGACTTCTTCCATCGATGCCGAACCTTCTTCGGAATTGGCAGCGGTCGTTTCTGTATTTGCCGCTGTGTTCATGGCAATTTTGTTTACGGCCACGAATGAATCGGCGACATCAACTGCCAGTATTTGTGTTTTTTCTATTTGGGCTGCCATATCAATAATGACATTCGTAGTCTTGTTCGTTTGTTCCTGGATGACTTCCAGGGAGCGCATTGTTTCATTTGATATTTGCACACCGGAAGCAACAGCCTCTACGCCGTCCTCGTTTTGCCCGATAATCGTGGTGATTTCTTTTTGGATTGAGTGGACAATATTTGTGACTTCCTGCGCGGCAGCTTGTGACTGCTCGGCCAATTTTCGCACCTCGTCCGCGACAACGGCGAAACCGCGACCGTGCTCCCCTGCCCTTGCAGCTTCTATGGCGGCATTTAACGCAAGCAGGTTCGTCTGCTTGGCGATTCCGGTGATGGTCATGATAATTTTCGTAATATCGTCCGATTTCCGGCCAAGCGCCTGCACGGTCTTGCTCGTATTCAGCATAATGGCTTCAATGCTTTTCATTTTTCCGGATGTCTCGACAATCGATTTGCTGCCTTTTTCCGCGGATGCCTTCATATCAAGCGAAGCCTGTTTGACGGTTTCAGCCTGCCGGTAAAGCGTATTGACCACCTCTTCCAGAGATTTCATCTTGGACAAAGACGCATCCATCTGTGTGGAAGCCTGCTCGCTGTCGGCAGCGATTTCGTTTGCTGTTTCGGCAATGGACTGGATCGTTTTCGATGTTTCTTCAGAAGAGGCGAGCAGTTCTTCACTTGAAGCAGATACGCTTTCCGCCATGGCCGCCACTTCTTTGACGAGCCTTGCAATGCCGTCGATTAGCTGGTTCGTGTCCCTTGCCAGTTTCGCAAGTTCATCATTGGACGAGACTTCGATCCTTCTCGTTAAATCGCCCCCTGCATTTGCGATATTTAGGATGGAGCGGCTGATTGTCCTGACGCTGTTCTTAATTTTTTTGGTCAGGCTGAAGCTTAAAAGGACTGTCAAAATGATTGCAAACAGGGAAAGGGAGACGGTCACGATTCGCGCTATCAATACGGAAAAGTGCAGTTCATTGATCCGGTTTTTGGAGGCTTCCGTCACACTGTCCAAAAGATCATTAATGCTTGTTTTCATATTTTTCATATAATCGGAAGCCTGGGAATTTTTAATTTCCGTGATAGCCATTTTTTCCGTGCCGTACTGCCGTGCTTCGACAACCCTGTCAACCGTGCCCAGCCAAAAATGATAGTCGCTCGCCACTTTTTCCAATTTTTTGCTTTGTGCAGGGCTGCTTGCCAGCATTTTTCTCAAATTGCTGATTTCACTGTTCACCTTTTGTTTGCCTTGGTCGTATGGCCGTAACGTAGTTTCATTTCCGGTGATAGCGTAATTTAAAGCGGCCGTCTCAATTTCTCCCGTTTGCTCGAGCAGGCTTTGTACACTATTATGAACAACGAGGTCATGCTTTACGTCGCGGTTGATTTCATTTTCCAGCTCGGTCATGTTTATGTATGATGTAATGGTTAAAACGATAAGCAGGATCGACAATACGCCAAATGATACAACAACTTTTCCCCTGATTGTCTGCAAATAGTAAAGCCCCAGCTTATACAAAGGGCGGCTTCGGCGGGGTTTTTTCTGTTTTCCTTTTGTACGTCCGGCATTAATATTCTGCATATTCAATCTCTTATCCCTCCTTTTTACCCTGCTGTTCGTGAACCATAATCATATTTTATACGCATTTACTAGAATTTTCTAGTTTTAGTTTTAGATCGAAAATCGGTGGTGTTCCATTTATTTGCGCATCCGGGCGAATTCCTTTACGGCTGAAAGAGGATCGGATATATTTGAGTAAACAAGCATCTAAGGGAAAGGGAATCGCAATGAGCAAATCTTTTTATCAATTTTTGATGAAGTACAGGGATCCGTATTTGAAAGACGAGATGACAGCTTTTGCAAACGGGGCCTATCATGACCACAGCTTTCCAAAACATTCGAGCGATTACCATGAAATCAGTTCTTATTTGGAATTAAACGGGCAGTACATCCCTTCCATGGATATTTTTGACAAGGCATGGGAAATTTACCTTTCTGAATTAAAATAGTTGGAGTTCCCCCGCATCCGGATTTTTTCCCCTTTCATAATGCGCATGCATATTATGAAGTAAAAGACGTTTCGTTAAACAAGGAGCATGAAAGATGGAACCAAAAGCGCCTAAATTTCAGATCGGGGATACGGTTGTGGTAAAAGAGTACGGAACGGTAGGAAAAATTACGTCCATCAAAGAAATGGATGGCGGGTATTTTTACGTCGTAAACGGCAGAGAAGGCCTTTTGGGCGAAGAAAGCCTTGCGCGTTTGGAAGAATATAATGGGGTTTTTTATAAAAAAGAAGAAATCAGCATAGAATTAAAATATTTTATCGGGGATATTGTAAAAGTAAAAGGGTATGAAAACGGGCTTTTTAAAGTCGTCGGTTTCCGCACCGAAATTTGGCGCTATGCGGAAGATGCCTGGGAAGACATCATATATGAAATGGTGGGCATCCCGGGCGGCGAGTGGCTTGAAGCCGATGAAGAGGAGCTTGTGCTGGTGGCTGATTTTGAGCAGGCAGATACGTTTTTAAATCAATATAAAATTTTCTATCCGGTAAAAAAGAATCCCCTGTATCAGTTGGCAGCCGCGCAAATGGAAGCAGGTGAAAAAATTGACCGCCTGCTTGATATGTATAACGATTATTCCCTGCTTTTTAAAATGTTCGGTGATGAGGAATACAGGATGATGCTTGAAGCGATTATATCGCAAATTCGTTTTCTCCAAAGCCGTTTAAAGCGGGAGTAAGCGGCTCGTGTTTTATGGCATAACGGGCCGGCGGTTTTCATATTTTATAACAAAATACAGAGCTGCAGTCTCGGGGTTTGCGTGATTTAAAAAGGGGGCGGTTTTTTGGAAAATATGGATGTTTATATTGACACAGAGGAAATCGCAGCATTCTTTTTTAAAGAGTTGGTGAAAAGGGGATTTGCGCCCCATGAAGAAGAACTGGAAGAAATTGCAGACATCACTTTTGAATATTTGCTTGCTAAAAGTATTATCGACGAAGATGATTACGGGGACGATTCTGTTTAATCCTAAAAAATGCGGAAACGTCGGCATTTTTTTACAATTTATTGGAAAACCTCTGGAGAAACAAGTGGGAAGGTTAGCACGGTTCCGCCTAAAAGCATTAAAAATAATCGACCACGAACAAGAAAAAACTTTCCCCTCATTCGTTTGATCCGCGGAATGAGGGGAATTTTACTACCAAGACGGATGGTGTTAATTCTTCCGTTTGGTTGCGGTATATTCTTTGCCGTGGGCTTCCTGCTCGGCAATGATCACTTCCGGAGGGATATGGTTGTTTTTCTTTCTGCCGTTAATGCGGTTGCGGTGTTTTTTTCCCAAGGCACACAATCCTTTCATTTAGGATGGTTCACCAATAGTATCGTCTATAAGGGAAAAAATAAAGATGGTGATTTGCAACATTTTTGATTGCGATTTACAATAGGCATACGAAGATGAAGGAGGACCAGTCATGAGTGTACATATCGAAGCAAAAGAACATGAAATTGCCGAAACCGTATTATTGCCCGGGGATCCGCTCCGCGCCAAGTATATAGCGGAAAACTTCCTGGAAGATGCGGTATGCTATAACAAAGTCCGCAATATGTTCGGATATACCGGCACTTATAAAGGAAAAAAAGTATCGGTCCAAGGAACGGGAATGGGGGTTCCCTCCATTGCCATTTATGCGACAGAACTGATACAAAGCTACGGGGTGAAAAATTTAATCCGCGTCGGGACATGCGGCGCAATCCAAAAAGACGTTAAGGTGCGCGATGTGATTTTGGCGATGAGCGCATCAACTGATTCACAAATCAACAAGCTGACGTTTAACGGCATCGATTATGCGCCGACCGCAAACTTCGACCTTCTGAAAAAAGCATACGACAGGGGGCTTGAAAAAGGGCTGAGCCTTAAAGTCGGGAACGTGTTTACAGCCGACCTTTTTTATAGTGACCATGCGGAACACGAGAAATGGGCGCAATACGGCATACTTGCCGTAGAAATGGAGTCGGCGGCGCTCTATACATTAGCGGCAAAATACGACTGCAGGGCGCTTTCCATTTTAACGGTCAGCGACCATATCATCACCGGGGAAGAAACAACCGCAAAGGAACGGGAAACAAACTTTAACGATATGATCGAAATGGCACTTGATGTCTCTTTGGAATTAGTTTAAAATGAAAAGCAGAGAAATCGCAGGGGGGAATGGCACCTGCGATTTTTTTTGCCGTATCGAAGCATAAGAGGCTAATCATGGACGGGCAAGCCGGAATCAAAGGGGTGTTTTCGGGAAAATCAATCCGCTTGCCATTTCGGCAAATTGATACAAAAAGAGAAAGGTGAAAGCATGAAACGTTTTTTATACATCGGCCTTGCCGTAATTGTATTGGCCGGCTGCAGCATATCAGGCTGGGACGAGACTGCGGATAACGGCAGCAAAACCGGTACTCCCCTGGCAAAGACAACCGGTACGGCTTCCAACAAAAAAAGTAATGCCGATCTTGAGCTGAAGGCAAAATATTTTAACAAAATCAAAACCGTAGACGGAAAAAAGGTAATCCAAAATCCTGGCAATATTTTGGCGCTCGTCAATAAAACGTATATTCTGGGCAATTATGTTCCGAAAGACCTCGTCCGCCCGAAAGTCCGTTTTTCTTTTGGTAATCAGGATATTGAAAAAAGCTATATGCGGAAAGAAGCGGCGCATGCGCTTGAAAAAATGTTTGCTGCCGCCGAAAAAGACAGCATTTATTTATACCTGGCTTCGGGATACCGCTCATACACCCGCCAGCAGGCCGTATACACGGCGGAAGTGGAAAATTCAGGGGAAAAATATGCGGAGCAGGCTGTTGCCGTTCCGGGTTCAAGCGAACACCAGACAGGCCTCGCCGCGGATATTACAAGCCAAACGGAAAACTTCCTGCTTACCCAGAAGATGGGAGCGCATAAAGAAGGAATCTGGCTCGCAAAAAATGCCCATAAGTACGGGTTTATTTTAAGGTATCCGAAAAATAAGGAAAATATTACAAAATATGAGTATGAACCATGGCATTTCAGATACGTCGGAAAACAGGCCGCAGCAGTGATCTACAAGCACGGCTGGACTTTAGAAGAGTATTTCGAGCATGTACATAAAGTGGAGTGAAGGGAAAATATGCCACTCTTTCATAAAAGCGAAAAAGCTGATAGAATAATGTAGTTAGCAAAAAAGCAAAGTCTGATTTTTGGAAAACGGCATGAAAGTGGTGAAGCCTTTGGATAATGAAAAGAAAGAGACCGAATCCCGGCAGGAAGAGCAAAACGGATATATTCGCATGAAAAAATTCAAGTTTGTTATGCTCTTGTTTCTCGTGGTCTTTTTAACGGCCGGTATTACAACAGCGGCATTTGCGCTTGGGGACAAAAAAGCGGTGAACGTCACGACGGAAAGCAGGCCGGAATTCAATAAACTGTATAAAGCATATGACAGCATCAAATCAAAATATTACACAAAAGTGAAATCGAAAACGCTGATTGACGGCGCCATTAACGGCATGGTTGAAGCGCTGAACGACCCTTATTCAGACTACATGACAAAAGATGAAGCTTCGGAATTCCATGATACGATTTCTTCGTCATTCGAAGGCATCGGAGCGGAAGTTGAGGAGAAAGATGGGTATATTGTGATCGTTTCCCCGATCAAAGGATCCCCGGCTGAAAAAGCCGGTTTGAAGCCGAATGATAAAATTCTTGCGGTAAACGGCAAAAGCGTCCACGGCATGAGCGCCAATGAGGCAGTCATGTTGATCAGGGGCAAAAAAGGGTCAAAAGTCACGCTTACGATTCAACGTGCCGGTTCCAAAGACGAATCGAAAGTAACGATTACGCGCGATACAATCCCTGTCAACACCGTCTATCCGAAGATGCTCAAAAACGGGGTTGCCCATATCCAAATTACGACGTTCTCTGACGGCACTTATAAGGAATTCACCAGCGCCATTAATAAAATGAAAAAGCAGGGTATGAAGTCGCTGATTATTGATGTGCGGCAAAACCCGGGCGGCTTGCTTGACCAGGCGATTAAGATCTCCAATCTGTTTGTGCCGGAAGGGAAGACAATCCTGCAAACGGAAGACCGGAATGGAACCCGGCAGAAGTACGTTGCAGAGGACGGAACTAAAATCACTGTCCCGACGGTTGTGTTGATCGACGGCGGAAGCGCGAGCGCATCCGAAATACTGGCCAGTGCGCTGCATGAATCGGCTGGTATCCCGCTTGTGGGCGAGAAATCATTCGGAAAAGGCACGGTTCAGACTGCAACGGATTTCAGCGATGGGTCGAATTTAAAATTCACCGTGCAAAAATGGCTGACGCCAAATGGCAACTGGATCCACAAAAAAGGGATCCAACCGGATTACAAAGTGGCGCTTCCGGATTATGCAAACTTGCCTGTGATCAGTTCCGATACAGAAATGAAACTGTACTCGGTATCCAACGACGTGAAAACGGTGGAAAAAATGCTGAAAACGCTGGGGTATCATCCGGGGAGGGTTGACGGCTACTTCGACGAAAATACAAAAGCGGCTGTAGTAGCTTTCCAAACGGATGAGCATTTGAAGCAGACCGGCGTAATAAAAGGCGAAACGACAACGAAATTAATGTCTAAGATCAGCGATTTGATTACGAAAAACGACACGCAGCTGAAAAAGGCGGAAGACGTCTTGAAAAACGAAAAATAGTTGGCAAAGCCGGGAGAAGACTTTTCTTCCGGCTTTTTTATGCAAATAATGGATTAAAAAATGGTATAATAAAATCAGGTAATAAAGGCTTAATCCCATATGGAAGGAAAGGAATGGGACTTTTGGAGACGATAGAATCAATAGACTTGGAATTTATATTTCGCAAAGTTTACCGTAAAATTAAAGACGAAATGCATCGTTTATTAAAAGAGTATGTGACCATCAATGAGTATATGGTGTTGAAATTTTTGATGAAATCCCCGATGCGTTCGTCCGATTTATCGAAAGCGCTTCAGGTTTCCGCCAGCCATATCACATCCGTTACGGATTCCCTTGTGGAAAAAGGGCTGATTGAACGAAAACGTTCCAACAAAGACAGGCGCGTCGTAGATTTAATATTAACGGAAAAGGGTAAAGCTTTGATCGAGCTGCTGACAGCAAGAAAATGCGAGTTTTTGAAAGAAAAGCTGGACATCTTTACCAATGAAGAAAGGGAGACGCTTTACAAGCTGTTTAAAAAGCTTGAAGACCATCTGAACGAAATGCATTAATGTGAAAATATACACATTTGGCTTCATCAGAAAAGTTAGAGGAGAATTTTTCCTAAGAATGGGTTCTGAGGAGCTTTGTCAGGACCGTTTCAGGAATTTTATTTTGCTCTAACGGTCCTGACAAAGCTTTATAAAGACTATTTGAGAAAAAATTCTGCTTAAAAAGGACTTTTGGGAAAGCCCCTATCTATGTTCGCCAAATTTTAAAAACGTGTGTTCGTCTTCGATCAACCCGCAGACGGCGCATTGGATCCGGTAATCCGGTCCGTGGTATGCCAAATGGAACGGATACGCTTACGCATTTTCCAGATGTTCGGTAATCTCCCCCGTTCCCGGATCCATTTTTACAGCTTCGGCCACTTGCTTAATGATATTAAAACGCGTCCGGTTTGTCTTGCAATTGGGGCAGCAACACGGGCCCTGCATCCCATTCACCATCCAGTTCAAATGATTTACTTATTTTTTCCCGTTTTTCTCCGGATATACAGTTTTTTTGCAGCGGCCAAATATGAAAATGTTGTTGCAACCAGCAATATTTGCGAAAAATTTGTAACAAACGAGGTGGGTTTTTAAAAGTGTCAAGTACGATTTTCTGGTATTTTATGGATATCGTATCACCGGATGCCAATGTGTGAAATAATAGGAAACGCTGCTGGTGCCGGTAAAACCGTTGAGACGGCTGCATCGGCCATTTTCAAAAGGGCAAGGCATACCGCTTAGGTAGCCTGTTCTATTTTCTCCCAGAAATATTACAAAAATCATATGTTATCATTCTAGTTGTGAGAGAGAGAACAACTTTACGATGAACATCAGGGAGGAAACAGTGATGAAAAAGACAATCCTATCGACAGCAGCAGCGCTTGCATTAATGGCATCCCCATTCGTCGGAAAAGCGGATGCAGCATCAAACCAAACAGCTAACTGCAGTACGAAAACTACTGCCGTCACGTATCAATATAAGTTTAACAGCATTCAAGAATTAGAGAATTGGTTAAAGCAGCATCATTTGAATTGGAGGTTTAAAAACGTAACAACGGCTCCGTCCGCAAACAATACAACGCCAAACAAAACAACTGCAACAACAAACAAAGTAACAAACCAAACTACCGCAAACAAAACAACAACAAATTCAGGTACAACATCAGGCAGCACACAGGCTTCCCAAGCATCCTACACATTGAATGCTTATGAAAAACAAGTGGTGGACCTCGTGAACCAGGAACGGGCGAAAAACGGCCTTCCAGCGCTGCAAGTGGACACAGCGCTCAGCAAAATGGCGCGCGTAAAATCGAATGATATGATGACAAATAAATATTTTGACCATACAAGCCCGACTTACGGCACACCTTTTGAGATGATGAAACAATTCGGCATTACTTACAAATATGCCGGGGAAAACATCGCAATGGGCCAACAGACGCCGCAGGATGTGATGAACGCCTGGATGAACAGCGAAGGCCATAGGGCAAACATCTTAAATAAAAACTATACGCATATCGGTGTCGGCTATGTTGAAAACGGCCATTACTGGACACAGGAATTCATTGGAAAATAATAAATGGATGAAGCAGCTCCCTTTTTGGGGCTGCTTTTTTCCTATTTCCAATTTTGCACCAGGCCCCTTTATAAATGAAGGAAAAAGGTGATGTACATGAAGAGTCGAAAAGCTGCCAACCGCGATTTAGATCAGATCCTGAATATCGTCCGGGATACGGCGATGCGCGAAAAAACAACGAGCAGTGAGATGGAACCTGACCGCAAAAAGAGTGTTTTGAAGCAGACCTCAAAAACGGTGCGTTATATGGGGCGGAAAACGAAGAAGGAAAAACAACCGGTTCGATCACGATTGACCAAAATGAGCCAGATGTTTACCGCAAATCCGTTGGAAAAGCCGTTTACTTTCCACAGGTTTGTTGTTGATGTGCATGAAAGAAACAAGGGGTCGCTAAACAGCTGATCCGTTTTGCCGGGGAGCTGGCAAGATCGCGGTACGTTTATTGCATGATGGCCGGTACATATTAAAAAGTGAAAAAGCAGCCTTTAACCAAAGCACGAGCTGCCATTTTGCTAGGAAAATCAAATGGGAGAAAATGGGGAAGAAAAACCGTTTCCCGCTTTTGAAAAACTCCTCACACAGCTTTCTTATTGGTGCCCATGTATTTGCGCTGCAAAAAAAAGAGGCGGCTTAAAAGCGCAACAGCCCCGGCAGCCAGGCCGCTGATTAGGCCAATCCAATAAGCAAATGGGCCGAGGCTGGTTACGGCGTTAAGGAGAAACCCGAGCGGAAGGCCGATTACCCAGTAGGAAACAAATGTCATGACGGTCGTAATCCGGACATCCTTATATCCCCTTAGCGCCCCCTGCACAGGAGCCTGAACCGCATCTGACCATTGGAAAAATATGGCATACAAAAGAAAATGGCCGGTTAAACGGATCACGTCCGGATCATCGCTGTAAAAGGCGGCAACTTCTTTATGAAAGAGATAGAGCAAAAATCCGGTCATGGTGGCCATGATGATCGCTGTTATTATTCCGATTGTGCTGTATGTGCGTGCATCCCTGAATCTGCCGGCTCCCGCTTCAAAACCGACGAGGATGATCATCGCCAGTGAAATGCTGAGTGGAAGCATGTACAAAAGCGATTCAAAATTCATCGCCGCCTGATGGGAGGCGATTGTATCCGTGCCGAATTTGCTCATAAATAGCGTCACAACCGAAAAAATGCTCGATTCAAAAAAGGTCGATAAGCCCATTGGGATGCCAAGCGAAAACAACTCCTTCCATTTCCGGAAAGAAACCGGGTAAAAAGAGCGGAAAAGGTCCATGTCCCCAAATCGCGGCAGTTTCCGGAGCACGATGACCGCGATGACAAAAATGATCCAGTATGTAATGGCGCCCGCGACACCCGCACCAGCGCCGCCGAGACGCGGAAAACCGGCGTGGCCGAAAATAAACAAGTAATTAAACGCGATATTGATTGGCAAGGATAAAAGGGTAATTAACATTGAAATTTTTGTCAGGCCGGTTGCATCTATCAGCGAGCGGCATACTTGATAACAGAACAGCGGAATGAGCCCGCAGGACAGCGCCCATAAAAAATGGCGCGCGACCGTTTCAACATGCGGCTCCAAATTCATCCGCCCCAAAACCGGATCGAGTACAATCGCGCCGCAAGCAATGACAAAGACAGCCATGCTGGCGGAGGCATAAATGCTTTGGATGAGCGTAAAGGGAATTTCTTCCGTTTTTTTGCTTCCGATCAAATGGGCGGTAATCGGGGTCACAGCCTGCAAAATGGTGCCCAATCCGGTTGAAATGGGAAACCAAAGGGAAGACCCGATCGCGACACCGGCCAAATCGGCTTTGGAAAAGTGGCCGGACATTGTCGTATCAAAAAAATTCATGAGCAGCATGGCGAGCTGTGTGATAAGAATTGGCAGGAACAGCTTCCATAGCTGCACGATTTTTTCTTTAACCGTAAACGTTTGTTTCATGATGTAATACCTCCACGGTTTCTACACGGACTCCAAAAAATTATAACATAACCATTTGGTAAAATAAGAAAAAACCCGCCGTACTGGCAGGCTTTTTCGTCAATACAAAGAAATATGGGAATGAACGGATTCATTTCGAATTTTCTTGTGTGAAGGCATCAAGTTGGGGAAATTAAGCATGCAAACACGAATCGTCCTGAAGGTTATCCTGCCTCATGAAATGCAGGGAATAAAGATCTTTTGAAATCTCGTACAAATCATAAACGGTCCCGCCGCTATTTACATGATCAAATATTTCTTTGCGCGATTCATTTACTTTAATGGCATAGGGCAGTTTCTCCGCGGCTTTGATCGAGCGGATATTTTCTTTGCGGATTTTCATGTAAATCCTTTCAATGCCCAATTCGTAAAACAGTTCTTCGAAAAATGCCTTCTTTGCCGGCTGGTTATATCCTTTGCCGTGGTAAGGCTTGCCGAGCCAAGTTCCCAAAAACCCCGCCCTGTTTTCAATATCGAAAAGGGTGATGACGCCAATCGGGTTTTCCCACTCATCAAGAATTGTCCTGGAAACAAGTTCGCCACGCTCTTCCGCTTCAATCATCTGTTTTGTCATAAAAAGGAACTCATCTTGTGAATAGCATTTCTGGCGCACGAAAGAAAAGACATCCGGGTGCACCATCAATTCATACAAAGCACAGCATTCCTGCCATGAACAATCGCGTTTCTTGAGCATTTTTCATCCCTCCTGTCCGAGGGTAGTGCAGTCCTATATGGAATATCCCACCCTCGAAATTTTTTAAAGTTGCGTAAAAAATTTCGGGGTGGGAATCGAACCCACTAGAACCAGCCAAGAAAACCGCTGGTGGCGCACCATTTGCCTTCCCTGTTTTGCTTAAAGGTACGTTAAAAAGGAACGTGATTCATATTTGATATCATATTACTATAAAAGTTTTAAAAAGAAAACAAGAAAATGTTAAGATTTAAAGAAGAAAATTTGAATAAGATAGTGCGGGAAAACTGAAACATTTCCGGCCGCTGAAACGTAAACTGGCATGGATGAATAAGGAGCATTCCTGTAATGAAGGAAATTTGAGGTTTGCACAAAAAAGAGCCTCCTTGGTATGATACGAGGTGTCCAAAGCTTTGAAGCAAAAATGGACCCTTAATTGATACCCAAGGAGGACTC
>Ga0207747_1001633_pt1 | contig 15028 bp, 17 predicted proteins | sample HigsolmetaGSP11D_FD_184839 | JGI IMG/M metagenome (GOLD analysis project Ga0207747, IMG submission 184839) | High solid enriched microbial communities from the Joint BioEnergy Institute, USA - SP1-1-D (SPAdes) | ecosystem: Engineered > Bioreactor > SSF (Solid state fermentation) > Aerobic >...
GTCTTTATTCGTTATCATAGTGGTGACACCTTTCTTTTGGATTTGGTTTCGTCACCAATATTTTACCAAAAGAATAGGTGTCTTTCTTTATGTTTTAAAAAATGTCAAATGATAATTTTGTACTTCCAAAACCCATTTACATCAAGCATTTAAACAAGATTTTGGACTGCGAAAGTTGAGTCAATAATATTGAAAGGTATGGTTATATATATGACGGAAGAGAAAAAAGGGATGATTAGTGCCATATTGGCCTACGTCATTTGGGGGTTTTTCCCCATTTACTGGAAGGTGCTTGAACACGTTAACAGTATGGAAATATTATTGAACCGTATTATTTGGTCGTTTGTTTTTACAACGATTTTCATCTTGATTATTGGCCAAAAAAATCAGCTGATAATAGATTTGAAAAGATTATGGCAAAACAAGAAAATATTTTTCTCATTGATGTTGGCTTCTTTTGTAATTTCCTGCAACTGGTTTTTATACATATGGGCTGTAACAAATGACCATGTAGTCGAGACAAGTTTAGGTTATTATATTAATCCGCTCATTACCGTATTGTTCGGAGTTTTATTTTTTAAAGAACGATTATCAAAAGCACAATTGGTTGCTGTTTTTATTGCGTTTATCGGAGTCGGATTAATGGCAATCCGATATGGCAAAATTCCGTGGGTTGCTTTAGGGGTTGCGTTTTCCTTTGCAATTTATGGGGCGCTGAAGAAAAAAATTCAACTGGATGCAACTCGAGGACTTGCTATTGAAACCTTATTTATATTGCCTTTTGCTCTAGTTTTTTATATTTATCTTATGTCAACTAGTGGTACGTCTTTTTTACAAATTGACCGAAAAACAGATTTTTTTCTTATTCTAGGGGGAATCGTTACTGCCTACCCGTTAATTTTATTTGCAAAAGGGGCGAAAGCTTTGCCTCAATCCGTTTTAGGTTTTATTCAATATTTGTGCCCAACGATTGTATTAATTTTAGGTACTGTTTTTTATCATGAACCTTTTACAAATGTAGAATTCATCTCATTCAGCTTTATTTGGCTTGCAATTATCATTTTCAGTTTATCCACCATTTTAGAAAATCGAAAAAAACGCTCCTTAGCTTAAAGGATTTTTAAAAATTATAGCGAAATAAAATAATGGTAATTATTCCGATAATTACAATTATTTTGAAAATATTAATCGAGGGGGAGTGTTCATGTATGTAAATATAAATGATAAACTATACCATTTCCAACGAATTCGCATTGAACTTTTGGAAAGGAATATACGTGAACCTTTTCGATTCTTTGATAAAAAAACGATTCGTGAACTCCTTCAACATCATCGCTATCAACATTTAAGAGATAAGGTGTATAGTGAATACAATGAAATTTTAGATTTGCCTGCCGGTACAGCTCTTCATCAATTAAAATTAAACAATGATTCTATTTACAAAGAATTTTTAAATAGCTATGGGGATTTAGTGTATTGTCAATTTATTGTAAAGGGGAATGAATCATTATTAAATAAAAAAGGCGTATATTTAATTATCATGGATGATCACATTGTTTTTGCGGGGGTATGCAATAATAAATTCAAGCTTCGATTTAATCAGCATATCGGCAATGTCTCTCCTAAAGCCTGTTATCGAGACGGCACGGCAACCCACTGCCACATTAATGCGAAAATTGCTGAACATTATGCCGATTCGAATATTTATTTTCAAGTATGCCCATTAACGGATTTGGAAGAAATGAAGCTCGTAAAAAATTGGATTATTGACCGATTTGAACCTTTATGGAACTTACGATTTGGTAGTGATGTGATTTATTCTTATAATTAAATCATGTGTCGTGATTTTCCATTTTACGAATCCTTCAATATTCCTTCACTATCTTTTTATTAAAAATTTGTTATGATATAGACAACTAGAACTTAAGGAGAGACAGAAATGGCATCGAATATTAATGTTTTATTTGCCTTTGGGGCAGGGTTTTTAAGCTTTATTTCTCCTTGTACTTTGCCGCTGTACCCGGCCTTCCTTTCGTATATTACAGGAATGAGTTATGATGAAATCAAAAATGATAAAGGCATGTTGCAAAAAAGAGCCATTCTTCATACGCTCTTTTTCTTGTTGGGATTTTCGATTATTTTCATCGTTCTTGGCTTTGGTGCCCGATTGTTGTCCATTCAAAACATTTTCTTGAATTATCAAGATTTAATTCGGCAAATTGGAGCTATTTTAATCGTTGTTTTTGGATTGATGATTGTCGGTTGGTTGAAAATCGACTTTTTAATGAAAGACCATAAATTTCAATTTAAAAGCAGACCATCAGGTTATGTCGGTTCATCTTTAATCGGTCTTGCATTTGCTGCAGGATGGACGCCATGTACGGGACCAATTTTAGCAGCCATTATAGCCCTTGCCATGACAAATCCGAATTCAGCAATGGGATATATGATTGCTTATGTATTAGGATTTTCTATTCCATTCTTTATTTTGTCATTCTTTATTTCCAGAATGGGATGGATTCGAAAATACAGCCAACTGATTGTCAAAATCGGCGGGTACATTATGGTTGCCATGGGTATATTATTATTCTTTGACGGCATGAATTATATTATCAGAGTATTATCGCCAGTGTTTGGAGGATTTACTGGTTTCTAATGTTGGAAGCCCTTAAATCCTCTTGATTGCAATGAAATTTTCAGAGTGAATTGGATACATATTGCAAAGCATTATGGTATATTATTAAGAGTACTGCCTGACAACAGGCAGTTTTTTTAAGCAGATGAGGTGAGATTTCATGTTAGAGAACGTCCCTTCACGGTATGTCATTATTGGGAGTACATTAGTTGCGATCCTCATGGGTACTTTCATCATGATGATGAGATTGCGTTCCCAAAAAAAACCGGTGAATGCGAAAAAAATACTCATTCCTCCCGTTGCCATGTCAACAGGGGCTTTGATGTTTGTTTTTGAAGAGTTTCGTCTTCCTCCATTGCAAATATTAGAAGCAATTGTTGTAGGCGTCATTTTTTCGACTGTCCTCATTGCCACTTCCAAATTTGAAATACGTGACAATGAAATTTACATGAAACGGTCTAAAGCCTTTTTTATCATTTTAGTGAGCTTATTATTAATCAGAACTTTAGGTAAAGTTTTGTTGACGGATTCTTTTGATCCTGGAGAATTAGCCGGTATGTTCTGGCTATTGGCCTTTGCGATGCTTTGGCCATGGCGTATTGCGATGCTCATTCAGTATAAAAAAATTGAGAAATCTCATTTATTACAATCATTGGAAAAAGGAAAATGAATGGCTAGACCATAACTCTTATAGAAAAGGGGCTGTCCGGAAAGTTTTATACTTTCTGGGCAGCCTCTTTTTTCGAAATTTATTATTTTTTACTTTCAGCAAAATATTTTTCATAAGGTGACACATCAATATTCATTTCAGCTAATTTTTTTCTTAAAAATTTATGGTCTCTTTTTGGCGTGGCAATAATGTATCCTCTAATAATTAATTCTTGCGTAATTGTTTTGGCTTTTTCTTTTAATGCAAGTTCGCCGATTTTTCCAGCAATGGACTCTTTTGCTTGCTGTCTAAATAATTCTGGAATAGGGCTAACAAGTTCATTCAACAGTTGCTTCCCCTCATCATTCCACATATGCAAAGTATTATTAATATAATACTCTTGCCAGTCTAAATCTGATTTCCCGTCATTTTTGGGCAAGGATTTCAAAAACTTTCGGAACATAAAGAATCCGCCGATTGCCATTAAAATAACCATAACGAAACTCCAAAAAACGAGAAACCACATGATCCAATCTTCCAACTTCTTCACCTCTTTTTCCTCTCTAAATCATTATAGCAAGGAAGAAAAAATTTTCATTAAGCTTGTCTCTCTTTTTTTCTCAAATTGATATTTAGGTAGATGAAAGGGGGGAAAGGAAATGGCAAACTTAACATTCGAACAAAGCACATTAAAAATCGTTTACGAAACAGGTGTCAATGAATCTGGTGAAACAATTTTGACAACTCGCTCTTACAGAAATGTACGCAACAATGTAACAGCAGAACAATTGGCTGGTGTAGTGCAAGCATTTATTCAACTTTCCAACTATCCGGTTGTTCATGCGTCCATTTCAAAAACTGAAAAAATTGAATTCTAATTTTTAGGAGGGAACCGAAATGACAAGAGTGCTGGAAATGAAATTTGAAACGGCGCACGGAAAAGAATATACCCTTTCTTTATATGATCCTAAAACTAATTTAACGGCAGCAGAAGTTTCCAATGCTATGCAAAGCATCATTAATCAAAATGTATTCCAAGTGAATGGTTTTGCGATTTCATCCATCAAACAGGCGCGCATCGTCGATAAAACAATTGAAAATCTTATTTAATGGCAATACAAATCGGCAAAATCCTGATGGGGTTTTGTCGATTTTCCCATCATTATATATTTTTCGATGTTTAAATTTTAAGGAGAGATGTGGGTGGAACAATGGATTACAGTGATTCAAGAAATCGGTTTTCCAATAGTTGTTTCTTTTTACTTGCTGAATCGCATTGAAACGAAGCTGGAAGCGATTTATTCAGTGCTTGTTACTTTAAAAGATGTTAATAGAGAAAGCGTGTGGGAATCATAAAAGTGAAATTTTTTTCACAGATTTGTTAAAATTCTTTCATGATAAAAAGTTTTACTAATATACTCCTTTCATATATGATAAACATAGTATTCCAAGGAGTTGAAGCAGAATGAAGAAGAAGTTTATTTTCATCACCTTGCTGCTCATTGTTGGTGTTCTATTATCCTCTTGCAGCAATCATAATTTTAAACCAACAATCGAGTATAAAATTCAGGACTTTACGATGACTGATCAACGAGGAGAAACTGTAACTTTAGATAGTTTAAAGGGGCAACCTTGGATTGCTATGTTCTTTTTCACAAATTGCAAAACGATTTGTCAGCCAATGACGTTAAATATGTCCATGATCCAAGAAAAATTGGTTGAAAAAGGACTGGAAGATTATAAGATTGTTGGATTTTCAGTAGACCCGGAAAGAGATACGCCGGAAGCGCTTAAGAAGTATTTGGACTTTTTTACCGTTCCTGATGAATCAAAATGGCATTTGTTGACTGGATATGATCAAAAATTTATTGAGCAATTCGCCCTTCAATCATTTAAAACCCTTGTTAAGAAACCAGAAAATGATGATCAGGTAATTCATGGTTCATCATTTTATCTAGTAGATGAAAACGGGGTTGCTGTAAAATATTATACTGGATATTCAGAAGAGGAAAATTCTGCTAATGCCGTGCCGTATGATGAAATTGCCCTCGATATGGAAACATTAATTGAAAACATGAAAAAGAAATGATTTTCAAACAACAAAACCGAACGATGACTGGAATCTCCAAAAAGAGGTTCCGTTTCGTTCGGTTTTATTTGTTTTAGAATGGAGAATTTGTCTCTGTTTTTTAATTATAAATCTCTTAATTGATCGAAAACTTGTTTTAAATCAGCAATAATATCTTCCGCATTTTCGATGCCGACAGAAAAACGCAACAAGCAGTCGTCTACTCCGCGGGCAACCCGTTCTTCATAAGGAATGTCCGCATGGGTTTGCGTTGCTGGATATGTAATAAAACTTTCAGGTCCTCCTAAGCTTTCCGCAAATGTAATCAGTTTTAATTTCTTTAAAAACGGATTGATTAAATCAGCTTTTGTCAAACGGAAGGACAGCATTCCACCTTTGCCTGTATAAAGTACATCTTTTACTAATGGTTCTTCCTGTAAATAAGCTGCCACTCTTTTTGCGTTTTCATCGTGCTGCTTCATTCGTACATGCAATGTTTTTAATCCGCGAATGACAAGCCAGCTGTCGAATGGTGAAAGGACAAGCCCCATGCTGTTTTGATTGAATGCCAATTGTTCACTTAAGTGTTGTCCTTTTGAAACAACAAGCCCTGCCAGCGTATCGTTATGCCCTGCAATATACTTTGTTGCACTATGCACCACAATATCTGCTCCGTGTTCCATTGGCCGTTGGAAATATGGAGAATAGAAAGTATTGTCCACAATAAACAATAAATTATGTTTTTTGCAAAGGTCATTGAAATAATCCAAATCAAATTCAATCATTAATGGATTGGTAGGTGTTTCAAGGAAAATGGCTTTTGTATGTTCGTTGATTAAACCTTCCACTTCCTCTGCTTTGGAGAAATACACGGGACGAATTTGGTACATTTCGTTAAAGGTTCTGAGTAAACGGTATGTCCCTCCGTATACATCTTCAGGCAAAAGAATTTCATCCCCTGGTTTGAAGATGGAAAGAACTAACTGGATGGCAGCCATTCCAGAACTACAGGCAAAACCGGCATCTCCTCCTTCCAATTCTGCAATGCCCTTTTCTAAAATTTCACGAGTAGGGTTTTTTGTTCGAGTATAATCATATCCTGTAGATTCTCCGATTCCGGTGTGTCTGTAAGCTGTAGACATATAAATAGGGGGATTTACAGCACCTGTTCTCACATCGCTTTGATTTCCCAATTGAACTAATTTTGTTTCAATCCAATTTTTTGTCATGACTGTCACTCTTTCCTTGAAATTACTTTATTGAATTGGTTTAATTAACAATTTATCATAGGTCCCAATTTAAAAACAATAGTTTCAAGAATTAATAAAATTTTTCTTATTTTTTAAATAGAATTAATAAAAATAAATAGATACATTTTCCAATTCAAAAAACTTTTTCAAATCATTATTTCTTACTTAGGGTATAATGAATTATTAGGAAAGATAATGCGCTCTTGCAGGGGGAATTTATGGCAAAAAAGAAAAAAACAAAAAAACCTTTCATCAGCACGGGAATGAAGCTGTTTCTGATTATTTTGCTTATTCCAGCATCAATCGTGATTTACACGTTTGTATTTTTTGCTTGGGAAGACTTAAAGGCAATAGTCTCGTCCGAAGAAATGTCTATTATTGAGGAAATTCAAGAAGAAGAAGGATTTGATTTAACCATACCTGAAGAATACATACCCATATACATAGCTGCCGGAAAAAAATACAATGTTCCATGGACATTGCTTGCCGCTCATCATCGAGTGGAGACGAGATTTTCGACAATGAAGACGCTCATTTCGCCGGTAGGAGCAGAAGGACCTATGCAATTTATGCCATGCACCTTTGTTGGATGGGATCATCCCAGCTGCGAGGGGTTAGGGAAAGGGAATATTCCCGAATCTGAAAAAACCGATCCAAAAGTGATTGCAAAATATGGCGGATATGGCGTTGATGCGAACGGAGACGGCATTGCAGACCCTTTTGATATAGAAGATGCCATCTATAGTGCTGCCAATTTTTTATCAAAGGCCGGTGTGAAGGATGGAAAAATTGAAAAAGCGATTTTTCAATATAATCACAGCCAAGAGTATGTTAAAAAAATTATGTATTACTATGAGCAATATGAGCGCATTGGCCCTATTTTAGAAAAAGAAGCATTGGCAGCTGCTGCAGATTCATAAAGGTTTAATATAAAAAATGATCATCCAGTAGAAAGGATGATCATTTTTTATTTAATCTGTCGCTTTTCTAAAGCCTTTCATAATTAAACTTACAATTAAGACTAAAGCAATAGAACCAATCAAGGCAGGAAATACATAAAAGTTGGAGACTTCCCAACCCCAGTTTCCTAAAAAAACACTACCAATCCAAGATCCAATAATCCCCGCTATGATATTGCCGATGATGCCTCCAGGGATGTCTTTTCCGACAATCACACCGGCCAACCATCCAATAATGCCTCCGATGACTAAATACCAAATAAAATTCATGATAATTCCACTCCTTTTTCAAGTGCATCTTTTCTTGTGTTATTTTGTTCAATTCCCTTAAAGCTATGCAGACAATCTAAATAGAGTTTGCAATTAAAAAATTCTAAATATTTTGCAAATTGATTAAAAATGTCGTATAATGTTCATAAATAAGTCACAAATTGGGGGATGGGGTGGATACATGATGAATATGTATGTAACAGTAGAACAATTAAATCGCCAAGGGATTGTATTTGCTATTTTTCATACGATTGTTTTTCTTAATTTAGCCATCGATTTTGCACTGATTCCTCTTAGCTAATCTAACCCATATTTTGGGTTAGATTTTTATATTCTTATGGATCAATTCCATTTTTCAAAATATTTTCACCATAATATAAATTAGAAAAAAATCAGAATAATATAGAATTTTTTATTTAATATGTAGAAAGAAACCGCTTTCAATAAAATTTAAATTTTTGAAATTTTATAAAAAATTTAAAAAACCCTGTTGACGAAAGGGGCATTTTTGTACTATTATGACAACAATTTCATCGACATTTTTTAATAGAAATTACATGAGAGTTGTCGGAAAATTTTTATAACCCGTTTTTTAACATTGGAAATACTAGTAATTGTGAGGGGCGTTTGAAGTATGAGAAGTGATATGATTAAAGTAGGAGTTGATCGTGCTCCTCATCGTAGCTTGCTTTATGCTACGGGTAAAGTAAAACCAACAGATTTGGATAAACCATTCATCGGTGTTTGCAACTCTTACATCGATATTATTCCAGGTCATGTGCATTTGCGTGAATTTGCTGAAGAAGTAAAAGAAGCAATCATTGAAGCAGGCGGAATTCCATTCGAATTCAATACGATCGGTGTTGATGATGGAATCGCAATGGGTCACATTGGAATGAGATACTCTTTGCCAAGCCGCGAACTGATTGCAGACTCTGCGGAAACAGTGATTAATGCTCACTGGTTTGATGGCGTATTCTTCATTCCAAACTGCGATAAAATTACACCAGGAATGTTGATGGCTGCAGTTCGCACAAACGTTCCTTCTATCTTTGTTTCCGGTGGACCAATGGAAGCGGGAAAAAGTTCTAGTGGCAGACAGCTTTCATTAACTTCAGTTTTTGAAGGCATTGGTGCTTATAAATCCGGTCAGATGACGGAAGAAGAATTTAAAGACATTGAAATGAATGCTTGCCCAACATGCGGTTCTTGTTCAGGAATGTTTACAGCGAATTCAATGAACTGCTTAATGGAAATGTTGGGAGTGGCGCTTCCTGGAAATGGAACAATCGTCGCAACAAGCGAACAAAGAAAAGAGTTGATTCGTGAAGCGGCGAAACATTTGATTCGCATGATTAAGGAAGATGTTCGACCACGGGACATTATAACAAAAGAAGCGATTGACGATGCCTTTGCTCTTGATATGGCAATGGGCGGTTCAACAAATACGATTTTACATACTTTAGCTATAGCCCATGAGGCAGGCATTGATTATGATTTAGAAGACATCAATAAAGTGGCTGAACGTGTTCCATATATTGCAAAAATTATGCCAGCATCGGATATTTCAATGGATGATGTCAATAAAGCTGGTGGCGTCAGTGCAATTATCAATGAATTGGCGAAAATTCCAGGATGCATTCACCCAGATCGCATCACAGTTACTGGAAAAACAATCGGTGAACTCGTAAAAGGATGCGAAATTACAAATACTGATGTAATCCGTACAAAAGACAATCCTTATAGCCCAGTTGGTGGATTATCTGTATTGTTCGGAAATCTTGCGCCTGAAGGATCTGTGATTAAAGTGGGCGCGGTAGACCCTTCCATCAAAGTCTTTACAGGTGAAGCGATTGTCTTTGATTCGCAAGACGAAGCTTTGGCTGCGATTGATTCGGGAGAAGTAAGAGAAGGGCATGTCGTAGTCATCCGCTACGAAGGTCCAAAAGGCGGCCCAGGTATGCCTGAGATGCTTGCTCCAACTTCCGCCATTGTTGGAAGAGGCCTCGGAACTAAAGTCGCTTTAATTACCGATGGCCGATTTAGCGGTGCATCAAGAGGTATTTCAATAGGCCATATTTCTCCTGAAGCGGCAGAAGGCGGGCCTATTGCATTAGTCGAAAATGGTGATATAATTGAAATCGATTTACCCAATCGAACTATCAATTTAAAAGTTTCTGATGAAGAATTAGAACAACGCCGCAAAAACTTGAAACCATTCGAACCAAAAATTAAAACTGGATGGTTGGCAAGATATTCAAAACTAGTGACAAATGCTTCAAAAGGCGGTATTATGAAGATATAATTTTCATAAAATTCCGATGAATATTGAACTTTATAAAAATCTAAATAAACAGATGAATGCAATGATGAGGTAAAAGGATATAGAGCATTGTATCTACCAGAGAGTCGGGGTTGGTGGAAACCGATGATACAACTATATCCGACATCCCCTCGGAGTGAGCTATTGAACGCTTCATGCCATTAGATAGCTCCGGGCACTTATTCGTGCACCGTTACCAATGAATAGCTATTCCATCTGAGTTGCCGCGGATGGAATGTGACAGCTATTCGCAGAGGTAGCGTTTTTTGCTACGAAAAAGGGTGGTACCATGAAAAGTCTTTTTCATCCCTTCGCAAGAGGTCTTCTTTTGCGTTGGAGAAAAAGGCTTTTTTATTTTAGATATTTTAGAAGGAGGATGTATAGGAATGACTGCAAATGCGTCAACAAACGCAAAAATGGATACCTCACCATCAGGTATGCAAGAAGTTGGAAATCGGCCAAAAAATGGTGCTGATATTCTCATTAAAGCATTACAGGATCAAGGGGTTGATATAGTCTTTGGTTACCCGGGCGGCGCTGTATTACACGTTTATGATGCGATGTATAAGAATCCGATACGTCACATTTTAACTCGTCATGAACAAGGAGCAATTCACGCGGCAGAAGGTTATGCTCGCGTTTTAAATAAACCAGGTGTTGTCATTGCAACAAGCGGACCAGGAGCAACAAACTTAGTGACAGGAATTACCGACGCAATGATTGATTCGATTCCATTAGTCATTTTTACAGGTCAGGTAGCAACGACAGTCATTGGTTCAGATGCCTTCCAAGAAGCGGACATAATTGGAATTACAACACCGATTACAAAACACAATTATCAAGTGCAAGATGTACACGATATACCACGAATCGTTAAAGAAGCTTTTCACATTGCGAATAGCGGAAGAAAAGGTCCTGTACTGATCGATTTACCGAAAAATATTTCAACGGCCATTTTCGATGAAGCGAAAGCCAATGTTCCGGATGAAGTTTACTTGCCAGGTTATCAGCCAAATTACAAACCGAATTATCTGCAAATTCAGAAAGCAATCCAAGCGATCAGCGAAGCGAAAAAACCAGTGGTGCTTGCTGGAGCAGGGGTACTCTTTGCCAATGGGTGCGATGAACTGGTTGAATTTGTTGAAAAATACAAACTTCCTGTTGTGACAACTCTGCTTGGACTTGGAAGCATTCCTGGCAATCATGAATTAAATTACGGAATGGCTGGCATGCATGGTGCGGTCGTAGCGAACGATGCCATCACGAAATCAGACTTAATTATTAATATCGGTGCCCGTTTTGATGATCGTTTAACAGGTGATACATCCCGTTTTGCGCCGGAAGCAAAAATCATCCACATCGATATCGATCCTGCTGAAATTGGAAAAAACATTCGCACGGACATTCCGATTGTTGCAGATGCAAAAGAAGCGTTGAAAGCTTTATTGAAAAACGACTTTAAAGCGCCTGATACAACAGAATGGCTCGATTATTTAAACAGCGTTAGAAACGAATATCCATATTGGTATGTTGAAGATGAAAAAGAAGTGTTGCCACAACAAATCATTGAAATGGTGCATGCTATTACCCATGGCGACGCGATTGTCACTACAGACGTAGGCCAACACCAAATGTGGGCTGCCCAATATTATTTGCAAAATCATAGCCATCAATGGGTAACTTCAGGCGGTCTTGGAACAATGGGATTCGGGCTGCCAGCAGCAATCGGAGCTCAATTCGCAAAACCGGATAAAAAAGTAGTCTCCATTCTAGGAGATGCCGGTTTCCAAATGACATCTCAAGAGCTTGCTTTATTAAAAGAATTCAACCTACCAGTAAAAGTCATTATCATTAATAATGGTGCTCTCGGTATGGTGCGTCAATGGCAAGAATTGTTCTATGAAGGACGCTATTCACAAAGTTTAATGCCGGTTCAGCCAGACTTCGTGAAACTTGCCGAAGCTTATGGATTAAAAGGTTATCGCATTCAAACACTCGAAGAAGCAGAAAAAATCTTAGCAGAAGCAATTAATTCCGATGAACCAGTTGTTGTGGATTGCCGAGTAAAACAGTTGGAAAATGTATATCCTATGGTGCCATCGGGCAAAGCGCTTCATGAAATGGTAGGGGTGAAAAGATTTTGAAACGAGTAATTACCGTAACAGTAATCAACCAAAGTGGTGTGTTGAACCGCGTAACAGGTTTATTGATGAAAAGACAATTCAATATTGAATCCATTACGGTTGGTCATACAGAACAGCCAAACATTTCCAAAATGACACTCGTAGTGAATATTGAAGATGATGTAAAATTGGAACAACTCATTAAGCAGTTATCCAAACAAATTGATGTGTTGAAAGTGAATGACATTACTGAAAAATCCATAGTCCTTCGCGAATTGGCACTTGTAAAAGTCGTTTCACCTCCAAATTTGAGACTGGAAATGAATGCTATTGTTGAACCATTCCGTCCTCAAATTGTGGATACTTCAAAAAATGTGGTCACTTATCAAGTGATTGGCCATCCGGATAAAATTGATGCTTTCATCGAGCTTGTTCGTCCGTATGGCATTAAGGAATTAACTCGAACAGGTGTGACTGCAACGGTTCGCGAAGTGCAGCAAACATTTTATGATCAAACACCACTTTCTTTATTAAAGTAAGTTTTTTGAAAACTGTTTATTATTACAATGCAAAGATAGTTTTCTGAACTATCTTTGTCATTGAAAAAATATAAAAAATAAAAAGATTACTAATATTTAGGGGGAAAAGAAAAATGACAAAAATGTACTACCATAACGAAATTGACGAAACAGTATTAAAAGAAAAGAAAATTGCAGTAATCGGATACGGTTCACAAGGGCATGCCCACGCTCAAAACTTAAAAGAATCTGGTTTTGATGTTCGTGTAGGTATTCGCCCAGGTAAATCTGCAGAACAAGCAAAACAAGATGGTTTAGATGTGAAATCTGTAGCGGAAGCATCTAAAGAAGCAGATGTGATCATGATCTTGCTTCCAGATGAAGCTCAAAAAGCTGTGTATGAAGCAGAAATCGCTCCAAACTTAGAGCCAGGTAACGCTTTAGTATTCGCTCATGGTTTCAACATTCACTATAAACAAATCGTACCTCCAGAAGATGTAGACGTATTCTTAGTAGCGCCAAAAGGTCCTGGTCACTTAGTTCGCCGCACTTACACTGAAGGTGCAGGGGTTCCAGCATTAATCGGCGTTTACCAAGATGCAACTGGCAATGCAAAAAATCTTGCACTTGCTTGGGCTAAAGGTATCGGTGCTGCTCGTGCAGGTGTTCTTGAAACAACATTCAAAGAAGAAACAGAAACTGACTTATTCGGTGAACAAGCAGTACTTTGCGGCGGTGTAACTCACTTAATCAAAGCTGGTTTTGAAACATTAGTAGAAGCTGGTTACCAACCAGAAAGTGCATATTTCGAATGTTTACATGAAATGAAATTAATCGTTGACTTAATTTACGAAGGCGGATTCTCTAACATGCGCTACTCCATCTCTGACACTGCTGAATGGGGCGACTATGTATCAGGTCCACGCGTAATTACAGAAGATGTAAAAGCCAATATGAAAAAAGTGCTTGAAGACATTCAAAGTGGTAAATTTGCAAAAGAATGGCTTGAAGAAAATGCCAATGGCCGTCCTCGCTACAATGAATACAAAAAACGCGAACAAGAGCATCAAATTGAAAAAGTTGGGGCTGAGTTGCGTAAAATGATGCCTTTCATTAACGCTGGAAATAGGAAGGTAGTGATTAAATAGTGCGTAAGATCGATATTTTTGATACAACACTTCGAGATGGTGAACAATCACCAGGTATTAACTTAAACACTGCTGAAAAAATTGAAATTGCTAAACAATTAGAACGTTTAGGGGTAACAATCATTGAAGCAGGTTTCCCTGCTTCAAGCCCTGGCGACTTTGATGCAGTGAATAAAATCGCAAGCACAGTGAAAAATTCCATCGTAACGGGTCTAGCCCGCTGTGTGAAAAACGACATCGACCGCGCTTGGGAAGCGTTGAAAGTTGCCGAACAGCCACACGTCCATGTGTTCTTGGCAACTAGTCCGATCCATATGGAATACAAATTGAAAAAAACGCCGGATCAAGTGGTTGAACAGGCCGTGGAAGCTGTCAAATACGCAAAGAAATTCTTCCCGCTTGTGGAATGGTCAGCTGAAGACGGATTCCGATCCGACCGCGAATTTTTGGTCCGCATCATTGAAAAAGTCATTGAAGCCGGAGCGACAACGGTCAACGTTCCAGATACGGTTGGATATGCGACACCACAGGAATATGGTGAGCTGTTCAGATTTTTGAAAGAAAATGTCCGTGGAGCAGACAAAGTTAAATTTTCCGCACACTGCCACGATGACTTGGGTATGGCAGTCGCCAACTCACTGGCGGCACTTCAAAACGGGGCAGATCAAATTGAATGTACAATCAACGGTATCGGTGAACGTGCAGGAAATGCTTCATTAGAAGAAATTGCAGTGGCGCTTCATATTCGGAAAGATTTTTATGGTGCTGAAACTGGCATCAATTTGAAAGAGATTAAGAGAACATCTCAATTGGTAAGCCGCTTAACAGGATTCTTGGTGCCTCCAAACAAAGCGGTTGTCGGTAAAAACGCCTTTGCCCATGAATCCGGTATTCACCAGGATGGCGTGTTGAAAAACAAACAAACATATGAAATTATTTCTCCTGAATTGGTGGGAGAAGGTGAAGTGCCGCTTGTGCTTGGAAAACACTCCGGCCGCGCCGCATTCCGCGATCGCGCTGAAAAAATGGGCTTCCAGCTTTCCGATGAGAAATTAAATAAAGCCTTCGAAGAATTCAAAAAGCTT
>Ga0207747_1001641_pt1 | contig 14964 bp, 11 predicted proteins | sample HigsolmetaGSP11D_FD_184839 | JGI IMG/M metagenome (GOLD analysis project Ga0207747, IMG submission 184839) | High solid enriched microbial communities from the Joint BioEnergy Institute, USA - SP1-1-D (SPAdes) | ecosystem: Engineered > Bioreactor > SSF (Solid state fermentation) > Aerobic >...
AAGATTAAGTGGGAGTTGGAGGATATAAGCTTAAGATATTTGGACCCCCAGGGCTATTATGATCTGGTGGACAAGATTGCCAAAAAGAGGAAAGAACGGGAAGCTTATATCACCCAGATAACCGAGACCCTTAGCGTCAAAATCAAGGAACTCGGCATAGAAGGCGCCCAGGTGGACGGCAGGCCGAAGCATTTCTATAGCATTTACAAAAAGATGAAAACAAAGCATAAGACTTTGGAAGAAATATATGACCTTTTTGCCGTGAGGGTTATTGTCAACTCGGTACAGGACTGCTATGCGGTACTGGGGTTGGTGCACGAACTGTACAAGCCCATACCAGGAAGATTCAAGGATTATATAGCCATGCCCAAGCCTAACATGTACCAGTCCCTGCACAACACGCTGCTGGGTCCGGAGGGAATACCTTTTGAGATTCAGATAAGGACATGGGAAATGCACAGGGTAGCTGAGGTAGGTATAGCAGCCCACTGGAAATATAAGGATGGTGGCGGGACCAACAGTACGGAGCTGGATAAGAAGTTGACATGGCTCAAACAACTCATGGAATTGCAAAAGGACATGAGGGACGCCAAAGAGTTTATCGACAATCTGAAAATCGACCTGTTTGCCGACGAGGTGTTTGTTTTCACACCCAAAGGCGATGTTATAAGCCTTCCGGTAGATTCTACGCCCATAGATTTTGCATATTCGATACACAGTGCCATCGGCAACAAAATGATGGGAGCAAAAGTTAATGGAAAGCTTGAGCCGCTGAGTTATAAGCTGAAAAATGGCGATATCATAGAGATCCTCACATCCTCCAGTATACACGGACCAAGCCGTGATTGGCTTAAGATTGCCAAAAGTTCCCAGGCTAGAAACAAGATAAACCAGTGGTTCAAAAAGGAGAAAAGGGAAGAAAACCTGCTAAGGGGCAAGGAGCTGGTGGAAAAGGAGCTCAAAAAGCAGGGCCTCACTTTCAGCCAGCTGTTTAAAGCTGAGTGGGTGGATATTCTTCTTAAAAAATACAATTTCAACACTCTGGATGATCTTCTGGCCGGGATTGGATACGGTGCTGTTACCGCAGCCAAGATAATTACACGGCTGAAAGAGGAATATAAAAAGACACTAAAGCCTGAAGAAATTGAGGCATTAGGTCTGGATAGCGCTGTTCAGGTGCGCCCTGAGCAAAAGAAAAAGGCTGTGCCCGAAAACGGCATTATTGTAAAAGGAATAGAAAACTGCCTGGTGAGGCTGTCAAGATGCTGCAACCCAGTTCCAGGCGACGATATAATAGGCTATATTACCCGGGGAAGGGGAGTTTCGGTTCACAGAAGGGATTGCTCCAACATGGTGAACATCATGGAAAACGATGACCGGCTTATCGAAGTAAGCTGGTATACATCGTCCAATGTTTCGTATAAAGCTGATATTACTGTCATGGCCAACGACAGGACGGAGCTTTTGATGGAGATAACGAATGTTATCGGAGAAGCGAAAATACCCCTTAAGGCTATCAACGCCAGGACTACCAGAGACCAGGTAGCCGTAATGAACCTTACCCTGGAGATAACAAATACCGAACAGCTGGATAATATAATTAAAAAGCTGAAAAAGGTCAAGAGCGTATTTGAAGTGACCAGAAACAAGCAATAAGCAAAAGACTGTAACAGGCAATATACGACGAACGGTGAGGAGAACAGACAGATGCGTGCTGTAGTACAGAGGGTTTCAAAAGCCGGCGTATCAGTGGAAGGACAGGAAATAGGCCGGATTGGCAAAGGTATTGTTGTTCTGCTGGGAGTCGGACTGGATGATACTGAACAAGATGTAGAATATTTAGCTGATAAAATTGTAAACTTAAGGATTTTTGAAGATGAAAACGGCAAAATGAACATTTCCCTGATGGACATTAAAGGGGAGCTGCTTATCGTATCCCAATTCACTTTATATGGCGACTGTAGAAAAGGAAAAAGGCCGAGCTATGACAAAGCTGCAAGACCGGAAAGAGCAAAAGAGCTGTACGATAAATTTGTGGAACGCTGCAAACTTTACGGCCTGAAGGTGGAATCGGGCAAATTTCAAGCGGAGATGATGGTTGAGATATTCAATGATGGTCCTGTTACCCTGCTTTTGGATAGCAGCAGGAATTTTTAAGCGGGGACTGATATCGGGGACAGTCCTCAACTTTGTGCCAATGAAATGGGGACAGTTCTCAACTTTGATTGAAATGTACCAATGAAGTGGGTACAGTCCTCAACATTATGTCTCAAGCCTTTTAAGGGACAGCTTTCAATGATTACATGAAATAGGGACAGTTCTCAATATTTGTTTGAAATGTGAAATGGGTACAGTTCCAACATTATGTTAAAAACCTTTTAAAGCACAGTTTTTCAATTATTTATATGAATAGAAGATTTTCTCTTATGGAAAATTGCTTGATAAAGTGACAAGAAGCCTATCGCTAATGCTGGCAGAAGCTGAGCTGCCCAAGGCCATTATGGTGGTTTCATTTGATTATGGACCATGATCTCTCATCTTATCTCAGAATAAAGAATTTACCATGAAAAAGGAAAATGAAAAGCCATTATTTATTCTATATTCTGTGGAAAGGGCTTTGGCCATGGGTAGCAGGAATATCAGAAAGTCCAGAAATGTCCCCATGTTAATAACTGTTCCTATGCCAGTAGGAAAGTTGAGAATTCCAGAACTGTCCCCAAGTCAAAGGGCTTAGGCCATGGGTGGCAGGAATATCAGAAAGTCCAGAAATGTCCCCCATGTTAAGAGCTTTCCTATGCCAATAGGAAAACCGAAAACTCCAAAACTGTCCTTGCGTCTGAAAAAATTGGATTTATTATAGTACTATCTCCATAATATAAAATACAGGACTGTCCCCACGGCCGGAAAAGTTGGAGAAATGGCAGAACTGTCCCCACAATGGAAGGAGGAGTTTAAGAAGTTATGATTTTTAAATGCTTGCCCACTGGAATGTTTGGATCAAATTGCTATATAATCGGCGACAAGGGAGAGGGTGTAATTATCGATCCGGGAGTAGAAACCAGTGAGATACTGGATGCTGCAGAAAGAGAAGGTCTTAAGATCAAATATATTATCCTAACCCATGCCCATATTGACCATATATGCTCAGTAGATGAGGTGCGGGAAAAGACAGGTGCCAAAGTGGTGGTGCATGAGGCAGATATTCCTGCGCTCAACGATCCTCGGCTTAACGTGTCCCACTATACGGGTCAGGGAAGAACTTTCAAGGCTGCTGACATGCAGGTCAGGGATGGGGATATCATAAAGGCCGGAGACATGGTGTTGGAAATAATCCACACCCCGGGACATACTCCGGGAGGTATATGTATAAAGACAGGAAATATGGTTTTTACCGGGGATACACTTTTCAAAATGTCGGTGGGAAGGACCGACCTTGGAAGAGGGAATATGGATCAGCTTATCCATTCCATAAAAAACAAGCTTTTAACCCTGCCGGATGAGACAGTTGTCTACCCGGGGCATGGAGAACCTACCACCATAGGAGACGAGAAGCGGAGCAACCCGTTTATTTAATTACGTCCATAAAGCCATCTGTTGCTCTGTGGCCAAAAATCCAGAACTGTCCCCATAGCAGAAATATTTTCAGAATGGTTGCCATCAAGCGGTTATGAGAAATCCATGGATTATGATATTCAGGTATATGGACCTGGTAATACACAGTCTGATGATTATAAGTGTGGGATTTGGATTTCAATAAAAAAGATAACTATATAAGTTACGATAAAGATATTACATTCGCAGGCATAACCTATTAATAACCTGCGAGGGAACCTTGGAAATTGAATTAATAAAACCCTGAACTGCTTTACGTATCTGCTTCACAGAGGAGAAGAAGACATTGTTAATAACTTCAGATTTGAGCCAACCCCACAAGCCCTCAATCATGTTAAGCTTGGGGCTATAGGATGGCAGGAATACAAATTGTAACCTGTCTTTATTCTCCTTCAGGAATGGTTCCAGTAGCTTTGCGTGGTGGATACGGGCATTGTCCAGGATCATGACGATTTTGCCAGTTGGATAAAGCTTGAGAACTCCCTTGAGGAATGCCAGAAATATTTCTGCATCATAGCGTTCTTCCTCAACACAGTGCACATACCCAGTTTCATAATTGAGAATTCCAAGAAGCTTTACTCCTTCATGCTTCCCATATGTAGGGATGATCCGCTGCTTACCTTTGAGAAACCATGTTCTTTGGATTGCCTGGTAATCACGGATCATGGACTCATCCTCAAACAGCAGATGGTCAATTTTTCCGTCAAGTAGGTTTTTTTAAAAGCTCGAACTCCTGCTTGAATTCCTCCTGTTTCTGAGGGTCTGCCTTGGCTAATGTGTATGTGGGTCTGGTGTAACTCAAGTTGAGCCGATGCAGCACATCGATCATTCCGGTGTAACTGTACTGCACTCCGAAGTTATCATGTATCCATTGCCTGATAATATCAACATACCAGTTCTTCCGGTTTGGAAAGCCGACTTCATCAGGAGTATGGGTTGTGATAACCTCCACCAACCTGGATTCCTGCTCACTTGTGAGCATACGAGGTGCGCCGGGGCTGTGGCGAAGAGCCAGACCATTAAGACCATTTTCTTTGTATTTATTTACGTATATACCGACAGTATGCTGGCACAACTCAACCATTTTGGCGATGTCTTTGTTAAAATATCCTTTTAGGTGATAAAGCACCACCATGTAGCGCTGGTACATTCTTTTATCTTTTGTTTTCTTCATCGCCTCTTTTACTGCTTGGATTTCAGGGTTATTATTATCAATTTCAAATGTCTTTGCCATCCTATTCATTATTTTAACCACCATTCTAATAAAGAGTGTATAGTTAACATAATACTATAGAATGCAGTTATTTTTGTATGGCGATGTTTACCTTGTAATGTATTTATCGTAACTTATATAGATAAATATTGTGGACATTTATATTTTACAGGTGAGAACAGCAAAGAAAAGATTGAAGTCTTTGTGAAAATAATGCTCTTTACTGCCGTCCCTCCTGGTTCAAGTATAATAAAACGGATCCCCTGGAAAATGACGAGTTTGAACTATCAGCATTTCCATTAAGGTTTTCTTATATTTTTGAATACGATAAGAAATTTATAAAAGTATACGGCAATTACGATTGGGATATCGTCGGAAAGACTCTTAAAGAATGCAAAGCATAAGCAAACTGCAATGATAATATATTGCTGGCAATAGTCAAACTAAAATGTATTCTTTATGGAAAAAATTGCTTTACATGTACAAGGTGTATTTGGTATAATACTAAGAAAAAAAAACGATAAATGTGATGATAAGGACGAGTAGATTTTACCCAGCTTATAAGAGATGAAGTGTCAGCGGCTGAGAGCACTTCTAAGCATGGAAAATTGAAAACCACCTTTGAACAGTGCACTGAATTTAAAGTAAGTGTAACCGGTGATTCCGTTATAATCACAATGAGTGACAGCTAAAATTGCTTTATAGCTGTAATTTGGGTGGAACCGTGTGAGTTAACTCTCATCCCATTAGAGGATGAGAGTTTTATTTTTACTCGAAAGGCGGTGAATATGGCTATGAGAAAAATGTTATATATCTCCATATGTCTTACGTATGATGATAACATCATATGCTTCTCAGATTGCTCCGGAAGCATAACCCATCGCTACTCTATCATAAAACAAAAATTATGATAAGGTAGGGATGATGTATGAATAAAATTGAACATGAAAAATTATACAATATAAGGCATACTATGGCCCATGTGATGGCCTATGCCGTCAAGCAAATATTTGGTGAAGTCAAGTTTGGCATTGGACCTGTAATAGAAGATGGTTTTTATTATGATTTTGAACTGCCAAGATCCCTTGTTCCGGAAGACCTGGGTATCATAGAAGAAAAAATGAGGGATATTATTTATAATGGGTATCAAGTCTTAAATGAATCTATCAGTTTTGACGAAGCTCGTCAAATGTTCAATGATCAACCATATAAACTCGAATTAATAAATGAATTGGCGCAAAATCCTGAGAACTCCGGTGTAAGCATATACAGAATCGGAGAGTTCGTTGATTTGTGCAAGGGACCACATGTCGCTTCTCTTAAAGAACTGAATTTGAAAGCATTCAAGTTGATGCGGGTTTCAGGAGCATATTGGAAAGGTGATGCAGAGAATCCGATGCTCCAGAGGATATATGGAACAGCCTGGGAAAGACCAGAGGAACTAAAAGCCTACATCGACAAAATTGAAGAAGCCAGCAAACGAGATCACAGAACCCTCGGTGCGCAGCTTGACCTTTTCAGTTCTTCTCAAGATATTGGACAAGGGCTTGTTCTATGGCATCCAAAAGGTGCAATGATCCGTTACCTTCTGGAAAAGTTCAGTCAGACAGCACATATTCTGAATGGATATGATTGGGTATATACGCCCCATATAGGCCGAGCAGAGCTTTGGAAAACATCGGGACATCTTCAGTTTTATAAGGAATCCATGTACAATGCCATAGAGATAGATAATGAAGAGTATTACCTAAAGCCAATGAGCTGCCCTTTTCACATAATGATATACAATAGCTCGTTGAGGTCATATAAGGATTTGCCCATCCGGTATGCAGAATACGCAACAGTATACAGATATGAGCTTTCGGGGACACTACAGGGGCTTACCAGAGTACGCGGCTTTACTCAGGATGATGCCCATATAATATGCACACCGGAGCAAGTTCACAGTGAAGTTGTCAAAGCATTAAAGTTTTCTCTATATATTTTAAAATCTTTTGGCCTTAATAACTTTAAAGCCTATGTTGCAACAAAGCCGAAAAAGAAGTCAATTGGAGATGATAAGGATTGGAATGCCGCAATTGAGTCCTTGAAAAATGCAGTTGTTGCAGCAGGCTTGGAATATGAAATTGACGAAGGTGGCGGAGCCTTCTACGGGCCAAAGATTGACCTGAAGCTGCGGGATGCCCTGGGAAGGGAATGGCAATGCAGCACAATACAATTTGATTTCAATCTCCCTGAAAGATTCAACATGAAATATATTGGAGCAGATGGAGCAAAGCATACTCCAATGATGGTTCACAGGGCATTATTCGGTAGTTTGGAAAGATTCTTTGCAATGCTCATAGAACACTACAATGGTGATTTTCCGTTATGGTATGCTCCGGTGCAGATTGGAATTGTTCCTATCAGCAGCAACCATTACGAGTACTGTAAGGAACTATCAAAGAAACTAAAAACAATTGGGTTAAGAGTTAACCTTGATCTGAGCGATGATAAGATGAGGGCAAAAGTTCGCAGGATGGAACTGAAAAAAATCCCAATAGTTCTTATCATAGGAGATCAGGAGGTTGAAAAGGAAGGTTTATCGGTCCGTTCTAGAAAAGAAGGTAACTTAGGATTTATGACGCTAAATGACTTTTTGGAGAAAATCAAACCCGAATTAGATATGGGAGTTCCAAAATATATAATGGATTAGATGTAATGACAGGCAGGAAGCAATTATGTTTCCTGCCTGAGTCAATTTACTGTGCTATATAGCCTAGAAATGAATTCAGCTAATAACGGATGTATTGATTGTTATGTGATGATTAATTTTCAACCCATGGACTTCTTTCCGAATCATTCAAACTCCCTGAACCCCATCTTGAGCCAATCATCCCGGGTTATAGCATTTTTCACCTTAAGCCCGTTTTTCTTTTGAAAATTATGCACGGCAAACTTAAGATCATCCTCATATATTCCCGAAACCCATCCTTTAAAGTAGCCCAACTCTTTCAACCGCATCTGGATTGCCATCACATCGGCCCCCCTGTCCCCCGGATTGATTTCGGTAAATTTTCTACCGAAGGGACCAAAGGACCCATTGACTATCACCACCGGTGTGCCATGGGGTACTATGCTGTAAAGCTCAGCCACATGCTTGTTATGCATCCTGATGCAACCGTGGCTTGCTGCATGACCAATGGAGCTGGGCCTGGTAGTGCCGTGAATGCCATATGTACCCCAGGGTACATTCAGCCCCATCCATCTTCCGCCGAAACCCTCGCCCCAGTCGCCTTTGTTGATGATCTTCCAGTACCCCAGCGGTGATGGGGTATCGGCTGCCCCGGAAGCTATAGGGTATTCCTTTATCGGCTTTCCATCCTGCAGGAGATAGAGCTTTTTGTCTTCTATCTCAATAAATATACAGTAGTCTTGCTTTGCCGCTGTTTCTTTCGCATTTTTATTTAAATCCCTCCGGTCGGCATAATCCAGGTAAGCCTGCCAGCCGACCAGAAGTGCCAAAATCGCGCTGAATATAAGGATCAAAAGGTTACGATTCAAAAATAATCACCTCCATAAATATCTATATGTGGAGGTGATTATTCATAGAATTTCTGTTTATTCAGCTTTTATTTCAAACCTGTCGAAATTCACACTGTCCATAAATTGCTCGTTGGTAAAAATAGTTTTTCTGAAGTTCACAAACTCCCTGGTATTCTTATCCAGCCACAAAGGCACCTGTATGTCCAGCTTGGAACACAGATTTACAAGGCAATCCTCCAGCAAATCGGTGTATGACATTTTATGGTCAACCTTTTCCACTGTCGCATGCTTTATGATCTTGGTCTCTTTTATGATCTTTCCTACAAGCTTCAAAAGGCACTTCCCCTTTATACTTGATTTTACTTCATGTTATATTCTAAACCTGCGCCAAGCCTTTATCAATATATAAATATATGTCAGCAGTGGGTATCCTTTATGAGCTTGTATTCAATTGAATCCACAAGGGCTTTCCAGCTCGCATCAACTATGTCTGTGGAAACGCCTATGGTGGTCCATACTTCCCTGCCATCGGTGGATTCTATCAGTACTCTTACCTTGGCAGCAGTAGCAGAGCTTGAATCCAAAACCCTAACCTTGTAATCCGTGAGCTTCATTTCCTTTATCTGAGGATAAAATCTTTCCAATGCCTTTCTTACGGCTTTATCCAAGGCATTTACAGGACCGTCCCCATCGGCGGCCGTAATTTCCTCCTGTCCGTCAACTTCGATTTTTATCATTGCCGATGAGTTGATACCCTCCAGAGAAGGCTCATTTATTATAACCTTGAATTCCCTCAGCTTAAAGAAGTGATGGTACTTGCCCAGGATCTTTCGCACTTCCAGTTCAAAGGAGCTCTCTGCGCCTTCATACTGGTACCCTTCATGCTCCAGCTCTTTCAGTCTTTCCAGTATAAGAGCAGTTTGCGGGGAGTCTTTTGTAATGCTGCTGTCAACTGCTCTGATCATATGCAGAACAGCACTTCGCCCCGCCACCTCGGACATGAGAAAAGTCCTCTTATTTCCTACCAGTTTAGGATCAATATGTTCATAAGCTACAGTGTTCTTAAGCACCGCATCGGCATGCATGCCGGCTTTGTGGGCAAAGGTGCTCTTTCCGACATAGGGTGATCTTTCATCATGGATGACATTGGCTATTTCACTTATATATCTCGCCGTAGGCGTGAGTTTAGCCATGTTCTCTTCCGGTATGCATCTGTAATCCATCTTTAACTGCAGATTGGGAATAATGGTGCACAGGTTGGCATTTCCGCATCTTTCTCCAAAACCGTTGATTGTTCCCTGGACCTGAACCGCACCTGCCTCTACTGCTATTATGGAGTTTGCTACAGCCATTCCGTTATCATTATGGGTATGTATACCCACTGCTATGCCAAACTTATTTACAACCTCGGAAGTTATCCTTTGAATATCCGACGGAAAAGTTCCGCCATTGGTATCACAAAGGCACAAGCAATCTGCCCCTGCATCATAGGCTGCCTGAAGGGATTTAATAGCAAACTCCCTGTTGGATTTATATCCGTCAAAAAAATGCTCCGCATCAAATATTACCTCTTTGTTATGCTTCTTGAAAAAAGCTATGGTATCATATATCATTCTTAGATTTTCATCCAGCGTGGTTTTAAGAATATCAAGCACCTGGAAGTCCCAGCTTTTCCCGAATATGGTCACAGCCGGGGTGTCCGCCACCAAAAGGGATTTTACATTGGCGTCTTCCTCAACGCTGACATTTACCCTCCTTGTGCTTCCAAAGGCAGCTATCTTTGCATGCTTGAGCTTTATCTTCTTCACATTCTCAAAAAACTCCAGATCCTTAGGATTTGATCCCGGATTTCCTGCCTCTATATAACTTATTCCGAAATCATCCAAGGCTTCTACAATCTTAAGCTTATCCATAACCGTAAAGGATATGCCCTGGGCTTGTGCTCCGTCCCTTAGCGTTGAATCGTATATATATACCTGTTTCATATAAACACCCCCAATAGAACAATCATGCCTCTAAAGCCGTATTTCATCGGAAATCTCAGGCTGCCCCGGCCTTCTCCGGCCGGTTTAAATCCATCAGTCTCCGTTAAGTCTTTTCAATAAAGCGTCAGGAGGGCTCTCTTTTCTGCACCAGGTAACACAAGCGGCATAGCTATTTTAACCTTTAACCGCTTTATAAGAGGGGCCAAACTGACACTAATAAAACAGCAACCCTATCCGACGGGAACCACAAAGTTTTCATCCAATCCCCGAAGGAAGCAGGTTAGCAACCCAATGCCATAACCATATCGTGCCAAATAATCAATAGGGCTTTTTCACATCTTTTATATACAATATAAAATACACCTTACGCCTGAATTTAACAAGACTCCCGGAGCATATAACAGGCCGTGCAAAGCGTGTAAAGCGCGTCCGGGAGACTTATAAAGTCTGTGTGATTCATCTTTTTAATAGCATATATCTAGTTTTATATCAACGTGCTCATCAGGAGCCGAAATCCAGGACAGCAATATGCCGGTCATCAAAGGGCCGCTTTTACTTTTATAATTTCCTCTCCCAATTCGCTTAGTGCCCTGTTGATGACATTCAGGTATGCCTTAATGCTGGCTTCCATGATGTCGGTGCTTACCCCTCTTCCGATAAGCATCTTTCCATCTTTTGACGCTCTTACCGTAACCTCTCCTAAAGCGTCCTTTCCTTCGGTCACCGCTTTAATGCTGTAATCCTGCAGATCAAGGTTAAACCCGACAGCCCGCTCCATGGCGTTGAAGGCTGCGTCGATGGGTCCGTCTCCGGTGGCTGCCTCAGTTATGACATCGCCATTCCTCCTGAGGCTCACCATGGCAGTTGAAATAACCTTGTTTCCGCTGCTTATCTGGAAGCTGTCCAGTTCAAAGAATTCCTGGATGCCCGGAGCCTTTTCCCTCACCAAAGCTTCAATATCCTGATCCAGGATGGTCTTCTTCTTGTCGGCCAGAATCTTGAAGTCATTGAAAGCCCTATTAAGCTCCTCCGGAGAGAGGTTGTATCCCAGCTCCTTGAGCCTTTCCTCAAAAGCATGCCTGCCGGACAGCTTGCCCAGCACCATTGTGTTCTGCTTGAGTCCTATGGACTCCGGTGTCATAATCTCGTAAGTGCTCTTTTCTGATAATACGCCATGCTGGTGAATACCTGATTCATGGGCAAAGGCATTGGCTCCAACAATGGCCTTGTTGGGCTGCACATTAACTCCGGTCATGCTGCTTACCAACCTGCTGATGCTGTAAATCCGGGTAGTATCTATTCCATGCGTTATGTTGTTATAATAATCCTTTCTCGTGCTTATGCCCATTATCAGTTCTTCCATGGCCGCATTTCCGGCTCTTTCACCCAGACCGTTAATGGTGCATTCCGCCTGGGTAGCGCCATTCATGATAGCCGCCAGCGTATTGGCAACCGCAAGGCCCAGGTCATTGTGGCAGTGCACGCTTATATCAACTTTATCGATATCCGGAACATTATTCTTAATGTTCTTGATGAGGTTTCCAAATTCCTCCGGTGTGGCATATCCCACCGTATCCGGTATATTTACCACTGTAGCACCGGCTTTAATCGCCTTATCTATAACGCGGTAGAGAAATTCCACCCTGGTCCTGCTGGCATCCTCAGCGGAAAATTCCACATCACTGCAATAGCGTTTTGCGTAGGCCACCATGGCTTCAACCCTCTGCAGCACCTCTTCTTCCGTCATTCTAAGCTTATATTTCATGTGTATATCCGATGTGGCCAAAAAAGTGTGGATGCGGGGACTTTCAGCATTCTTCACCGCTTCCCATGCCCTGTCGATGTCCTTTTCCAAAGCTCTGCTAAGGCTTGCCACTTTTACCCCTTTAACATTCTCTGCGATGGCCTTTACCGCCTCAAAATCCCCGGGGGATGCGATAGCAAAACCGGCTTCAATAACATCGACCCCCATTTTTGCAAGTCTTTTCGCAATCTCCAGCTTTTCCTGGATATTGAGATTCACTCCCGGGGTTTGCTCCCCGTCCCTCAATGTGGTATCGAAAATCTTAATCCTAACAGGCATACATTCGACCTCCCATACTTCTTACTTCCGTCTTTCTTTTATCATCAATCCCATTACCGGCTCCGATGCAACGGTCAAGTTGCGAAAAAGCGCTTGCTAATCGGAACCGTGTTCTAACTTTAATCTCTGTTTATCAATCTCATATTCATAAATATCTATATATGGGGGACATACCGCCGCTTTAAAGGCAAGAGTTTTACGGAATGTCCCCTGTTTCTTCGGCAAATTATGCAATACGGTGATTACCACTCGCCAATTGCCGGTTTATGTAATAAGCTCACCTCTTCAGGTGATTATTTTTTCAACCAGCTCATCATCTTCCTGAGCTCTGCTCCCACTTTTTCCAATTGATGCTCAGCTTCATTCCTTCTCATAGCATTGAAATGGCAGCGGCCCGCAGCCCTGTTCTCAGTAATCCACTTGCTGGCGAACTCACCGTTTTGGATTTCTTCCAAGACTTTCTTCATTTCCTTCCTTGTCTCTTCGGTTATTATCCTCTTACCGGTCATATAATCGCCATATTCTGCAGTATCACTGATGGAATACCTCATCAGTGAAAAACCACCCTGATTTATCAGGTCCACTATGAGCTTCATCTCATGTATGCACTCAAAATAAGCTATTTCCGGCTGATACCCGGCATTCACCAAGGTTTCAAAGCCTGCCTTCATCAATTCGGTTACACCACCGCAAAGCACTGCCTGTTCACCGAACAGATCGGTTTCCGTTTCCTCTCTGAAGGTGGTTTCAAGAATTCCGGCTCTGCCTGCTCCTATTCCTGCCGCATAGGCTAAAGCATAATCCTTTGCCATCCCGGATGCATCCTGATAAACTGCTATCAACGCCGGAACGCCTTTACCCTCAGTATACTGGCTTCTTACCGTATGCCCGGGGCCTTTTGGCGCCACCATTATGACATCCACATAATCCGGCGGCACTATTAGTTTAAAGTTTATGTTAAAACCATGGGCAAACATAAGCACATTGCCCTTCTCCAGGTTTGGTTTGATGCTGTTTTCATAAATATCGGGCTGAGCTTCGTCCGGCGTGAGTATCATGATGATATCGGCAGCCTTTGCTGCTTCGGCGGTCTCCATCACTTTCAGCCCGTCATCCATTACTTTCTGCCATCTCTTGGATGACTTTTTCAGGCCTACAACTACGTTTACTCCGCTTTCATGCAGGTTCAGCGCATGGGCATGCCCCTGGCTACCATATCCTATAACAGCCACAGTCTTTCCACTCAGCAATCCTAAATTACAATCCCCTTCATAATACATCTTTGCCACTTTTATATCACTCCTCATTATTATTGTTAACTTTTATATACTTATTGCCTCTTTCGATAGCAATTGCACCCGTTCTTACAATTTCCTTTATTCCAAAAGGCTTTAGCATATCCTCCATGGCGGACACCTTTTCATTGTCACCGGAAATTTCAATTGTCAAAGTGCTTTTAGATACATCGACAATCTTTGCTCTGAATATTTCCACCAGCTGGACTATTTCCGACCTGGTGGAAGCATTGGCCCCAACCTTAATCAGAGCCAGTTCCCTGCTGACAGACTCGTGTTCATCCAGCCTTTTTATCTTGATTACATCTATCAGCTTGTTAAGCTGCTTGCATACCTGCTCCACGATGTATTCATCACCGTTGACAACTATCGTGATTCTTGATACTTCCGGGTCCTCAGTTACGCCTACTGCAAGACTGTCTATATTAAAGCCTCTCCTGCTGAATAATCCTGCCACTCTGTTTAATACGCCGGCATGATTTTCTACTAAAACCGATAAAGTATGTTTTGGCATTTCTAAACCTCCAATCCTATAAAAATGCTTTGCTAAAGTGTGGGCTCATCGGGGTCCACAACACATTCCAGCAGGTACGCCCTGTCATCTTCGAACATCCTTTTAAGAGCCATCGTCACTTCTTTATTGCAGGTTATGCGCTCTGCCTTAATTCCATAGGCATCCACGAGCTTCACAAAGTCCGGATTTTCATCCAGAAACACCTGGGAATAACGGCCGCAGTATTTATTCTTCTGCAGTTCCCGAACCATGCCAAGGCGGGAGTTGTTAAAAATGATTATTTTTACGCCCAGCTTATTCTGTTTTATGGTTCCCAGCTCCTGCAAGGACATCTGAAAGCTGCCGTCACCGCCGATCACAACAACCTTTGATTCGGGCTTTCCAATTTTGGCTCCCACCGCAGCAGGCAGCCCATATCCCATGGTTCCCATACCTCCTGAAGATATGAAAGTCCTCGGCTTTTTTACCTTCAGGCAGTTAGCCGCCCATATCTGGTTCTGGCCTACTTCGGTGGTTACGATATCATCACAGCCCATCATATCCGACAGGAGGGAGATCACATACTGAGGCTTTACAAAGCTTTGTCCCATGCTTTCATCATAGCGGGAAAAATGTTTTTCCTTTATCCGCGTTATAGTTTCCACCCATTGGTCCACTTCGCCTCTTTCAATAATCCCCAGAAGCTGTCTGAGAATAGTTTTGACATCTCCCACCACGGGGATGGAAACCCCTACATT
>Ga0207747_1001642_pt1 | contig 14955 bp, 11 predicted proteins | sample HigsolmetaGSP11D_FD_184839 | JGI IMG/M metagenome (GOLD analysis project Ga0207747, IMG submission 184839) | High solid enriched microbial communities from the Joint BioEnergy Institute, USA - SP1-1-D (SPAdes) | ecosystem: Engineered > Bioreactor > SSF (Solid state fermentation) > Aerobic >...
ATATCATCTACATACTCATATTTTCCATAAGGTGCATATCTTAATCTAAATCTATAAGCAGTTTCACCATAGTAATCAAAAGATTCTAAGTACACACACCAAGGTACTGAGGGGTTCACAGTAGATACCATAACATCGCTTGGTCTTGCACCGTTTTTTCTATAATACACATCAGTGTAAATTCCAGCTACATTATTTGCGACAATCTCATATACATCACTACCTATTTGAAATGTTTGAGGTAATCCTACCGGCATTTCATTAAGAGGCACATCATGATTTACTGGCAAATATACTTTCTCAGTTTCTTCGCCATTTATTACAGTAAGTTCTTCACTATAATAATGTTTGGTTATTACTTGTTCTCCTTGGACAAATTTGTCCTGTATCCAATTGCGTGTTTCTGTCCATATTTCATTTGATACTCTAGCAATTCCATCCTTGGCACTAGTTACCATATCGTATAAGCCATCTCTTATGGCAGGAGCTACATCAGCAACAAACCAATCTACCGTTTTTTCTATTGCCTTATCAGCTGCCCATGTTAAACCAGCAGCACAAAGCAGAGCACCGATTATTGTTACAGCTTCAGGAATTGCCCATCCTGCTAATACAAGAGCAGGAGCAAATGCATATGCTTCTAAGTATTGATTTAATACGGAAGACACAATAATGATGAGGGAAAGAAGCATTATCAATGCTATTTTCAAAAACTTGTATTTATTTGAGTTAAATAATGCTTCACAATTCATTTGATGGACCTCACTTATTTTTTTAAAAGGGCAGGATGTCGGTCCCGTTGCAACACATGATGTATAAACTGATGTATAACAATCTGCCCTTTGTATTTTCCAAAATGGAAAATTTATACCTTTATTATATTTTCTATTATGGAAAATGTCAATAGGTATGTACTAGAAAATTTTCTATAATGGAATATATTATTTATTTTCTATTTTTGAAATGTATAATAAGGATAAGGAGTGATTTAATGAATTTTGGCGAAAGACTAAGAAGTTTGCGTGAAAAAAACAATTTAACACAAAAAGACCTGGCTAGTATATTAAATGTTTCTCACTCAAATATTTCTAAATATGAGGCAGGTAGTCTTGAGCCAAATTTAGCATTTATAAATAAGGCTTCAAAATACTTTAAAGTTTCTATTGACTATTTGTTAGGGAATTCTAATATACCTAATCCTGATAATCCTCAATTACAAGAGGCAAATGAACTTATGAAAGTAGACCCTGATTTACTTATAGAACTATGCAGAGCTAAGGATCTTCCAGAAGAAGAAAGGAGACGCATAAAAGAGTTTGCTGCTTTTGAAATTGAAAAGTTTTTAAAGAGTAAACGGAATAAGGATAATGGCAATAAGTAAATAAAGATAATAGTTTATAAGGTTTTGGGTTTTTTAATAACAATGAAATTAAAAAGTTGTCTATTAACTATGTTTTTATATGCAAGTACAAACTAACATAGTACTATTAATTTAATATTTTTCGACAAAGTTTTTATTTTTTTACCCACTAGGTGGTAAAGAATAGAAAACAAAGGATATTAACCCATTAGGGGTATTATTAGTAATATTTCTGGAGAAAGGTTTATGAATAAAATTCAAAGGAATTTTAAAAAACAAATGAGCCATGCTGAGAGAAAGCTACATCAAGAAGCAAAAAGGGGAAGGGGGGCTTTTTCCAATAAGCTTTTCAACTTGCGTTTTTATGGTTATAACTATGTTCCTGAAAAAAAGCCACCGTTCATATTCTCATTAATTGCAGGGATTTTTAAACTTCTTTTAAGACTAGTCTTTATTCTAATTTTTATCTTCATATTGCTTGTTATTGTATTCACTTTAAATAAAACCGGTAATGGATTTAAGATTTAATACCACTGATTGTTCACCAAGATGTAAGATTTTGATTTTCTAAGGAGTAATGAAATAAGGGAAATGGCAATAAGCAAAGCAAGACAAGAGTTTATAAGGTTTCAGGTAAATTTACTAAGGAAAAGGTTAAAAATCAAGCGCTATCCTATAATTATGCAAAAGCTAATATTGCAGGAATTTCACAATAAGTGCTTACTAAGATACTTGTATTTATCGGATTCTATTGATGCTGTATCTGTAGTTGACCCAAAGAGTAACTTATGTGTTATTATTGTCAATGCAAACAAGGTAAAAAAACACTTACTAAAAAGATTGAATTTTTCGCTTGCTCATGAACTAGGCCATTACATTCTTGGACATCATAGATATTTCTCAAATAATATTACTTCTGAAAAGGTCGCAGACTTGGAGGAAGAAGCAAACGAATTTGCCGGGTTGCTCCTGGTGAATGAAAGCAAGTTAAGGCAAAATAAGAGAGTTGACAGCGCTCAACTAAGTGATTACTTTTTTGTATCCAAGGAAGTTATAAAGATCAGAAAACAGAAAACTCCTACAGATGTAAGAGCTTTAGTTAATAGGTATTATATTTGAAGTACATATGTTTATATAATAATAAAATTAATATTAACGGAGAGTAGTATTGGAGATACTCGAACATATGTTCTTCTTGACTACGGATCAGAAGGCTGCGGGTTCAAATCCTACTGGGCGCGCCAATAAAAAATAAGAGCCTGTAAGGGTAATAGCTTACAGGTTTTTATTTTTTCTGCAGATTCACCGGATTCAATTGTTGTTTCTTATCTCTCATAAAACCGAACAAATGTTTGCATACGCAAAAATTCCATGGTATAATATTACCCAGATGGTACAAGTTACATATGAAGAGCTCAAGAAGATTCATAAGATAGGTTTGGGAAGTGCACAATTATGGAAATGATAGTCGCTAATTCTATGAGTAAACTGGATAAGCTGAAAATACTCGCCGAAGGGGCAAAGTATGACGTATCCTGTGTCTCCAGCGGCAGCTCAAGAAAAAATACTTCAGGAGGGCTGGGAGACAGTTTTGCAGGAGGAATATGCCACAGTTTTACCCCTGATGGCCGCTGCATATCTCTTTTAAAAGTGCTGATGAGCAACGACTGCGTTTTCAACTGCGCTTATTGTGTAAACAGGATATCCAGTGATATTCCGAGGACCACTTTCAGTCCGGAAGAATTAGCCGATATAGTCATCAATTTTTACAGGCGCAATTATATTGAAGGGCTGTTTTTGAGCTCTGCGGTACATAAAAACGCGAACTACACCATGGAGCTATTGCTAAGGACACTGAAGCTTTTAAGGGAAGAATACAGATTTAACGGATACATACATGTTAAAGCAATACCTGGTGCGAGTCGTGAGCTGATCGAACAGGCAGGGCATTATGCGGACCGCATGAGCATAAATATTGAGCTTCCGTCCAATGACAGCCTGAAGCAGCTGGCGCCCCAGAAAAATAAAGAGACGATATTGGGGCCCATGTCCTATATTAGTTCAATGATACAGGAAAATAAGGAAAACATGAAGAAGAGTAAAAACGTTAAATATTTCGTGCCGGCAGGGCAGAGCACTCAGCTTATTGTGGGGGCTACACCGGACACCGATGTCAAAATCCTGAAACTCAGCGAAGCCTTATATCGGAAATATAATTTGAAAAGGGTGTTTTATTCTGCATATGTTCCGGTATCAAACCATCCTGCCCTTCCACAGATCGCCAAGCCGCCTCTTCTTCGTGAACACAGGCTGTACCAGGCAGATTGGCTGCTTAGGTTTTATGGGTTCAGCGCTGATGAGCTTTTATCGGCAGATCATCCGAATTTCAACAGGTATCTGGATCCAAAATGTGACTGGGCATTAAGGAATCTTCATCTTTTTCCGGTAGAAATAAATAAATGTGATTATGAGACTTTGCTGCGTGTGCCGGGTATAGGGGTAAAATCCGCTCAGAGGATCATCACTGCAAGAAGGAGAAGTTCTCTTGACTTTGAGGACATTAAAAAGTTTGGAGTGGTGCTGAAAAGAGCCCAATATTTTATTACCTGCAAGGGAAAATCCTATTGCAAAATAAAATTGAATGACGATTTTATCTATCAAAACCTCCTGCTTAGCAGTGCAGAAGAAAACTCCAAACACAATTACCCGGTTCCGGAATATGAGCAGTTATCCTTTTTACCTCCGGAATATAATGGACATGGAGGCCGTGAGATCTATAGCGGAGGGATTCCCGGCGGGGAGCTGGCAAATATAGTTCCGCGGGCGGAGAGGTTTAAGTCCATAACCGGAGAATTGTAGCAAAAGGAGCGTTGTAAAATGAGGGAAATGACTTGCTATATATATGACGGGACTTTTGAAGGCTTGCTTACGGCAATTTACGAAGCTTTCTCAAGACGGGAAAAGCCTGGAAGGATAGCATCTGTCAGGGGATTACAGCAAAGCTTCCTGGAGCAGTATGTGTCGATAGATACAGACCTTGAAAAAGCAAAAATGGTTTATCATTCAATCAGCAGTAAAATTTCTCCAGAGGCTCTGGATAATGTTTACCGGGTTTATCTTGCCGACAAGGAGGAGAACAATGCCGGTATAATATATGAATACCTGAAACTTGGCTGGAAATTAGGGGCCAAGGTAGACTCATATCTTGCAGACGATCGAGTGTTAAAGGTACATAAAATAAGGCAGAGGGTTGACCTGGAAGTTCACAGGATGATGGGTTTTATTCGCTTTCGACTGCTTCAGGGCGGTATATATTATGCTCCTATCGAGCCCGACAATGACATATTGACCCTGATTGCGCCCCATTTTTCCAAGCGTTTTGCTGACCAAAGCTGGGTAATCCACGATGTCGGAAGGAATCGGGCAGCCTTGTATAATAAAGAGGAATGGATAATTGTCGACGCACATCTGGATAAAATACCTGAGGAGGATGAGGAAGAGAACACCTATCAGGAGCTATGGAAGCATTTTTATAGTAGCGTTACCATCAAAGAAAGATTCAATCCTGATCTTCATAAAAGGCTTCTTCCCAAAAGGTACTGGCGTTACTTGATTGAAAAGGATGGCATATAAGCATTATTTGGTTTAGGAATGGAGCTGGAGGGGTATCAAAACTTAGAAGTAATGCATGGCAGTAATATTATTAGCAGGCAATTTTCCTTTATTGTAGTGCTCCAATTCATTTCAGCTTGTTTTTAAATGCTGCTGGGGAGGCTAATAAAACAAGGCTTTCGGGATAAAATCCCAAAAGCCTTGATTCCGGTGGAGAGATATGGCTCTAAACTTATATATGGCTGTTAGGTGCGACATGATTTCCGCTTAATTATATACCTGCCCAAATCGCGATTATAAGCAAGAGAAGTATAAGCGGCCCGAAAATCATAAGCGCTGAAAGAATTATGGCAATTATGTCCTTTGCCTCCAGTTTTAAATCGTTATGCTCCTTTTTACCCTCGCTCCATTCCTCAGCTTTTTTATCAAGAGCTTTATTCTTTTCCTTCAGCCACTTCATACTCCTGTCTATCTTTTTTTGGAACATCATATCTGCATCAAAGCCTTTCTAAATCAAGTTTTTCTATTATTCAACTTATGGTGGCAAGCCACAAAATGGCCTGGGCTAACCTCTTCAAATTCAGGTGCCGACTTTTTGCATATATCGGTGCAGTACCTGCATCGGGTATGAAATTTACATCCTGAAGGAGGATTAATAGGGCTTGGTATGTCCCCTTCAAGAATGACCGTCTCTTTCTTGGAATCTATATCCGTAGTCGGAATCGCAGAAAGCAGAGCTTCAGTATATGGATGCATCGGATTGGAATAAAGCTCTTCCGTATCAGCCAGCTCCACAATATTACCCAGATACATAACCCCTACTCTGTCGCTGATATACTTGATAACGCTCAAGTCGTGGGAAATAAACATGTATGTTAAATTTTCCTGTTCTTTTAAATCCAACAACAGATTGATAATCTGGGATTGTATCGATACGTCCAGCGCAGATACAGCCTCATCGCATACTATAAATTTGGGCTTTAAAGCTATGGAACGGGCAATACCTATTCGCTGTCTCTGTCCTCCTGAAAACTGGTGAGGATAGCGATGAATGAAATAGGGAGCCAATCCGCATTTCTCCATGGTATCCAATACATATTCCTGCATACCTTCATCTCTTCTGCTGAACATATTATGTGCCAGCAAGCCTTCGGAGATAATTTGTCCTACCGTCATTCTGGGATTCAAAGAAGAATATGGGTCCTGGAAGATCAGCTGCATGTCTTTCCTAAGTATTCTCATTTCTTCTTCCGTCAACCGAGCCAGGTTAATCCCTTCATTTCTGTATGCCTCATACTTTTCAAAATCCGGGTTTGAGCGATATTTGTCTCTTAGCCGCTCTATCTCTGCCCGTACATCCTCCAGCTCTTTTTCCTCTTTAACAAGCTGCTTTTCTTTTTCCTCTATTCGATTTTTAGCTTTTTCTACTGCCTTTTCAATTTCGGCATCGCTTTTGCCTTTTTCCTTTAAAACAGATTTTAAGCCTTCCAGCTCTACCTTGTCATTATTTATTTCATTTTTTAACTTGCAAACATCAACGCTTTCCCTGTACTCCCGCACTAAAATTTCTGATATGGAAGCCAAGTCATCAGCTACAAAGAATCCCCCAATCAGCTGAACCATATCAAGGAACAGGTTTCTGGCTTCTTTCTCTGAAATTCGAAGCTTATCCAAGGCGATGTATTTTTCGTCAGTGCCTTCTGGAAGGGATTCATAATACTTTCTCGCTGCTTCCTCTTTTTTTTGCAATGCCGCCAATCTGCGCCGTTCTGAAACCAGGTTTTTTAAGATGTCCAAAACATATTTTGGAGCCAGTTCGTCTATGCTCCGTCCGTAATATATTGTACGACCATCGGTTTGATCATACAGCTGCAATATGGTGCGGCCGAGGGTTGATTTACCGCAACCGCTTTCTCCAACTAAGCCTATGGTCTCCCCCTCATATATTTCCAGGGAGATATCGTCATTAGCTCTTACATAGAGCTGTTTCTTTGAAAACACATTGGACTTTTTAATAGGGAAATATTGCTTTAAATGCTCAATGCTAAGCAGCACCTTTCTGTCTTTTTTATCCATTGAACCTCACCCCTTTCTCAGGATAGAAACACCGAACCTGATGTCCTTTTTCGACTTCCTCCAGTTTTGGTGCAAACTCCCTGCACTTATCGGTAGCATATTTACACCTCGGTGCAAACTTGCAACCTTCGGGAAGATCCAACGGATGGGGTACTGAACCGGGTATTGCTTCGAGCCTTACGCCGGTTGGAGTATCAAGCCTTGGTATGGAAAACATCAAACCGTCCGTATACGGATGGGAATAACGGGTATCCTTGCCGAATATTGTTCTTACAGGAGCTTTTTCCACCACTTCACCGCAATACATAACGGCAACATCATCCGCCATTTCATTAATGACTCCTAAATCATGGGTGATAAATAAAATAGAGGTTCCAATCTCTTTTTTTAGCTCATTCATCAATTTCAGAATCTGCGCCTGAATAGTAACATCCAGAGCAGTAGTAGGTTCATCGGCAATTAAGAGCTTTGGCCTGCACGCTAAAGCCATTGCAATCATAACCCTCTGTCTCATTCCGCCTGAAAGCTGATGGGGATATTGCTTTGCCACAGTTTCCGGGTTTGGTATCCGTACGAGGTTAAGCATCTCCACTACTTTCTTGGCAGCTTCTTTTTTCTTCATCCCCTGGTGGATAATAAACGGTTCGGACACCTGCTTTTCAATTGTAAAAACAGGATTTAAGGATGTCATAGGCTCTTGGAAGATAACGGATATTTCGTTTCCTCTAATTTTTGCCATCTCATTAACGGGGATTTTTACCAAATTTTCTCCATTAAAGAAGATTTCTCCACCGGCGATATAGCCATTTCCATCTAAAAGCTTTATGATGCTCATGGCCGAAACGCTTTTCCCACTGCCGCTTTCACCAACGATTCCAAGGGTTTTACCGGCTTCAACCGAATAAGACACACCGTTTACGGCCCGTATTGTACCTCGTTTAGTTTTAAAATAAGTATGCAAATCCTTTACTTCTAACAGTGCCATCTATTATCCCCCCCCTATCGTTCCTGAGATTTCGGGTCGATTGCGTCTCTTAAGCCGTCGCCCACCAGATTAATGCAGATAACGCATATACCTAATATTATAGAAGCAAACACCCATCTCCACCAACAATTTTGTATAACCACACTATTATTAGAACCATACAGCATATTGCCCCAGGTGGGCTGAGGAGCCGGTATGCCGAAACCTAAGAATGAAAGTGTAGCCTCAATCAACATACAGGTGGCAAAATCCAACGTTGCCGATACGATTATGACCGATATAATATTCGGCAGTATATGCCTGAATACAATATTCATTTTTTTCACACCCACTGCTCTTGCCGCAACGACATATTCCTGTTCCCTCACAGAAAGCACCTGGGCTCGAATCAGCCTCGCCAGACTGGGCCAGGAAAGCAGCCCTAGTATAACCATAACCAGCCAGACTTTCTGATTTGAAGTCATGGAATTTCCAATTAAGGCGGAAAGAATCATGATAAAAGGTAGGAAAGGCAAAGAGACTACCATCTCCGTAACACGCTGCATTACGGTATCCACAACTCCGCCAAAATATCCTGATATGCTTCCAATAATAACACCGATTATTGTTGAAATAATGACAGCCACAGCGCCTACGGACATGGACATTCGACCGCCATTTACAAGCCTGGTTAATATATCCCTGCCAAAGTCATCCGATCCTAAAGGATATCCCTTCAATCCCCAAGGCTTGATATTTCCGTCTTCGGAAACGGCATAATTTTGGAAATAACCGGTAAATAATTTGGATACTTTTGATTTTTCCAAATCATCGGGGATGGTAGACTGGTTGAACTGATTTGCTCCCCAGGCAATTACTTTTCCATCTTCAGTAAGTGCTGTGTAATGATATCTTCCACCCTGAATGGATACTATTTTGCTGTCCGTCTCAGGAACTGAAGCTTCATTCCATTTGTTGGAAACATTACCCCATACAAACACTTTACCCTGATCATTTACTGCTGCCATGGTGGAAGCAGTAGCAGCAATATCCACTACCTTACCCATGTTTTCAGGTATATTTGAATAGCTGTTTTTCTGGCTGCCCAGATAAACTACCTGGCCATCAAAGGTTAATCCCATCACTGCATCCGAAGTTAATTCTATTTGTGCCAGCTTACCCTGATATTTATGGCCGGCACTGTAATCATTATTCAAAGAGTTGCCAAAGAAAAATATGCGGCCATCCGCTGTAAGAACTGCGGAGCATTGATATCCTGCTTTAATATCAACTATATTATTGAGCTGGGTCACTTCCTTAGGAATAGAACTCTGCTTCTGCCGGTCGCTTCCCCAGGCAAATAGTTTGCCTTGATCATTCAAAGCAAGTATATGGTCAAATCCTGCCGAAACCTTTACGATTTTTCCCATGCCGGCAGGCACATATTTTACATCAATTGTTCTGCTGATCTTAGTTTTTCCCCATATATACAGCTTTCCATCGGTTGATGTGGCAATCGAGAAAGTAGGACCAACCGATATGTCATGCACCTTTCCATTCAAGCTTCTGGGAACTTTTAAGAAATCCAATCCGGGAGCCACATTCTGCTGGCTCGTATCTATGTAGGATAAATCCAGAGGTAAATAAATAGGTGCGATTAATACTATGGCAAAGATAATAAAAAATACTATTAGTGCGGTCATGGAAACTTTATTGTCCCTGAAATTCCTCACTACTGTGCGGAAGGGACTTTGCAGCTGCTCCTCTTCCAGCACTGAAAGAATTTTTCTTCCTCCGAAAAGCTTAATGAATAAGAGGCGAAGGAAGCTCGATTTATTGCTTTCTATGTTTTGGTTTGTATTTGTGTTCATGTTTCCTTACCTCCTATTACCGATCTACTCTAACTCTTGGATCAACTAGTCCATAGCTCAAATCTGTAATTAAGTAGCCGACCAGAGAAATAATAATATAAAACATCTGTATTGCCAGAGCCACATTATAGTCCTGGTTTGACAACGCATCCATGTAGAATTTGCCCATGCCATGCCAGTTAAACATTGATTCAACTACAAGGGAACCGGAAAAAACGCTCATAAACCATCCGATTATCAATGTTATTACCGGAAGGAGAGCATTTCGCCATGCATGGGAATATATGACAACTCTTTCCTTCAATCCTTTCGCTCTTGCTGTTTTTATATAATCCATATGAAGTGCATCGGTCATAGCTGCCCGAACGTATCTGGTCATTCCCCCAAGGGAACCCACTGTTAAAACGCCTAAAGGCAAAGCCAGATGCCACAGTTTATCCAAAATAGCCTGAAACTCAGTTCCCTTAAAATTGGCTGTACTCATTCCACTAACAGGGAACCATCCCAGTATAACGGCAAACAAATAAATAAATAATAGACAAATAATAAACTCGGGTATACTATATCCAACGATGGTTAAGACTTGTATAATTTTATCAAATATGGAATTTCTTTTCACAGCACAGTAGATTCCTAAAGGAATCGTAATGCCCAGTGCCAGTGCTATTGCAAATACATTTATAAATATGGTGTTTTTAAGAGGTTGTTTAACAACCTCAATTACCGGAAGCTTATATACTGAAGAATTCCCCAGGTCGCCTCTCACTATCCCGCTAATCCATTTCCCGTATCTAACAGCTAGAGGATCATCCAATCCCATTTGTTTTCTTAACTGTTCATATCTCTGCTGGTATTCCTCTGCGGAAAGTTTTTGCTTTACCGGTTCCAATTGGGCTCTTGCAGGGTCTCCAGGAATCATATTATACAGGAAAAACAAAACAAAAGACATTACGAAAAATACAAAAACCATATAGACAATTCGCTTTAGTATATATTTCCCCATTGTGCCCCCTCCGAACAAAATTATATGAATGGATAAAATAAGCTAATCTCAGAAGAAAAAGGGTATCTTATATACCCTATTTCTTCTGAGATATCAATAGTATCAAGTCATAAAAACTATATCACTAACCGCTGATTATTCCTCTATATAAGCGTACAGAATGTTATCAACCAACTGCAAGAGGTCATTGGGCTCATAGCCTTTGAGTTTTTCAGCGTAGAAGTCGTGGTAAATGTTGGAGTAGAGCGGCAAATCAGGCAGCAATTCATTCCACCTTACGATGAAATCCACAAATTTCTTTTTGAAGGTTTCTTTATCATTAGGATCTACCAGCACCATTTCCTTGGAAAGTCTTGCCAGCTCTTCGTCTTTTATGAAGTTATCGTTATATCCCTGCTCATACATTACAGGATCAATAGTGTATGATGTTGACAAATCATACTCAGGATAGAGTCCTGAAGCCAGGTTGTACATATTATATGTAGGAACTCCGTATTTATCTCCCTGTGAAGTATCTCTATACAGATAGTTTAACAATTCTGGGAAAGTCATAATTGTTTGATTAATCTTCATACCAGCTGCAGCCACATCAGGATTTTCCATAAGCTTAACAACCAGCAATTCTGCTACAGGGTTCTTTTCTGAAGCGCCCCATTCAATGATAAGCGGCATCAGTGTTCCATCGTCAAGCTTCTTGTAACGGATGCCTTCCTTATATGGGTTGCCGTCTTTATCATATACCCATCCGCCTTTTTCCAGAACTTCTTTGGCTTTTTCAAGGCTGTACGAATATGAATTCAGCTTTTCATTCAGTTCATCCTTTGTCTCCTGATAGAACCAGAATGCTTCTCCATAAGGTCCGTTTACTACAGAACCAAAGCCGCCTGTATAAGATTTAGCAAAATCGTTTCTGTCCAAAAGATAAGCAATAGCCTGACGGACTTCAACAAACTGAGTAGGTCCGAAGTCGCAAACAAATTGCAATTTACCATATCCGGCACGGGGATAAGCTGAATATGCGAAACCGCCGGACTCAACCAGATCAAGACCTGCCTGTATTTCATCCCCACTGCCCATTCCGGTCAGCAGATCTACTGAACCGGTAGAAAGTTCATCTATAGCAGTTTCTGCAGTTACCTTCTTATAAATTATGGTCTGAATGCTGGGCTTCTGTCCTTCCCAGTTTCCTTTAAAGTTAGGATTAACCTCTAAAACAGCAGTCTTTGACGCTTCATCATAACTCTTTAAGAAGTAAGGTCCGCTTGAAGGACGAGGAATTGCTCTTCTTGCAGCATTGATTTTCTGTTCATATGCTTCTTTCGTAAAGTTATCGGTAAAGTAGCAGCCATTACCGTCGTCTTTGATATCTACTGTATCGTCTGTCCAGAAGGAAAGCTTTGTAGGACTGACTTCGGCAAGAGCCAATTCATAGAAATAAGGAAGATTTTCTGCATCTATGGTTACAGAAAATGTTTTCTCGTCAATTAAATTAACACCTGTGAACTCCTTCTTTTCGCCTCTTGAGAACTCGGTAAAACCTTTAAAATAAAGGCCGTATGAATTTTGTGCTCCCATTTCTCCAATTACCGGTGAGGACCAAAGCAATACGGATGTTACATAGTCTTTTGCTGTTATGGGAGTGCCGTCGGCATAGGTAAGCCCATCCTTGATGGTCCATGTATAAGTCTTAGAACCATCCTCATTTTCTTTAACATCGTATTTTTCTACCACTGTTTCATTTACTACGTACTGAATATCGCGGGTCATATCAACTGTGCTATAGCCTGAAATCAACTGGTAGATGTCATATTCTGCAGCATTGTTCTGGAAATATGGAATCCAGTCACCGGACAGTTCCGTTGTGTTTCCGATGATGAGTTCGCCATGGGGCTCACTGCTTTTTTCTCCCTGTTTCTCTGTCGTCTTATCTGCAGTATCTGCAGATTGTTTTCCAGTAGTTTCTTGCCCTTGTTCCACTACGCCGGAATCATTGCTTTTGCCGCACGCTACCAATGAAACCAGCATAAGTGCCGCCAAAAGAAAGGACAATAATCTTTTCTTCATTGATATCTCCTCCTTGTAAATTTAATATTGTATTGAATCAGTAACTGAAGCTACTGTTCAGCCCAATAAAATCATAGCTACATAGCTTTTCTAATACCGTACTTTTCTAAAACATCAAGCACAAAGCACATCATCCGACTATATATCCTGGTCACTTAGCCGATATTTTCCAGCCCAAACCTTAAGAATCATGTATTATATCCTCCGGAAAAGTGTATATCACCTACCGGGATGGACATAGGCTTGTCGCTTACCTGCAAGAAAGAGTATTTGCTTTTTTGGCAAGCCTGCATTATTTAGTTGGCTTTATAATTCGAAATTACCCCTCTGGTATGCAGTTCGGGGGGGTTCCGGTATACATAACAAGACATCTATAGGGGGTTAATGCTCTTTACATGACGTTTTCACAATTGCTCTTCCTAATATTCGAACAGGTGGAGTAAGCAGGCATGTAACCCCGCAACCATAGGGTATTGCAATCAAAAGTCCCGGAATAAACCCAAAAAGGTTGCTTTGATGGTAGTTATGAATAAACCGGTTTTCTGCATCGTTGCAGTTCTAAGGCGTAGAAAGCCTTATGAGCTAAATGGTCCCCAGGAGCAAGCTTAAATACTTGTTATAAAGCATACAGCAGCTCAATAGCATTTGCACTTGATGTTAACTTCTCAAAGATCAAATCGCTATTCCAGGCTAGCTATATTATGTCTGCTTCACTGGGGTGGCCTTATTGTTATGTTTTTCTCCGCAAGGAGTTTTCAAAAATTTAAACTCAACTAAAAACTTTTAATTAGCTGATATTGCATTATCTGTGCAGTTAATAAAGTAATTGTCCCTTCTGTCATTGCTGAATTAAGATGTATGTATATTTACATTTTACTGTAATTTTACTGCACAGCTCAATTTGTATGATTACTTTATTAACTGCATAATACACATAAATGACATTTTGAGTCCATGAAATAATCATACATGCATATTGATTATTTCGCCCTATTGTACCATATTCTTGATATTAACACAATATTCGATTTAGCAGTGTTTCTGCTGGTCTAAATGGGTAAAACATCGCGTTTTCTTCTAATTGCTGATTATTTCATGATATTTCATTTTGTCTTAGGTAGTGCTATTGCAACATAATGTTTCTTAACTTGCAATATATGCAAACGGGATGGCTAATGTTACCTGACCGGGGCAAGATGAAACTGAAAAGGTAGAATTATTTCCCATTATTTTATAGCTTTTTTATAGCGATTAACTGTTGATATGCCAATAATTTCTAGCGTTTTGAGAATTATTTATTTAATCCTTCGCTGGGAAATACAAAAGAGCAAAAAGACTGCTGCCTTTCAATAGCTTTGATTTCACTAGCAACCATGGAAAGTGCACTAAGGCAACTTCCCATGGTGCAGTTGGTTATGAAAAGAACTGTGCATTTGGCAAAGTTAGTGATGAATTGATCCTTCCGTAAAATATATTTACTCTAAATCAATACATATGATGTCCTGTTCAGCTTCTTCACCCAGAGCAATGAATTTTAGATAAGCATTTATCTCTGGCTGTGTTAATTCTTTTTCTAACTGTTCAACAATGGCCTCACGGCTTTCACGAAGATGTGGAAGATTCTGTGCTGTAACTATAGCTTTGTCCTTATGACCGATTTTTAAATATATGAAACAAAGTGCCGCACGAGTAGTATGCCGTACTTTCTCTGAAGGATTTCCGGCCAGTACCCGTTCACATAACATTACAGACCGCTTAAGTCTATCCGGATTTGTGTCAAAGGATAACGCTAATGCGAGCTCCGACATCAGGCTCTCATCATTGGGAAATGTCTTTAGTGCTTCTTCAAGAACCTCAGCTGCTTTAAGGTGGTCACCTGATTTCAAATAATCATGTGCAGTTTTAAAAATAGCATTTCTCGCTTCTGTATCATTGATTTTGTCCATTCCGACCAGAGCATCAATGCTTGTTTTGAAAAGGTTGGCAAGTGCAGGCAGAAGTGTAA
>Ga0207747_1001643_pt1 | contig 14950 bp, 13 predicted proteins | sample HigsolmetaGSP11D_FD_184839 | JGI IMG/M metagenome (GOLD analysis project Ga0207747, IMG submission 184839) | High solid enriched microbial communities from the Joint BioEnergy Institute, USA - SP1-1-D (SPAdes) | ecosystem: Engineered > Bioreactor > SSF (Solid state fermentation) > Aerobic >...
AACGAAATCGCAACAAAAGCAGGAAAAAAGCTTTCGACTCTGATTCAACGTCAACTCCAGCAATGGATTGCTGCTTTGCCCAACTACATCAAGGCTTGTTTGCCGATTTCATACTGCGAAAGTTGAGTTTTGAAAATTTATATGTTGAACGCCTGGGTCGGCCAGCTCGAAGCCGCCGTTACTCACAGACCACCATATGCATATCGCCCAGGATAGGTGCCTGGTTCCCTGGGTCAAGTGTGCTCATCACCCTTATCCTGCAGCGGTACACCGTCTCACACAAGGCTATGCAAGCAGCAAACAGCGGATCGCCCGATATCACGAACGATCCGCTTGACCGCTTAAGTGAAGCCGCCGAAACCTCATCGCCTGCGCTCACGCGCTGCGGCACCGGGCACGTCTGAAGCTATCCGTCAGCGCCTGTATGGAAAATCACGGTCTCCACCTTCTGCAGCCTGATATACTCGTTCGGCTCCAGATCGGTGCGAAAGTAAGCGTACATGTAGGCGGCTTCCTGAAACGTCAGCCCCGGGTAAACGGCGATATGCTGGTGCGAGTAGGGATTGTCGAGCAGCACCTGCCATTCGCCGGATCGCGTCTCTGGCGGGATGCTCCTCAGCACCTCCTGCTTGTAGCGAACGATGCCCTGAAGCTCCTGCCAGATGTTCTGCCAGGAAGGGCTGATCCTGCCCGGCGTCGGCAGCGCGGTCAGCGCCCGCTGCACGACGGTCGCCGCCATCTCAGCCTCCTCATCCATGTACGTCCGCAGATACTCGCGAATCTCTTCAAGGAATCGGCGCACGGTGGTGAATCCCTGTTCCGCAAGCCGCCTCCCGAAGTCAGCCAGCTCCTCCGGCTGCTCCAGACCGATCAGCTGGCGCACCGCCTCAGGAGCAGGAGAGCCGGCGCGCTGTTCGCCGCCGGCCTGGGTACTGTCTGGTCGGATCGTAGCCATGCATACTCTCCTGTTACAGATAAGGATTCTCGTGCTTCGCCTTCAGCCGCTGCCATCTGCGTTCGACTTCGTCCTCGAAGGCGCGCAGCGCGTCGGCATATTCCGGACGGGTCAGATGCCGCGTCTTGCCCATATTTTTCAGCCATTCGGACACCGGGATGCGCTTGCCCTTGTCCTCCGGATTGTACGTGATCCGGGTCTTGCCATGCTCGACCTCGTACAGCGGGAAGAAGCAGGAGTTCACCGCGTAGTCGATGAGCGTCTGGCCCATCTTCTCTTCGGAGAGCCAGTTGAGCGGGCAGGTGATCAGGATCTTGCCGTAGACGAGACCCTCGTTCTGCGCGTAATATTGGGCCTTGGCCGCCTTCTTCAGCAGGTCCTGCGGCATCGATTCCGAGCCGGTGAACACATACGGTATGTTCGTCGCAGCCATGATCTGCGGCGTATCCTTGTGATGGAACAGCTTGCCTTCCTGGTACTTGCCGACGTTCGAGGTGGAGGTGCGATGACCGAGCGGCGTCGAGTACGACAGCTGGGCGCCTGTGTTCATATAGCCTTCATTGTCATATTCGAGGATGATCATCTTGTGGTTGCGCAGTGCAGCGCCAATCGCCGGACCCATGCCGATGTCCATGCCGCCGTCGCCGGTGATCATGATGAAGGTGAAATCATCCTTCAGGCCGTACTTGTCGAGTTCACCGCGGCGCTTGCGCTCCCAGAACATCTCGACGACACCGGACAAGGTGGCCGCGCCGTTCTGGAACAGGTTGTGAATATACGTTGCCTTGTGCGACGAATACGGGAAGCCGGTCGTGACGACCATCGCGCAGCCCGTCTGATACAGCGCCACGATATCTCCCTCGATGCCCTTGAAGAACAGCTCGAGCCCGGAGAAGATGCCGCAGCCCGGACAAGCGCCATGCCCCGGTGCGAGGCGCTTCGGCTTCTTCATCAGCTGGCGGAGCGGCGGAACGCGAACCTTCAGCTCTCCGGACGCCTCGTCCTTCTCGACGCGGATCAGCCCGGTCTTCAGGTCCTCATACTTCATCGGCTCCAGCACGCGCTTCGGCGCCTTGTCCGGATCGCCAGGCGTATGGCCGTAATAGTCGAACGGCTTCTCCACATAGCCCTTCTCCATCGCGTCGATCGCGAGCTGGAAGAAATGATGCGCGTCCTCGGCATAGAAATCCTTGCCGCCGAGGCCGTAGATGCGGCTGATGACGTGGATGTCCTTCACGCCGTGGGTGAACAGCGCAGCCTTCACCTCGTTGGTCATGTTGCCGCCATGTCCGCCGTAGGAATCGGCGCGGTCGCCGATCGTCAGCGCCTTGACGTTGCGCAGCGCCTCCGCGATCTGTTTCTGCGGGAACGGGCGGATCATGTTCGGCGAGATGGAGCCTGCCTTGATGCCTTTCGCGCGCAGCTGGTCGACGACGTCCTTGATGATCTCGGAAGCGGAGTTCAGGAGGAAGACGGCAACCTCCGCGTCCTCCATGCGGTACAGGTCGAGGATCGGATAGTCGCGTCCGGTGAGCACCGCGTATTCCTTGCGGATGCGGTCGTATACCTCATCGGCCCGGTACATCGCCATCGATTGCTGATAGCAGTTGTTGATGTAGTCCGGCTCGTTCATGTACGGACCGACGGTGATCGGGTTGTTTCGATCCAGCACATGCAGGAAGCCTTCCGGCGGATGCTCGCCGACGAATTTCAGCACATCCTCGCGGTGGGCGAAGGTCTGCACCCTTCTCTTCTGGTGCGATGTGAAATAGCCGTCGGAGGCGACGATCACCGGCAGGCGAACCTCCGGATCTTCGGCGAGCTTGAGCGCCATGATATTCATATCATACACGGCCTGCGGATCGCGGCACAGGAGGATCGGCCAGCCTGTGTTGAGCGCGAAGTACAGGTCGGAATGGTCGCCGTGAATATCCAGCGGTCCGGAGACGGAGCGGCATACGAGGTTGAGCACCATCGGGAAGCGCGTCCCCGACTGGACCGGCATCTGCTCCAGCATGTAGAGATAGCCGTTCGAGCTGGTGGCATTGAATACCCGTCCTCCCGCCGCAGCTGCCCCGTAACATATGCCGGCCGAGCCGTGCTCGCCGTCAGCGGGGATCAGCTTGATATCGTGCTGCCCGTTCGCCTTCATGAGATCGAGGAACTGTGCAACCTCGGTCGATGGGGAGATCGGGAAGTAGCCCATGATATGATAGTTGATCTGGTGTGCCGCATAGGCAGCCATCTCGTTGCCGGATTCATAGACGATACGCTGCTCTACCGTACCGCTGCTTAATTCCTTCTGCATTTCTGTAGCCATCTGCATATCACCTCTCACTTTAAAATCAGATCAGATGCTGGCGCATTGCGACAGAGCGTGTGCCCACACGCTGGCCGCACCCGGGCGGGACGCTGCTCGTTCGCAGCAGCTCGCACTTGCCAGAACGCGTGACCACGTCCTTACAGCGCCCAAGCGGGACGCTGCTCGCTCGCCTCTGTTTTCACCGCGACAGAGCGCGTGCCCTCGCCTTACTGCGCCCAAACGGGACGCTGCTCGCTCGCCTCTGTTTTCACCGCGACAGAGCGCGTGCCCTCGCCTTACTGCGCCCAAACGGGACGCTGCTCGCTCGCCTCTGTTTTCACCGCGACAGAGCGCGTGCCCTCGCCTTACTGCGCCCAAACGGGACGCTGCTCGCTCGCCTCTGTTTTCACCGCGACAGAGCGCGTGCCCTCGCCTTACTGCGCCCAGGCGAAGCGATGCGGCACGCGATGCTCCTCTCCGTAACCGTCCGTCTCCCGCGCAGCCACCAGCGCATCGGTCGGACAGGCGGTGACGCATTTCAGGCAGCCCTTGCAATACTGATAGTCGATGCCTTGCAGGAACATCTGCGGGCGGCCCTTCGGGTCCAGCTTCTCCTCCCAGACGAAGCAGAAGTCCGGGCAGGCCGTGTCGCACTGCGCGCAATGGATGCATTTCTCCTCGATGAAATGAGGCATCATCCCCTGCCTGGAGATGCTCAGATCCTTCAGCACGCTGTTGCCGGGATTGGTGATCATCCCGCCCAGCGGCTGCGTCTCGTACCCGAGCATCGGGATATCCCAGCGCTGCGGCTTCGGCATCTCCGCCCCCTCAGGCAGCTGGAACGTCTGGAAGGTCACTTCCTGATACCCGCGCTCGAAGGTGCGCAGCGCCGGTTCCACGGACTGCGGATATTTCTTCTCCAGCGACTTGCGAATGATGCCCTTCATAAACTCCGGATCCAGGAAATCGCACAGCCTGAACAGCGCGCCCAGCATCGCCATGTTCACCCTGTTTTTTTCTTCAAGCGCGATCCCCGTCGCATCAACAACGGCGATCGTCCCGCCCAGCAGCTTCAGCTTCTCCTTCAGCTGCTCCGGTGTTTTGGCGGAGTTGACAAGCACGATGCTGTCCTCATAGATGCCGCTGATGACATTGACGGTGCGCGACAGATTCTCATGGAAGATCCCCACTACATGCGGTCGCTCTACAGGTGTTGTATCGCGGATATTCATATTCGTGTCGCAGAAACGGATATGCGCCTTGACCGGCGATCCTTTCTTCTCTGAACCGTATGACGAGAAGCTTACGCCATTGAAACCGCTTCCAACAACGCCTGCCTCGGCTAGCATCTTGCCGGCAAGATTGGCCCCCAGTCCGCCGATCGATTCCAGACGAATTTCAAAAAATCCAAGTTCGTTTACCCTAGGAAGTGCAGGCACAGTTCTTCTCCCTCCCTGTTAAACTGAATTTTATGAAAACTTATAAGATTATGAATATCGTCTAAAGTATACCACTAAAATCCTTTTTTGAATATGTCATTCCGCAAAAACAGGTGTATATGCAGGGACGTATATACCAATATATGATAGTTGAACGCGACTATTCGCCTCTTGCGGGCCGATTCCTATTCTTTTTTTGCTGATGGCGATGTGCCCCCACCTTCTGTTAGCATTGGAACATCCGATGATCAGCAATGGCCGTTCAACGAAACACAGTCTGGATTTTTTTATAGCAAAAGGGTTGATTCTCACGTTACGTCAAGTTCTACAATGGTACCAGAGGTGATGGAGATGGAGAAAACCATGACAATCGGCCAGTTCTCGAAGCTGTCCGGCGTCAGCCAGCGTACGCTGCGTTTCTATGAAGAGAAAGGAATGCTCAGGCCGAGCTATGTGAGCGAAACGGGCAGACGTTATTACACCGCGGATGATCTGATCCCGCTGCAACAGATCATCACCCTGAAATATCTGGGGTTCCCGCTGGATGAGATCAGTCAGATGCTGGCGCGGCAGACGGGCAGCCTGAAGGATAACCTGCTGGCGCAGAAGCAGGCGATCGAGCAGAAGCGAAGGCATCTTGACCAGATCATCAAGGCGCTCGACCACGCCGTCGCCATCCTGGATGTGGAGGAGTCGATCGATCCGTCGGTGTTCTCGTTCCTCATCCAGAGCATCATATCGGAGAACCAGCAGATGGAATATCTGGCACAGGTATTTCCGGAGCAGACGTTCAATCATATCAGGCAACTGTTCTCCGACAAGGAGAAGGAGCTGGAATGGAACAAGCGGTCGGCGGCGCTCTTCCATTCGCTGAAGCAGGTGATCGGCCTTCACCCACCCGAGTCGGATGAGGTGCAGGCGCTGGTGGAGGAGCTGTTCAGGATGACGGACGAGATGTTCGGCGGCAACTGGCAGGCGCTGAATGCGGCTGCCAGCAAGCTGGAGGATGAGGAACTTCCCGGATTCTTCACTTCTCCGTTCACACCGGAGGAAGAAAGGTTCGTCCAGGAAGCCTGTGAATACTATATGAAGCAGAAAGGATTGATCCCCGATGCCTGAGAACGGAGGACAATGGAAGCAATTTATGAACCTGATACGCGACGCCATGCCTGCGAAGCGGATATTCATCCTGGCGATCGCGCTCAGCATACTGGAAGCGGCCGGAGGGCTGATCGTGCCGATCTTCACGCGGGATCTGATCGACCAGTTCGCGAGCGCCGGCATCGAGCCGGGAGTCGTGATCTGGCTGACGGCGGCATTTATCCTGCAAGCGGCGGCCGGCGGCTTCTCCTACTATCTGATGACGTACCTTGGAGAAAGCCTCGTGCGCAAGATCAGGGAGCGGCTCTGGAATCATGTGCTGAAGCTGCGCATCCCTTACTTCGACAAGCATGAATCCGGCGAGCTGATCAGCCGGGTGACGCAGGATACGAACACGGTGAAGATGCTGGTCACCAATCACCTCGTCACATCCATATCCGGCATCATCTCGATCATCGGCGCGCTGATCATCCTGTTCGTGATCGACTGGAAGATGACGCTGATCATGCTGGCCGCTGTTCCGGTATCCGCCACGATCCTGGTGCCGCTCGGACGGCTCGTCTATCGCATCTCATTGCATACGCAGGACGAGCTCGCCTCCTTCAGCGCCGGACTCGGCCGCGTGCTGAGCGACATCCGGCTCGTCAAGTCGCATAACGCCCAGGCTCTGGAGAGCCGGATGGGCGAGGAGAAGATCGCGAATCTGTTCCGCCTCGGCATGCGGGAAGCGAAGATCCAGTCGTTCGTCTCGCCGCTGATCACGACGGTGATCATGGCCGTGCTGGTCGTGCTGATCGGCTACGGCGGGGCTCGCGTCGCGGCCGGCGATCTGTCCGCCGGGACCCTCGTCGCCGTGATCATCTACATGTTCCAGATCGTCATGCCGTTCAGCATGCTGGCGCAATTCTTCACCGCCTTCCAGAAGGCGATGGGCGCCACCGAGCGCATCCAGGAGCTGCTCAATACCGAGACGGAGCCGATGGGCGAAGTGGCGGGGGATGCTCAGGCTGATCTGGCAGCCCAGGCTGTCCTGGGCGATCAGGCCATTCCACCCGCACAAGGTGCTCATGTTGTCCAGGATACTCCGGCTGCGCAGACCATCCAAGGAGCTCAGGGGTCCCAGACTGCCCGGGCTGCGGATGATCCGCAGGCTGTTCAGGATGCTTCAGGCGCCCAAGGTGCTCATGTTGTCCAGGATACTCCGTCCGCCCAGGCTTCCGGCGCCTCGCGCCGACAGGATCAGCCTGCAGGACGGGCCACCGCATCCGGGCGACCGGCCTCGATCAATTGGCATCAGCCGCTCCACTTCCGCGACGTCTCATTCTCATACGGCGGCGACGAGCATGTGCTGCGCCATGTCAACTTCACCATCGAGCCGGGTCAGACCGTTGCCTTCGTAGGACCGAGCGGCGCGGGCAAGACGACGATCTTCTCCCTGATCGAGCGCTTCTACGACGCGACCGACGGCACCATCGCCCTTGGCGAGGATGCGATCGATACGCTCCCGCTGCTCGGCTGGAGAGAAGGCATCGGATACGTGCTGCAGGAGAGCCCCGTCATGTCAGGCACGATCCGCAGCAACCTGCTCTACGGGCTGTCGCGCTCCGTGAGCGATGCCGAGATCGCCTCCGCGGTTCGGCAAGCCAATGCCACGTTCATCGAGCAGCTGCCGGAAGGCTACGATACGGAAGTCGGCGAGCGCGGCGTCAAGCTGTCCGGCGGACAGCGGCAACGCATCGCCATCGCCCGGGCGCTGCTGCGTGATCCGAAGCTGCTCCTGCTGGATGAAGCGACATCCAACCTCGACAGCGAATCGGAGGCGCTCGTCCAGGAAGCATTGGGCAACCTGATGCGCGGACGGACGACGCTCATCATCGCCCATCGGCTGTCGACGGTCATCGGCGCGGATCGCATCATCTTCCTCGAGAAAGGCGCCGTAACCGGCCAGGGCACGCACGAAGAGCTGATGGCCACTCACCCGCTGTACCGCAAGTTCGTCGAGCAGCAGATGCAGAAGAAGTCCGTGAAATCGGAGATCGCATAGCGAATCGACGTACCGTTACGGCGGGAATGCGGATCTCGGCGTGGTCCTCGGATCCTTGCTCCCGCCATTCGCACCAGCCAAGATGAACACAGCCCGTTGCAGCGGATACCCGCACAACAAACGGTCGTGGCATGCAGATGGCTGCATATCACGACCGTTCTCTTTAACGCAGAAACATCGTTAATGGCCACAGATTCAGTTCCCGGATGCCTTCCGCCACAAGACCGGCGATCTTGATCGCGCCGATATCCTGAAAATGCGTATTGTCAACCACGCCATCCGGATGGGTGACGAACTCGCCGCGCTCGCCGATGACGAACAGCGACTTCGACCGCTCCGGCCCGAGCGCTTCGTACAGCGCCTTCGTCTTCTCCGCCATATCGATGAGCGGCACTCCCTGCTCCGCAGCCAGTTGCCGCATGGCGGGCAGGTAATCGCCGTGCGTATCCTGCAGCGTCCCATCCTCGTTGAAATATCTTCTCTGCACGGAGGTGAGCAGCACCGGATGAGCGCCCACGCTTCTTGCCGCCTCGATGTATTGCATCAGGTATTGCTGGTAGGTGGAGTAAGGCTCGGTGTTGCGGTCGGGATCATTTTTCTCGTCGTTGTGGCCGAATTGGATGAACAGGAAATCGTCCTTCCGCATCTCCGCCTTGATCGCATCCAGCCTGCCTTCATCGATGAAGCTCTTCGAGCTGCGTCCGGATGCGGCGTGGTTGGCGACGACCACATCGTGCTTCAGATACATGCCGAGCATCTGTCCCCAGCCGGCGTACGGGAAGTTCTCCTGGTCGGCAGCCGTCGAGTCGCCCGCGATGAAGAGCTTCAGGGCATTGGGCACGGGCACGATCTCCAGCGCATTGATCCGCGGCGCATTGCCGGAGAACTCCAGCCTGAGCTGGCCGCCGCGCACATAGACGGAGAACATCTCCCGCACGAACTGGCCGGGCACCGTTGTCCGGTTATGCAGGACGATCTGCCTTTTGGCCGCTCGAATCGTCATGGCAGTCGGCAGCATGGGGTCACCTGCGATCAGCGAGACCCTGTAGCATCCGTCCGGCACGTCGACCAGGAACACCGAATTATAAGGAATGCAGAAATCCCGTTCGATCCCCTGTCCGACATCTCGTGCCTTCGCCGTCACATGCTCCGTGCTGGCGAATCCGTAACCGATATCGGGGGTGTAGACACTTTTGTCCGTTATCTTGATGCAGCCCTTCGCCGGCTCACCTTCAGGACCAAAGTCAAAGCAATAGGATTGTGCCACCATCTTACCTCCAGTCAGTATGATCAAATGTTTAGTTTCGCCATCATCGGGCGAAAACCTGCCAATCTCCCGCGATACTTTCGCCATCCTGACCAGGGTTCATGCTGCCGGCTCCCTGGTCACACACGTTGGTTCCGCCGCCCCTTATCTCCCATCCCGTTTCATGCCGCTCGACAACCCCAAGCACAGATATGGTTAAAAATTTAACATGAAATCGGAAAGTAACCTCGTCAAAAAGTGAAAGATCCAGGCCGTGACAGGTTTTTTCCGTCATAAGAAGTTGCTAATTTTTTCGCAAAATAAACAGGACACTGCATGCCTCTTGTCAAAGGTTAAACCACCACAGAATAACCGACGAGAGGGAGTGTCCTTAGCAACATGGTACCACAAGCAACGAACCATGCGCCAGAACAAAAAACACGCCGCGAACGCCGAATGGAAATTCTTGCGGAGCGTCGCCGAATCAAACAGATCGTGAAGAAGTTGAGACCGGTCACGTTCGACAACAACACCGTCACGGAAGCCGGTAACTTCCAGTTCCTCGCTCGATTCAAGGAACTCATCGGTCTGGATGCCCTGATTGAAGATCACTTCCATCTGGAGCAGAAAGCCAACTGTGTCTACCCGGCCTCTAAGCTTGTCGATCATTTGCTGGACTGCGCGCTGCTCGGCCACACGCGTTTTTCGCATATGAATGCCCTGCAGTCGGACCCAGGTTACCAGATCGTTACCGGTATCGACCGCTTTCCTGACGAAAGCACCTTCCGCGGCTTCTTGAGCAAGCTCTCCTGGAGCCACTTGATTCAGCTTGTCGCCTTAAACCGGGATTTGCTGGCTCGCCATGCTCGGATGGGTGAAAAGCGTCTGGTCTGGATCGACATCGACGATACAGTCATCACGCTATTCGGTGAACAAGAAGGCGCAACAAACGGCTACAATCCGCGTTACCACGGACGCCCCTCGTACAAAATCCGGGTTGCCTTCATCGCCGGAAGCGGCGAGCTCATCCACTTGCAAGTGAATCCCGGCAACACGAACGGCATGAAGGATCTGCTCTCGTTCGTTAAAGAAATCGAGGCGATGCTGCCGCCGGAATGGATCATCGAAGGCATCCGGGCCGACTGCGGCTTTGCCGATGACACTGTCATGGCGTACGCTGAAGAACGTGGGTGGCAGTACATCTTCAAACTGCCGAAGAAGGCCACTGTGAAGAAGGCCATTTCTTACCTTCAGCAGCATCCTGCGTTCTGGGAAACGCTGGCGGAAAAACAAGAGGACATCACGTTTGCGACCGAAGACGATCGTTGGGCTGCTGCCGACATCCCGATTCTCCTCACCAACTGGGAGAAAGCACGGCGCTGCGTCATCTACCGGGAAGCTCACGAAACCGAGCGTACGACCGATGACCAATTGACGATGGCGCTTACGACCTATTCCTTCCAAGCCATCGTCACGAATGCCGAACTCAAGCCTTTGCCGCTGCTTCGCTCGTACAACAAGCGGGCCAACATCGAGAATCGCATTCATGAATTGAAAGAAGGTTATGCGGTGGAACAGAACAGCCAGCATTCCCTGCTCCGGAACTTGCTGTTCAGTTGGATCAAAGCCATCGCCTACAACGTGATGGTCTGGTTCAAGCAGACGCTGATGCCGGAGTCGCTCAAGCGGTGCGAAGTCCAAACGATTCGCCGGTCGGTGATCCGGGTGCCCGCCAATGTGGTCGGCTCCGGCCGATACCAGCATATCCGGCTTGCGCCGAATCCGACGCTCGCTGGCATCGTCGACACCATGCAACACAAGCTTAGAGCGTTGGCTGAACGGTTCATACTCGTTCAGCCAGTGGCATGACGGATCGATTCATCGCCTCAACATGACGAAATTGGAACCTGTAAAATCAGGGTCTTCTTTGGGTTTGCCCAAAAGCGATTAGCACTCCCGTCTGAAAGCAAGAAGATTCGAAATCCAGTCCCAAAACCCGCATCGAAACGGGGATTCCGCGGACAATGACGGGTTATCCACAGGCTTGAGTTATCCACATTCCGATTTCATGTTGAAAACACTCGGCTAGCCCTGCCGCGACTGGGAATGTCCATTACCGTCAACCAAGGGCGGTAGTTTTCACGTTCACCTTGCCCGCGACCCTCCGCCAAAAATCGTTTCAGCTTAGCTTCCGTCCACTCTGAACTTCTTGCCACTAGATTCGCCTCCATTGCCTGAAAAGAAAAAAGTGCCACGCGTAAGCATATAGACAACAGCGTCCGTTTTTTTGAAACGGTGCTGTGCCTGCAACGACTCATGGCACTTGCAAAGATTAAAAGGTATGAATGAATTTCGAGTTAAGTTTGTCAAATTTGTAATCCGTCAACGGCTTTTTGCTTGTCTTCCGCAGAAGAATTTACATAAAAACGATAAACCAGATCCACCGAACTATGCCCCGTCAAGAGACAAACCGTCTTTGGATCGATGCCGCTTTTGATCAGTTGGGAACAAAAGGTGTGGCGAGCCGCATGCGGATTTATTTTCATCGACAACTGGGCTTTCCTGCTGTATTTGTCCAGAATTTTGTTTATGGCCAATCGCGTAAGAGGTCCCCTCTGTCCAATGAGCAATTTATTCGAATCCGTGTTTGGACGCACATTAAGATATTCCTTAACTGCATTCACCGTTGCGGCATTCAGGTTCACTTTTCGCGACTTGTTCCCTTTGCCGTTGCGAATGAGTATATAGCTGAAATTGTTCTTGCCATTACGTTCAGTCAGAACAATGTCATCCAGTTCAATGTTGACAAGCTCCGAACACCTGATTCCCGTTCCGAATAACAAATAATAAATACATATGTCTCGCTTGTTGTTCTCCGCCTCAATCGTCCTTTTCAACCGATACAAATCCGTTTTTTCCACGACTTTAATTTCTCGATCCAGCTCCGTTGTGTGTTTCAGCAAAACCTTGGACGGATTGATTTCTTCTTTGCAAACGCCTTTTTTCACCAGGAAACGCTGATACAACACGATGCTTTTCAGTTTCCGATTGATGCTGGTTGGTTTGAGCTTCTTTTGAAAATTCAGGTATTGTCTGTACTCACGCACATCGGTTTCCGTGATCGAGTCGCTCTCGTACCCCAGCGTATCCTGAAGCCATGTCTGAAATTGTTTGATATCGGTCAAATATGCTTCTACCGTGAGCCAACTCTTTCCTTCCCGCAACAATTCTTCGCGAAATTGATCCAGATACAAATTCCTCTCCCCTTCTTTGCCAGACAACAAAAAAAGTGCTGTTTCAAATGGGCAACGTTCCGCCTTTTTTTAAAAGTCGAAACATCATCCACATGAAAAAGCACTTTTTCAATGGTTATGTGATTAAGGACTATTATATTGGACATATCTCCGACTTTCAAGCGTCCTCGTCATATTTACGACATGATATAATGAGGAAAATTGCCGATAAATCTCTGGAGGAGAGAAAAAGGAAAGTGGATTTAAATGGTCTGATTTCTACGATTATCACAGCGACAGCCGCACTTGTTGCGATCATTGGCGGATTTCTGGTTAGCAGAGTAATTACTCTTGCAGGTGAAAAGCAATCTATCGAACGAAGATTACAAGAAATAGATAACGATCTAACTATCAAGAAAGAAATGTTGGAAAACATTGAGAAAGTCATTTTCGAAGAAGATATCGATGATTTTATTCAAAACCACTGCGAAGAATTTATTATTGAAGGTAAATCCCTTGAGGAAATCCTTCGTGATGATGATTCTTGCAATTTCAGCGAAGAGGATCTAAAACCATATGTTGAAGAGTTGATTACAATCAGGGATAAAACCATAGAAATGATAGAAAAGTCTGAAGACCTTCCCAGTGATTTTACTGAGTTCATCAATGACAACGGAATTCAAATCGAAGGAAAGAAAAGCTGGTATGAATTAGTGTACAAAATAATTAGGAAGAATGTCCTCGGTACAGGATTCTTATATGACCTTGAACCCCCTGTATTGAGCATCATGGATGCACAGACGTATCGTGAGAAAGTAAAGTATAGGGACGAGTTAAGGAATGAAGTATATTTTCTTTCGGTAAGAAAGAATGAACAGCAAAAAATTTTGAATGATTACGTCAAACCTTATGGGTTATGGAGCGGTCTTGCGGTATTGATATATTCCTGTATTGTTGGCATAGCCTACCCCTGCATTCTCCTTCCTTATCCAGAAGAAACTTATAACGATGTAAAAACCAAATGGTTGTTAATTTCACTTTTCTTTAGTGCATTAATCGCCATTTTCATATACTTGGCTGTATCAATGCACAAACTTACACGGAGGAAACAGGATCCTAAACCTGACAAATAACTTGACTACATAACTCTACATTATGCGGAGAGTTGAAAACCTATTTTTCTGCTTCCCCCAGCCTTTTTGGGCAAATAAGAATGAAAAAACTGACCACATAACTTAAATAACCTCTTCTGCTATCGTTTCTCCTTCTCGCCATCTCTTCATTTTAGCAACTTCCCCCTCCCCATAGTGTCGTTGGTCAAAAGGAAAAGCACTTTCAGGAAAAATTCCTCTTTTTTCCCGAAGAAATAAGTGTTTCCACTTGATTCAAGCGTAACTCACAAATTAAGCAATATTCTTTTTCTCTTCGATTTCGTTCTTGATTTTCTTCATCATCGCCACCAGCATTTTTCTGATTTCGATTGCCTTCTCGTCAAGATTGGCATGGGTAGCTTGATCAATGTAACCTCCCTGCAACAGGGCATCCAACCACATTTGCGTTTCGGCGGCTGACCCTAATGCATTGTTAATGAAACTGATATCCTTCTGTTTATAATACTGCCCATTCCCCTCGGCCAAATTTGCAGAAACTGAACTAGAGGATCTTCGAATTTGTTTTCCAATTACATCTTTCTCTTCCCAGGGCAACTTTTTGACTATATCCGATATCTCGCCATACCATTCCATCGCCTTCTGGTACACCAAAAGTTTGCGAAAATCCCGAACTTGGAATTCTTTCATTTGTTCCACGCTTCCTTCCTCCTCTCTTTTATTAATCGGTTCGGAATTCAAACATCAGCTTGCCATACTCGAATCTCGACTTTGATACCAAGTGTTCAATGCTTCATGCAATGAAGAATTAGAATACACCCTGCCCTGGCTCCATCCATGCCAATCTAACAAGACCCCTTGTTTGATACGCTCCCGATAATCGATTCCCTTGATTTTACACCATTGACGCAACGATAACCCATTTCCCTCCTTCTCATACTCGGCCAGTTCATCTTCGTGCCCCCAATTGAATACAAAGTCGGCTTCGCTTATTGTCAGCAAAATAATGTAAGCAAACCGCTGATCAATCTCTTTTTCATGTCCCCCTTCAATTTCGCCAGTATGGAGATTTAACCAAGCGTATCCATGATCCCATTCCTTCGAATATGCCTCCCAGGCAAGCTCAAACAGATCTTTCACCTCGCATCGGCAAAGAATTTGATTCACTTCTTGCCGAGTGATAGCAGTTTTTGCATCATGAATCCCAAAAATTACCGTGCCCATTGACAACATCCAAACCCCTCCAGATCCCAATGTTTTTGTTTGATAACATAACTTTACTGCCATTGCAATATTCCAGAAAGGCTATTTCGGTCGAACCCCGTTCGAGGTTCCTGCAACAGTCTGAGGGTTACATAAAGATCCACAAATCAGAACACAAATAATAGACTTAATCATGAATTCGGAATGTAGCCTAGCCAAAATCTGAGAGATTCACGTTGTGACAAGGCATTTTCGTCATAAAAAGTTGCCAATTTTTTTGCAAAATAAACAGGACACTGCAAGCCTCTTGTCAAAGGT